>Ga0206935_10159_pt1 | contig 20820 bp, 16 predicted proteins | sample Alteio_BWOrgHeat_13_FD_152924 | JGI IMG/M metagenome (GOLD analysis project Ga0206935, IMG submission 152924) | Enriched cells from forest soil in Barre Woods Harvard Forest LTER site, Petersham, Massachusetts, United States -... | ecosystem: Environmental > Terrestrial > Soil > Temperate forest >...
ATCAAGTGCATGAACCAAAGGATGACGCAAAAGAACTTAATCACCGAAACGCTGATCAAAACGGTAAAAAGCGCGGCCGGCGGAAACGGCAGGAAGATGACAACGATTTCTACTCCGGTAAAAACAGACAGGAAAAGGGCCAGGTTGATGAACGCGTGGTAGCGCTTGTTCTCCTGGTCGAGGAGTTCCTGTTGGCTTAGCGGATGGGCGGCGGCGCTCATGGATAAAAAGGGCGGGTGGCTTATTGAACCGGGTTATAACCGGGGATGTATTCGACCAGGTAAACGGCGGTGAAAATGACGATCCAGACGATGTCGACGAAGTGCCAGTACAGGCCGCAGATTTCAACGTCGATGGCGGCACCATGCATGTTCTTTTGCATCCGGCCGGTGAAGGAATACAGGTACATCGAAGCGAGCCACAATACGCCGATAGCAACGTGGCAGCCATGCGTGCCGGTCATCAGGAAGAAGGTCGAGCCGAAGACGCTGTTCTGCATCGAGAGCGAGGGCTTTTCCACTTTGACCTGCTTCATTGCTGAGACAATCCAGTCGGGGTGGTGCTTCGCCTGATCGGCTGGCAACATCGCTTTATCATCGGCGGTGGCGGTAGCCGGAACGAACATCCAGTCCTTGTGATCTCGGAAAATGCGGCGGGCGAGGTCGGCCTTGGCGCGGGTGGGGTCCGCGGGACCTTCGTAGGTGGAGGAAATGGTTTCGCCTGCGGCTGTTTTGACGGAGTAGGTGTAAACCGCGTGGCCGTCAAAGAAATGGGTGAATTCGTAAACCTGGCCGGTCAAGAAAATCAGACCAAAAATCATCACACCAATGCATGCACGCCGGAAACTTTTGATCTGACCCTTGTGCATCGCAGACACGGCCAGCGCCATCAGGAACGAGCTCATCAGCAGGATGAAGGTCGAAAACGAGGTGAGCTGGATGTCAAAGGTCTTGATGATGTCGATGATGCCCTTTTCGTTGGAGCCGTAGGGGTAGACCTTGCGGTAAACGAGGTGCGTCGAAATCAAGGTGCCGAAAAACATGCAGTCCGAAGCCAGAAACAGCCACATGACCAGCTTTTTGGTATCAATACCGGTGGCGGTGGCATGCTCAACATGGGCCTCGGCGTGGCCATGGGAGTCGTCGGAATGGGCAATGACGGCAGCGTCGGACATGGTCGTAATAAAGCTAGATTAGTGGTGGCCGGCAGCAACCGGAGCTGGCGTGCGGGCAGACGGCGGGGTTTTCGGCGCGGGATCCGCCGGGACAGCGAGGTGGTAACCGCCAGGGCCTTCCAGTGCCCAGAGATAGATAAAGAACGTCACCATCGCCAGACCGGCAATCGCCATATAACCGCAGTAGGGGATGCCAGCGCTCATCAGCACGATGCCGAGACCAAAGATGAAGAATCCGATACCAGCGCCCATGGGCATCCAAGACTGGCTGGGCATGTGGACGCCGTGGGACACATCGGCCTGATCGTATTCAATTGGGGTGCCAGCGTGCTTATCCATCCACCATGCATCGCGGGTGGAAACAATGGGCAGACGGGCGAAATTATAGGCAGGCACCGGGCTGGGCAGCGACCATTCCAGCGTGCGGGCGTTCCACGGATCCGGGCCGCAATTGCGCTTTTTGCTGAAAACCGTGACGACCAAATCCATGAAGCAAAGGAATATGCCCATGCCGAGGATGTAAGAACCGATGGTGCAGACCATGTTCCAATCGTTCCAGCCCTTGTCGCCAAGGTAAGTGTAGGTGCGGCGCGTCATACCGATGAGGCCGAGATAGTGCATCGGGCCAAAAGTGACATTGAAACCGATGATAACCATGGCCGCCACCCAGTAACCAAGTTTCTGGTTCATCATCTTGCCGAAAATTTTGGGCACCCAATAGTAAATGCCGCTGAGCAAGCCGAGCAGAATACCACCGAGCAAGACGTAGTGAAAGTGGGCGATAATGAAGTAACTGTCGTGCTGTTCGGCGTCGGCTGGCGCAGCGGAGTGCATGACGCCCGAAAAACCACCGAGCATGAACATCCAGACGAAACCGAGGGAGAAAATCATCGGCACCGTGTAGCGAATGCGACCGCCCCAGAGAGTACCCACCCAGTTAAAGATTTTGACCCCCGTCGGTACTGCAATGGCCATGGTCAACAGTGAGAACGCAGCGGTGGCGACTTTGCCCAAGCCGGTGGCGAACATATGGTGGCTCCAGACCGCGAAGCCAAGCAGCCCGATGACGGCACCCGAGAACACGATGATGGGATATCCAAAGAGAGGCTTGCGGGAGAAGGTCGGCAAGACTTCCGACACAATACCCATGGCCGGTAAGACGAGAATGTATACCTCGGGATGTCCGAAGACCCAGAACAAGTGCTGCCAGAAAATCGGCTGGCCGCCGCCTTCGACGCGGAAGAAATTGGTTTGGAAAGTGCGGTCGAACAAGAGCTCGCCCAATGCAATCGTGATGGGTGGGAAGGCGAAAATGATGAGGAACGAAGTCACCAATGTCATCCAACAGAACACGGGCAGGCGCATCATCGTCATGCCCGGCGCGCGCAGATTGATGATGGTCGCAATAAAGTTAAAGGCCGCTGCGAGTGAAGCGACACCGAGGATTTGCAGACTCAGCACCCAGACGTCAGTGCCAATGCCAGTAAAGGGCTTTTCGGTCAGCGAAGCATAGCCGAACCAGCCGCCACCGGGAACGATGTCCGTGCGACCGTCGACTGGATTTAAGATGCCGATAATATTCAGCACTTGCAGGAACCAGGAGATATTGAGCAGCGATGCCCCGGCGAAAAAGGTCCACAGACTAAACGCGTTCAAGCGCGGGAAGGCGACGTCGCGCGCACCGATTTGCAGGGGTACAACAAAGTTAAAAAACGCAGCGGACAACGGCATGACGCCCAGGAAGATCATTGTCGTCCCGTGCATCGTGAAAAGCTGGTTGTAGAGCTGGGCGGTAATGATGTGCTGCATCGGCCGCGCCAACTGGGTGCGGATGGTCAGGGCCTCGACGCCGCCAACGAGGAAAAAGAAACAGGCCGCCGCGCCGTACATCACACCGATCTTTTTATGATCCACTGTCGTGAACCAATCGCGCCAGCCCACAAAACGGTCCGGCCGCGGCAGACCCAGCCCGCTGCGCAGCACAGGGAGTTCGGTTTTATCGTGGACGAGGACGGAAGACATGATGGTAAAGAAGGGGCGATTAATTACGCTCGGTAAATTTTAGGCCGGTTGGGCAAAAAGTGCAAGGATGGAGGACGGTTATTTGAGCGTCAGCAGGAAGGCGACGAGGTCGTGCCAGTCCTGCTCAGTGATGGGGGTGCCGTTGGCCTGGTTGGTAGCCACGATGTCGCGCAGGCCGACTGCCTTGGTCGTTCCATTACTAAACCCATACCACATTAAATTGCCGGGCTTGTAGTCGTAGGAGTGGCTGATCCAGTTATAAAGGTTGTCCGCCTGGCGCTTCGGATCAATCGCTTTGCCTTCGTTATCGAGATTGTCGAGGAATTCCGAGGCGAGGCCGGTACGGGTGGCCACGAGGCTGAGATTCGGACCCGCAGTGCCCTGGGCTGTGCTGCCGTTAATGGTATGGCAGAGAATGCAATTAGCGCGGCCAAAGAACAACGCGGCTCCGCGCTGCACAGGCGTCGACAATACCGCAGGGTTTTTTGCTGCGACGGCTTTGGAGAATGCGACCCAATCGCCATCGGAGGTGGGGGCGGCTACTTTTTTCTGCGCTTGGGCAATCCACTTGGCGAAATCTTCATCGCTGACGACGCGGGTGCGGAACAGCATGTACGCGTGCGCTTCGCCGCAGTATTGCGCGCACTGGCCATAGTAGAGGCCGTTTTCATACTGGTCGGCGGCCACGGTGCCGTGATCGTAATCGGGGGAACTCTTGCCGTCGTCGGCCATCATCCACATTTGATTGGCGCGGCCGGGAATGGCGTCCACCTTGCCGGCGATTTTCGGCAGCCAGAAGGAGTGAATGACATTGTCCGAGCGCAGCTTGAACAGAACGACCTTGCCGGCTGGAATGACAAATTCGTTGGCAGTCGTGACCCCGAATTGGGTATATTCGAACGCCCACCACCATTGTTTGCCTTGTACTGTGATGGTCAGGGGCTCACCTTTGGCCAGGTCGGGCAGGGTGCCACCGGCTTTTTGGTACCAACTGCCGAGCAGCGAAGGTTTCCAATATGGCTGGTTGGTGGGCACGTCATCGGTCAGGAAAATCGCTTTCAACGTCGGGACGGCAATAATGACCAGCAGGGCGATCGAGGCGGTGATGAGGCCGATTTCGATCAGCGGGTTGCCATGGCCTTGGACGGGCATGGGCTTGTTTTCGTCACCTGGTCGCTCGCGGAATTTCCAGACGGCGTATGCCATGACCCCACCGACGCAAATAAAGATAAACAGCGAAACCCAGACGGTGATGTAAAACAGGCTAAGTTGGTCGCGCGAGACCAGCCCATGGGGGTCCAGGGTGGACTGGGGATGTTTAAAGCTGCAACCAGCGAGTAAAGCCGGGAGAAGAGCAGCGGTTAGCCGCGAGAGGCCGCGAGACCAGCGCGAGCGGACAGGGGCGACCGCGCCGCCAGCCGGCGACGAAGGCCGCAGGTCATGGCTAAATGTATGAAGTGGTGTCGGTTGCGACATCTAAGCTGGCAAATAGAATACACTGCGGGAGCGCAGGGTAATTAACAAGAAATTTTTTTAAAATCCAGCGCGCAAACTTACAAGCCGTAACCCCGCTTGACCCTTCGCTAACAGCATTACTAATCCGCCTGCTTATCTGCGCTTAAACGGTCTGGGATGAATCTTTGGGCGCTATCCTGACTGGCATTTTGAGGGTGGGGAGCGTCACCAATGGGTAAAACCCGCTTAAGCCATGGTCGCTGCTTTATCCCCGGCAACTTGGGCAGGGGTCGGGTGGGCTGGCGTTTGGTCGTTGGGCTTTGGAGCAATCTCCAATTTAGGCGGCGGACCATCGGCTTTCAGCAGCATGAGGAGCGCGGGGTTGAGGGGCACCGTCAGGGCGCAGCCGCTTAAACTATAGCCGAGGACTAGCAACAGAACTGGAAAAAGTTTTTTCACAAAGACGTATCCGATAGGGGCAGCAAAGAAACGAAACAAGTAATGATTTTATGACATGGCTGAGAAAATAGGCAATCACCATTCCCGGAGTCGCATGCGGATTGACTTGCCGGAGTTTTCCATTCTTCTGAAGGGGTGATGGATGTTTATCGCCAATTTGTGCAGAAGTATAAGGAGGCCTTGGACACCCGCCTGCCGGTGCCCAATCCGGGAAAGTACAGTTCGCCGACGCCCAAAGCTGGCGCGCCGGTGGCGCTATTGCTGTCCCCACATCCCGACGATGAAGTCATTACAGGCGCCCTGGCTCTGCGTCTGCAACACGAAGCCGGGGCCCGGGTGATCAATGTGGCGGTAACGCTGGGCTCGAATACCGCCCGCCGGGAGAAACGCCGGGAGGAATTGACCAATGCTTGCGCCGTACTTGGCTGGGAATTGGAAGTGCTGGGCTGGACTGGTGTGACGCCGGAAACCGCCAAACGCGACCCGGCCGTCTGGCAAGGCTTGGTCAACAGCCTCGTGCATATTCTCCAACGCTGGCAGCCCCGCTGGATTTTCTATCCGCATGCCGAAGACTGGCACCCGACCCATCGCGGGGTAAACAAGCTGGTTGAAGCTGCGTGCAGCAAGGCTGATTTAAAAGATACGCCGTACCGCGTGCAGACGGAATACTGGCAGCCGCACGCCTCGCCCAATTTGCTGGTTGAGTGCGCCCCAGATTCTCTGGCGCTGCTGGTTGCCGCGTTGTGCTGCCACCAGGGCGAAGTTACCCGCAACCCGTACCATTTGTCACTGCCGGCGTGGATGGCCGACAATGTGCGTCGGGGTGCGGAACGTGTGGCGGGGCCCGGCAGCGAAACCCCAAAATTCAAATTTGGCACCCTGTATCACGTGCAGCCGGAATTGCCGTTGGGCTGGAAGGCGATTCTGCCGGCTTCCTTAAAAGTGAAGGCGTAGAGTTGGGAAGGTTTAAACAACCCTTACTTTTCATCTTTTATTTTCCATTCTTCCAAGGGAGAATGGGGTGGTAGACCGGATTTGAACCGGCGACCCCCAGAATCACAATCTGGTGCTCTAACCAGCTGAGCTACTACCACCATTCATTCCGCGGGGCATCACACAGCGCGACCCCCGATGCGGCGAAAGGAAGACCATGGGCGAATCAAGCGCAGGTGTCAAGGATGGGTGAATAAGCTGCCATGAGGAAATTTACACCTGCGGTGGGCAGGGCTCGAGAGAACGCGTAAATACCGGATTTAATTTTTCCTTTCTAGGATTGCAGACGGCGGCACGGGCCGGGATAAGTGGCGGCTATGAGTAACTGTCCCTGTGGTTCGGGCCTCGCCTTTGACGCCTGCTGCGGCCCCATCATCGCCGGGGCCCCGGCCGCAACGGCTGAGGCCTTAATGCGATCGCGCTATTCTGCCTTTGTGCAACGCGCTTACACCCATCTCGCCAATTCCCTCTCCGCCGAGCAGCGGAAGGACTTTTCCGCCGAGGACACCAAGCGCTGGGCCGAAAATTCCGAATGGATTGGCCTCACGATTCATCGCACCGAGCTGGGCGGACCTGCCGACACCAACGGGCTGGTTGAATTCACCGCCCAATTCAAAACCGAAGGGCAGAAACACGAGCACCACGAAGTTGCGCTTTTTGAGCGCGAGGATGGCCGGTGGGTTTATGCCGGTACAGCTGATGGGCGCGGCAAGACAGTGCAGCGGGAAACGCCGAAAATTGGTCGCAACGACCCCTGCCCATGTGGAAGTGGCAAGAAATACAAGAAATGCTGCGGAGCTGCCTTGTGAACTGATCGACCATTGGTAAGCGGTGCCCAAATAGGAAAGGGGGTGTACGACTGGCTTGCTTCGGCAGCGTTCTTGCTCCTTACTGCGACCTTCCTTTTATGTCTTTGCTCCATCGTTTTATCGACCTGTTTCTGCACCTCGACACCCACCTGGACCACTTGGTGGGACAATACGGTGCCTGGGTCTATCTGCTGCTCTTCGTCATCGTGTTTTGTGAGACCGGGTTGGTCGTGACGCCGATTCTGCCCGGCGACTCCATGCTCTTTGCCGCCGGGGCGATTGCCGCTCGCGACGGGTCCGCCCTGCACCCCGGCGTGCTGGTGCCTTTGCTGATTTGCGCGGCCTTGTTGGGCGACAACGTCAATTACTTCATTGGCCGGGCGGTCGGGCCACGGGTGTTTACCCGGCCAAAGTCCTGGTTTTTTAATCCCGAGTACCTTCACTACACCAGTGCCTTTTATGACCGCCACGGCGGCAAGGCGGTTATCATTGCGCGGTTCGCGCCAATTTTACGCACGTTTGCGCCGTTCGTGGCCGGCATCGGACAGATGCGCTATCGACGTTTCATCACCTTTTGTGTGACCGGAGCGGTGCTATGGGTGCCGGCCTTTGTAATGACCGGTTACCTATTTGGCCAAAACGCCTTTGTGAAAAAGAATTTCCACATTGTCATTTTGGCCATCATCGTAATCTCACTGCTCCCGGCAGTTTACGGCTTCCTCAAAGCCCGCGTCGCCGCAAAGGCCGAGGGTGCGCGGGGCGAGGGGATTTGAAGATTCCCTTTGCCGTGAGCGGAACTTTTGTATGACGTTACCGCCATGTCCGCCGCTCGTTCATTGAAGGTGTCTGCTACCAACCCCGTGGCTTCTGCCGACGAATCGCTGGATAAGCTACCTGGTGCGGATACTCCGATGTTGCGGCAATATTGGGAGCTCCGCCGCCAATTGTCGGCTGACACCTTGTTGCTGTTCCGGCTCGGAGATTTTTACGAATTGTTTTTTGATGATGCCACCCAAGGGTCGCGCCTGCTAGGGCTGACCTTGACGCAGCGTCAGGGGCATCCGATGGCGGGCATCCCCTACCATGCGGCGGCGAATTACATTAAAAAAATCCTGGAAGCCGGACGCAAAGTCGCCGTATGCGACCAGACCGAAGCCGCGCAACCCGGTAAGCTGGTTAAACGCGCGCTCACGCGGGTGCTGACCCCCGGGACAATTCTTGAAGACCATCAGTTGGAAGCGGGCCGACCCCATTATCTGCTGGCATTGACCAGCGACCGGGTGGGTCTGCACGCAGCCTGGCTGGATTTGACCACGGGCGATTTTCAAATTGCCAGTGATAAAGATCCGGCGCGCTTATGGCCGGCGCTGCACGCACTGGACCCACGGGAGATTTTGATTCCAGAAGCATTGACGGAAAATAATAACTGGGGTGAAACTTGGCAGAATTTGCGCCAGAACCGTCCGGTCTCACCCCTGCCAGAGTTTCAATTTGAACGGGCACCAGGGGCGCGATTGGTCAAGGAGACCTTGGGCGTGCTGAACCTGGAAGGCTTTGGCATTGACGATGAGCATCCAGCCTTGGGCTGCGCGGGAGCGTTGGTCGCTTATGCCACCGACACACTTTGTGGACGTCCGGCGAATCTGCGGCAACTACGCGAATTTCGTTCGCAAGATGCCCTGTTGCTCGATCCGGCCACGCTGCGAAATCTTGAAGTGCTGCGTTCCACGCGCGGTGCGCGCACGGGTACTTTGTTGCAAGCGGTGGATGCCACCGGCACAGCGCCGGGGGCGCGGTTGCTCGAACAGTGGCTGGCCGCTCCCTTGCTGGATTTGACGGAATTGCGTCGTCGACAATCATGTGTACGGGCGATGGTGGAGGAGCCCGGACTGGCGGCCCGGTTGCGGGATGGCCTGAGCACGGTGCGAGATTTGGCCCGCATTCTTTCGCGTTTGCAAAACCGCCTGCGTCATCCGCGCGAACTGGCCGGAGTGCGGGAAACACTTCGAGTCTTGCCGGATGTGCGAACGACCCTTGCGGAGCTACCTGCACCCGCTAATAACCTCTCGGAGAGAATTCCGCCATTTACCGCCCTTGCGGAACTTTTGGAAAAATCATTGGCCGACGAACCGCCGATTGACCCCAAAGACGGCGGCATCATCCGCGATGGCTACGATGCCGAACTGGACCGGATGCGCGGATTATCCAGCGGGCATAAAACCTGGCTGGTTGATTTTGAACGCACGGAGCAGGAGCGCAGCGGCATTAAAAACCTGCGGGTGCGCTATACCGGGGCATTTGGCTATTACATTGAAATAACCAAATCCAATCTGGCCAACGTTCCCGCGCATTATATCCGTCGACAGACCATGACCAACGCGGAGCGATACATCACCGATGAATTGCGCCAGCGGGAAAAAGAAATTCTGAACGCCGAAGGCAATGCGTTGGCGCGCGAGGAGGAATTGTTTCGCGGGTTGGTCGAGGCGGTGCTGACGGAGGCGGATAATTTGCGGGCGGCGGCCGCGGCGCTGGCCGAGGCCGATGTGCTGCAAGGCTGGGCGAAAATTGCCCGGGACCGCGATTTCTGCCGGCCTGATTTGGATGAGAGTGATGTGCTGGAAATCGAGCAGGGCCGCCACCCTGTGGTCGAAATGATTTTGCGCGAGAGCATCGAGGGCCTGGCGGGCAGCCGGGCTTTTGTGCCCAATGACACGCACCTGGATGCCTCAGGCGAGCAAATTGCGCTCATCACCGGACCGAATATGGCCGGCAAAAGCACCTATATTCGCCAGGTGGCGCTGTGTGTAATTTTAGCCCAAACCGGCTGCTGGGTTCCGGCCAAACGCTGCCGGCTGGGATTGGTAGATCGGGTCTTTTCCCGCGTAGGCGCAAATGACGAATTGGCGCGGGGCAACTCGACCTTCATGGTTGAGATGAATGAGACGGCGAATATTTTGCATCATGCAACGAGGCGCAGCCTGGTGGTGCTGGATGAAATCGGCCGCGGCACGAGCACTTACGATGGCCTGGCCATTGCCTGGGCCGTGGTGGAACAACTGCACGGCGCGGGCACGGCCGGACCGCGCACGTTGTTCGCGACCCATTACCATGAATTGACACAGCTTGATCAATCCCTTCCGCGTCTGCGCAATTACGCAGTAACGGTGAAAGAGTGGAACGACGAAATTATTTTTGTGCGGCAAGTCACCCGTGGCGCGGCTGACCGCTCGTACGGCATCCAAGTCGCGCGGCTGGCGGGCTTGCCCCGCCCTGTGATTGCGCGAGCGCAGGAAATTTTAAAGCAACTTGAGGCCGAAGGCCACGCCCTGCAATTGCATGTCCGGCGCTCACTGGGGCAGGCGGCGCAGACACCTGCTGCCAGCAATCTTCGTCAATCACCAACCGAGTCGGACGATCAATCGGAATTGTTGGCGGAACCCGAAGTCCCGCAAATGGAGCTATTTTAGGAAGACCGGTTGCCGTCCAGATTATTGGCCGGCCGCGCTGCCGGCTGCCACCACATCCCAGGTTTCAATCACATCATTATCCGAAACACCGGCGCCAGGGGACAGGGCAACACAGTCTTGACTGATGGGGACTTGCGGATCCTGCTGCGGCTTCATCGAAATGGGCTGACCACCTTCAATCGGATTGAAAGAAAGGTCGTTGACCATACTGGGATCGATTTGGTGGGGCCTGGCGATGTTGGTATTGTAGACCAGATAAAGATCCTCGTTCTTGAATGCGTCAATGGGAGTGGAGTTAGCCGGGTCGGGACTTAAATCTGCGTCATTGAAAGTCGCGAAAGGAATTTTTTGTTTGTTAAATTTTACATTCGGAGTGGTGGGATTGCCGGTCATGATTTCCACAAAATCAGGCCGGTGTTCAATCAGGCGGAAAACGGTGTCCTGGTTCGTCTGCGGCGGTGCGAAGGTCGGCCAAATCTTGTAGATCTGTTTGTACTGCTTGCACATTTCCACCAGATTGTTGAGCTGTACGCGTGTTTTGGACTCCTTGACCTTGCGAGTGGCGGTGCCGACTGCCGGCACCAAAATGCCCGCCAGAATGGCGATAATGGCGATGACCGTCAGCAACTCGACGAGCGTGAAGCCGGCGCGTTGGAGCGGGCGGGTGGGAGAGGAAAGGACGGGGGTTTTCATGGGTAAAAGGGGGATTATTTATTGTATTGATCGTAGGGCCAATTGGTCACCCAGGTTGAATTGACTGCATCGTCATTCAGGTTCAGCACCAGCGAATAAAGGGCAATGTTCTGCGGGATATTGTGGGCGACTTTGGGCAGCAATCCGCCGGGAGTGCCTTCGGAGTCCTGAACTGGCTTGGAGGTGGCAAAAGCGGCCTGGTCAATTTCCCGGTTTTGTCCGGTATGAATAATGACGCCAATGTTAACGTTTTTGAAACCGTCCATGATAAAAGGGTTAACACTGGAAGCACCGGAGCCGGAGTTATTGATATCGCCGCGGGCCAGAAAGGATTCGTCCAATTCGAGGAAGCGAATGGAATTGCGGTTGTAATTGGTTGCACCAGGTGTACTCGCGGCAGCGAGGTAATCGTTGTCCGCCGTCAGTACCCGGCGCAAGAGGGCATCACCGTCATTCAGGAGAAAGGAGTAATCGATTTCATTTAAATTAGTCGACCAAGGGGTGGCCACGGCATTCAATTCCTTAAAAATCGGGTAGCGGCCATATTCCTGCCGGTAGTTCTCCATGGCTCCCCCGACATTGGTAAAGAGTACCATGGTGCGGGCTTTTCTGGCCTGGCGCCAAACTGCACCGATAATCGGCTGGAGGATGCCTGCCAGGACGGCCACAATGGCAATTACCGTGAGCAGCTCTATCAAAGTGAAGCCGCGACGGCCTGGGGAGAGGCGAAGATGGGGGGTTGCCTGAGGCATAAGCGAGTATGGATAACCTTATCCCTAGCAGGGCTCAACTGCAAATTTTTTGCGAAGATTCTACGGAATTCTCCTTGCCGTTCATCTGGCGGACGGCACAGTTCTGAGCCATGTCCAGCGAGGGTTACATCCAAGCCAACACGCAAGGGCGACTCCATGATGCGCGCGAGCCTTCATTGAGCCCGCTTGACCGGGGCTTCCTCTATGGAGATGCCGTTTATGAAGTTTGGCGAACCTATGGTGGCGTATTATTCGGTGTGGAGGAACATTGGGCCCGGCTCAGCACTTCGGCAGCAGGCCTGGGTTTGCGCCTGCCTTTGGAGCAACCGGGCTGGCTGCAAGAGGTCCGTCGAACTGTGGCCGCGGCCCGGCAGCAGACCAATTGGCGGGGGGAATGGTATGTGCGCCTGCAGGTCAGCCGTGGCGCCGGCCCGATTGGATTGGATCCGGAATTAGCCGGAACCCAAGCCCAATGGGTCTTGCTGGTCAAGCCGCTCGTAGATTTGACGGAGGCGGAGCTCCAGACAGGGATGCGGGTGGCGCTGGCGACGTCAGTCCGGCGAAATGACAGCCGCACATTGCCGCCCAGTCTCAAAACAGGTAATTACCTCAATAATGTGCTGGCGTTGCGCGAAGCACTGGCGAGGGGGGCGCAGGAGGTGTTGATGGTCAATCTGGTCGGCCGCTTGACCGAAGGTTCCGTGCGCAATTTCTGGTTTGTCGAAGGCGACACCGCCTATACACCGCCGTTGGAGGAAGGTCTGCTGGCGGGAGTTACGCGCCGGATATTATTTGAGCACGTCGCGCCGGCATCGGGAATAAATCTGCGCGAGGCTTCGTTGTCGCCGGCTGATTTACCGCGTTTTTCAGAATGCTTTGTCACCTCGAGCACCCAGGATGTCGCACCGGTGGCGGCCATAGATGGACAAAGTTTTCAGCTCGGAAGTGGCACCCTGACGCGGCGGCTAAAAAACGCTTTCCAGGCTTACGTAAAGCAATACGGACAGCAACATCCCGAATGGCAGGTCTAACTAAACTGATAGGAAATTACTTTTCGGAGATTGTGGGATTTGGGAGAAGCAGTTAATATCCATCCTGTCGTCCGCCCATGGCTTTCCTCAACATCTCTGCTTATAAATTCGTCGCCATCGAGACGCTGGAGAGTTTGCAGACGGAACTGCGCCAGCGTTGTGCTGCGGCCAAACTCAAGGGCACCATCTTGCTGGCTCCTGAGGGCATCAACTTGTTTCTGGCCGGGACAGAAGCGGGCGTGCGCGGCGTACTGGCGTGGCTGACGACAAACTCGCGTTTTGCCGGGCTGCCGGTAAAGGAGTCCTGGTCGGACGATCAGCCCTTCAACCGAATGTTGGTGAAAATCAAACGTGAGATCATCACCATGCGACAGCCGATGATCCGCCCGATGGACCAGCGCGCTCCGCAAGTCGACGCCCCGACGCTGAAACGCTGGCTCGATCAGGGTCGCGATGACGATGGCCGCGAGATCGCCCTGCTCGACACCCGGAATGTTTTTGAAGTCGAAATCGGCAGTTTTGAAAACGCCCTCGCGCCGTCGTTGAAGTCCTTTGGCGAATTTCCGAAAGTGGTGGCCAAACTCGATCCGCTACTCAAAGAAAAAACCGTGGTTACATTTTGCACCGGCGGCATTCGCTGTGAAAAAGCTGCGCTCTATATGGCCGAGCAGGGTTACGCGCATGTCTACCAGCTGGACGGAGGCATCCTCAAATACTTTGAGGAAGTCGGCGGCGCGCACTACCATGGCAACTGCTTTGTGTTTGACCGGCGTGTCGCATTGACCCCGGCGCTCATCACCGCCGGGTATGTGGAGTGCTTCAACTGCCGCGCCGTGCTCTCGCCCACTGCACAAAAGTCAACGAGCTACATAAAGGGTGTTTCCTGCCCAGATTGCGTGGCGGCCTTGCCGTGAACTAAACTGATAGGAAATTGCTTTTTTGAGGTTGGTTTTGGGGTTACCGGGGTTCGGGAGAGGGGTTAATTCCGCCCGCGAAGGAAGACCACGCCCCGCCCCCACTGGCGACCCCAGCGCCAAAGCGGCCATTCCGACCGCGCCGGCGGGTACGGCTAGTTTTAATATTTTCCTATGAGCATGCTTTTCCGGCTCGAAAATTTGCTGCCATCATCAAAGCCGCCCAACCGATCCACGCTATTGCGGAGGTCCACAAACCTTGCCGGAAAGATGGCGGCGCATACTCCATAATAAAATGGTGATGTCCTGCGCTTAGCGGCACCGCCCGTACGATGTAGTCGGCTGGCATGATTGTATATTCCTTCTGCACGCTGTCTTGCAATGCACGCGCCCGCCAGTCCTGGCTATACAAATCAGTGACGAGCAGCAGAGCCGAGACCGGTACGTCGGCCGCAATGGTCAGTTGGTCACTATTGTCTTCGATTGCGGTCACCGTCCCGAGTGTAGCGCCAATTTGCGGCTTGGGATTGGGCTCATTTTCCAGATATACAAGTTGCCGTGGATCGAAATCTGGCCGCATCAGCATCGGCAATATGGCATCGCGGCCAGGCAGCACCCGATAGTCGGACGCCAGGATCGCTCGTGGCAGGGGGTTGGGATTGGTGCCCACCCGCAAACTGCCGGTGGAGATCGCTGCAGTGACAAAGGCATATTTCATGCGCAGCAGTGAATAAACTGGCGGTAGCTTTTTTATAGAAACGGTTTGAGTGGCCTGGCCGGGGTCTGCGCCTTGGGATGCGTAAACAAACTCGGCGTAGCGTTTTAACACGGACGGGCTGTCGTCCCATATTGACGGCACACGATAAAAATAATCGGCATCCGCTCTGTCCGTGTTGAAAATTCGGTAATCCCCCGGATGACTGGCTAGGATATTCCCAATGGTTTGGGATGACAAACTTTCCGCCGGGGTGGTGGCGAAAAAATTTCCAGCAAAAGCCAGCAATTCGAGTGGCAACATAACGAGCAGGCATAGGCCCCAGCGGGGCTGTCGCCGCGCCAGTAACAAGATCAATCCGGCCAGCGCCAGCAGCAGCCCTCCAACGGCCAGTGACCACCCGGCCAGTTTCCCCGCCTGATTGATGAAGGTAGCATCCATATCTTTCAGGTAGATACTGAATTGGCCTTGGTCGTTTTGCTTGATCCAGCCACCGACACTGGCTGGACTCAACCACAGCCAGCCGCCTACCCCTGCGCCTGCAAGGCCCGCTCCGACGAGTCCGGTAGCGAGTATCGGGTTGACGCGGTGTTGGTTGAGAATGGCATCAGCACCGGCCCCGATGGCGAGCGCCACAAACAGCAGTGCGGGAAAATCGAATTTCGCAAACGCCCGCATTTCGCCAAAGCCCGGCACATAATCATACATCAGGTGTTGCAGTGGGGTATAGTCGCCCAAGGCCAATATGAACAACAACCCGGCCAGCAAAATATCCAGCCGGGCTTGTCGCCCGCGCTCCCGGCCCACCAGCGCCACCGCCGCCAGCGCCACGCCGGACACCCCCACAAACAAACAACTTTCCCATAGCACAATGCGACCCCAGTAATCATACCCGAACATATGGCCAAAAAACTCCGGGGTTAGCAAAGTCAGCACGTTTTCAGGCGGGAACGAAGACTCCCGGGCAAAATCATACGGCAATTTACCCTGTCGCACGCTTTCGGCTGTGGCCGCCAGCCCGGGGAGCCACTGCATTGCAGACAGCAAGAGGCCAACAGCATAGGCGAACGCCAGGACCCACAGTTTTCGCCACCAGCCCCGCTTTGCCAATGCATAAACCATGGTGTGCAAGCCGGCGGCCACGGCGACAAAAACCGCATACTGTGGCTGCCCGCCCAAGATTTGCAGAGCTACGCATGCCCCTGCCAATAAAGCAGGTCGCCCAGGCCGTCCCTGCCACGCCGCCTCCAGTGCGCAAAACATCCATGGCGCCCAGGCCATCGAACATATATTGCCCACTTGCCCGGCGGGCAGGCGCATGAACACCGGCCCGCTCAACATCGCCGCCACCCCGGCCAGGGCGGCGGCGACGGGCCGGATGCCGCGCTGGGCCGCCCAATACCCCACGCCCCAACCCAATATCAGCAGGTGCAGGAGCAGCGAAAGATTGAAGGCCCGCGCCAACGGCAGAAAAAGGAAAATGACATTTGGCGGGTAAAGTTCCGCCGAATTGAAATCGCCCAGAAACGGCTGCCCTGAATAGGCGTACGGATTCCACAGCGGAAAATGGCCCGCCCGAATGTTGTCCACCGCAAATGCCCGCCAAGCGGCAAATTGCGGCAAGTCCCACTGCTTGGAGGCCAAATACAAATTCTCCGGCAACAGGAAAACTACCGCTACGACTGCCGCTACGCTCAACAGCGCAAAGAGCCAGATGCGGCGGCAGAGCGGGGCGGCCTCAACTGAAGGAATCACTCTTTGCACTGTAACTGCTTGAGAATAGCTAGCAATCCGCAAAATTTCAGGCAGCTAATGTGCGCCAGTAAATCCAATGACCGGCGGGAATCGGACCCGCCGGCCATGGCAATTAGAGGCAATCCAACAATCTAAGGATGTCCAACTGACCACGTAGTCGTACTATCCGCTGTCCAAACATTGCCACTGGCAGAATAGGAAACATTCGTAACCGTGTTGAAGCCATATTCGGTGCCACCAACGGTATGAAAAATCCAGTTTGCGAATGGATTACTGGTTGAAGACCATGTAGTGCCTCCACTTGTGGTATACCAAACATTGGAGCTGGTGTTGTGGGCATAGCTTGTTCCGGAAATCGTATAATTGACCCAATTAGTCGTAGGATTGCTGGTCGAAGACCATCCACTGCCTCCGCTCGACGTGTACCAAGCATCAAGGCCGCTATTGTAGACATAATAGACACCTGCAATCGTATAAGCAGTGGCCGCAGTCCAGGAACTACCATCGTTACTGTTTATCCAAACATCTCGGCTGGTGTCGTGGATATAGTAGCTGCCGCCTATTATGTAACTGGAGTGGGGTATTAGCGTCCAAGTAGTGCCATCGCTGGTGGTATACCAATAATCACTCAAGTCTTGGGTGTAGTCCCTTCCGAAAATCGTATTATTGTCCCAGTAAGTCATCGGGTTCGAGGTTTCTGTCCAGGTAACACGATCGGTGGTGGTATACCAGATATCCAAGCTGGTGTCGTGTTCATAAATGCTGGTATAGCGATCAAGATCAGGCGCTGCGGCGATATAGTAATAGACCCAGTCAGCCATGGGATCGTCGGTCGTCGACCAAGTATAGTCATCACTGGTCATATACCAAACATTCAGGCTGGCGTCATAGGCATATGCCGTACCGGCGATCGTATAATTACTCCAGTTGTACATCGGGTTGCTGGTAGTTGCCCAAGTAGAATCATCGCTGCTGCCAAGCCAGACATCCCGGGTTATGTCGTGGACATAGAACGTGTCACCTATCAGATAATGGGGTATTACGGTCCAGTTATTGTGATCTCCCTCTGTGAACCAAGCATTAGTGACGATATCGTGGGCGTAGTGCACACCAGCAACGGTGAAGCGATCGGTCCACCGATCATCAGTCGGTGTCCATATTGGAACGGTTTCATCAAAATAATTTTCATCCGTGCCGTCTTGCACAAACCATAAATCGCTGAAAGTGTCGTGAGCGTAGTTTATGCCATCGACAATGTCATAATCCCAAGTTTGGTCCCCGTCCGTCCAGCCGGTGAACGGGTTGCTGCACTCCACCCAAACTTCATTAAAATCACCCGGATCATAGCTGATTGCATGACCACTGTTCGCAAACCACAAATCAGCGGCGTTGTCATAAGCATATTCCGTGTCTTCATTGATAAAATAAGTCCAATCATCCCCGCCAATTATAAATACATCCGGGTTTGAATCATACCCATCTGACGCATCAACCGATGTCCAATCAAACCCCGAATCTACCGGTGTAATTTGCTGGCCGTATCCCACAAAATTCCAGTCTTCGCCATCGTCATATGTATTCCAAAAATCACCATCCCCTATATTATTATATCTATCACATCCTACTAATCCAAAATCATAGTAGTATGTGAAGTCCGCTTGGGCTTTGGCCTTACCGAAGGTAGCAACCAATAGCAATGCAACGATACCAACGAACCGGAAGAACGCACTGCGGAATGATTTATTGAGACATGTGGTTAGTTTCATAGGGATAGGACAGATGATGGGTGGTTGAGGGGTCAAAATTGATGACTCCCCGGATTTTTCCTGGCAAAGTACCACGACAAACCCGCCACCCGAATGCTGCAATACTTGACCATATCCAAGACCAATATATATCCTCTCGCTACTTATCAGCCTTACTAATCGGCCTGGAGGTTACTAAAGAGTTACGCTTATACAGCCTCGGCTTTGCGATCCATTAATGAGTACTATTAAGTGATTAAAATAGGTTATCAACACTAACTCGCTGCGCTCGTACTGTCCGCTCATTAAGTAAAACGTTTCTGGAACGGCGGGCAAAGTCGGGGTCGTCGTTACTGAACTGATAGGAAATTGTTTTTTTGAGGTTGGTTTCGGGTTTCGAGTTAAACAAACATGGACTGGAAACAGCGATAGTTGAGCATATCCAGTGATCAATCCTGCCGTCATCAAACACAGTTCAAATCAGTAGAAGGGAATCGCCCTTTACCCCAGATGCTTCGCCATGTCGGTCAACTGGCCATTGGAGAGTGACACGATTCGTTTGACGGCATCGATATTGGCAGCGACCTGGTCGAGATAAGGATTGGGACCATCCGGGTAGGGGTCGGCCAGGAAGCGCGCCACGTTTTCACATTCGCCGTGCAATTTGGGCAGCACAAAGTCCGTCCAAAAACCCGGGGTGCCACGGTAAAGGTCATCCACGGTTTTGAACTGGCGCTTGTCCATGGGGATGTTGTTCGAGCGGTCGCTCTCGGAAAATTCCTCGAACAAGTCGGGCAATTTTTGGACGTAACCGGGATCGCTCATCTGGCTGAGGAAATCGGCGGTGCAGACGGCCTGGCCGGACAAGCGGTGGGCGGGATTGCCAAACTTGGTGCCACCCAGATTACTGCGCGGCCCCGTACATAAAATCAGCGAACAAACGCGCTCCACCTCGATTTTTTCCCAGTTGTCTTCCGCCAGGAAGTCCCGGGCAATATCGCAGCCGCGCGGCTCGTGGATAAGCGTAAACTTTGCGCCAGTGCCTTCATGGTCATCGCGCTTTTTGATATAGCCGACGTCGTGCAGGAGCATGGCGTGAAAAGCGATGCGGAAGTCTCGCGGACTAATAGTCGGGGTGGCCCGGGCACGCTGGTGGCCGGTGAGGATGCGCAAACAGCAAAGGGTGGCCTGGAGGGTATGCTCGATATCATGATAGGCCGTATCCATGGCCTGATAATCGCGCCAGTGACCGGCAAAAACATCCATTATTTTTTGCGAAACCGGCCGCACAAAGCTGTAACTGACGCCCGGAAAGACCTCTTCATGCAACTTTTCCACGACCTCGGCGACGGCCAAAGGGTTGCGGGTGTCCGGTTCGAGCAGATTATAGGACGGTTTGTTCATCACCGTGGGCACTGGCAAGGCCAACCTCTGGGTAGAATTACCCAAGGCTGGTATTATGGCAACCGCAAAAGCGGTTGTGACTCACAACAACCCCACAAATGGATAAACCTTGTCATAACCGCGTTATGTTCGTGCGCGGTCGGGCTTGCTTGCCAGCTCAATAACCGGCGGCACGAAGTTCTTCTGAAGAGGGCAGGCTGAGTTTTGGCAGCGTGCGCTGAATGGTGATTTTACCGATTTTCACCGAGGCGTTTTTGCTCAAGTCCCGGGCGGTCAGCGCATCGAGTTCAATGCTGGGCACGTTCAAATCGGCCACATTGGGCAGTACCCAGGCGGTGTTTACATCAGCCGCGTTAGCCGTGGCGTCAACGCCATCATCTTTGGGCAACGTCATGGCGAGGAAGTCCTGGTCGGAAACTACCACCGTGGGTTGTTGATCATTAAAATAGGATTTCACCATGAGCGCGGCATAACGGTTTTCGAATGTGTCCGCATGACCGCTGGTGGCCAGTCGAAAGACATAGGAACCGGCCTTAAAGCTGGCCAGCACATCATTGGGATCCTGCAAGCTGACCGTGATGGCGGACGGTTCAATCGCAACAACCGGAGCCTTACTCTTCGTATCGCTGGGCTTTACGTCGGTCGTCTTATCTGCGGCGGCAACTTCCGGGCTGGGAGGCGCCTCGCGGCGGGCCATGACCCGGAAAGCGGGCAGACCAAGCAGCTTCGCCATGGATGGTTCAACGGAGAGCATTTGGAGCTGGCTGCCTACGATGTGCATATTAGTCAGATCAATGGCGCGCAGTGAAAATACCGCATAGCCGGTGTGCGCTTCATAGAGCACTTCGCCCACGATCAGAGCCGCTTTGGTGCTGCTTTGCGCGTCCGTGGAGTGGGCGGGGTAGTTGACGAAGAGCTTCCCGTTGTCCGTCCCCAACGTAAAGTGGTCCGCCGTCAGTGAAGACAGGGTCTTTTTGTCTTTGTCCTGATCACGCAGTTGATCGCGCAACTGGGCGGCGAGTCCGGCCTGGCTGACGTATTTGGGCTCATCAAAGGAGTACACCCCGCCAAAATAAACGCGGGTGTATTTTTGATCGTACAATTGTTGGAGCAGTCTGGTCGGCAGGGTTTGAATCGACTCGGGCCATTGCGCGATGGTGGCTTCGAAATTGGCGGCGGCGGTGGCAGCGGATTGCTGGTGGGCGGCATCGCGTTTATCCATGGCGATTTTACGCAATTTGTCCTCGGCTGCCTTGCCGGTTTTGATGAGCGCGTTGCCTGCCTTGACCATCGCATCACCTTTCTTATGGGTGTCCGCGATATCGAGTTTCACGACATCATTGGGGTCTTGGGTGCGGCTTTGGTAAAATTTCCCGTCACTGACTTGACCTTCACCATCTTTGATTTGCTTGACGGCGGCGTCCCATTG
>Ga0206935_10193_pt1 | contig 20687 bp, 19 predicted proteins | sample Alteio_BWOrgHeat_13_FD_152924 | JGI IMG/M metagenome (GOLD analysis project Ga0206935, IMG submission 152924) | Enriched cells from forest soil in Barre Woods Harvard Forest LTER site, Petersham, Massachusetts, United States -... | ecosystem: Environmental > Terrestrial > Soil > Temperate forest >...
CCATGCAAATGGCCAGCATAAGATTTTTCATAAGGATCGTGTTACATATAGGAAAAAATCGAATCAAACGGGGTCAGAGGAAAGCTGACCCCGTTTGCTATACTAGTTTATGGCCCGGGTAGATCGGACTCACAGTTCTATTGGTTAAATATCTTTTTCACATATACCTGGTCGGGCAATACGATCTGCACGAAGTAAACGGAGACCGGCAAATTGGACAGGCCCTTGACCTGAACCGTATTGACGCCCTTACCGCCCTCGATCTGCATCTGTTTCAGCACCATGCCCTTACTATCCAGCAGTCGAAGGGATATTTTCCCTGCATCCGCCAGCTCGACATTCACGTTGATCGCATCCCGGAAAGGATTGGGAGCAACCTGCACGAAGGACCGGCCGGGAACGGCATTGATCTCGACGATATTGGTATACGAAGTGGCGCCGCTCAGGTCACCGAGCTGCAAACGATAATAAGTCGGCCCATCCGGGAAAGGATGTCCATCGGTATAGCTATGGTTGACCGTAGCGCCGTTGTTAGCGCCGTCGACCCTGCCAATAGGCTCAAAATTCGTTCCGTCCGAAGATCTTTCAACGATATAATAGATACCATTGATCTCATCGGTAGACGACCAGTTCAATACGTCGCCCTGATCGGCCGCCTGGCCGCTGAGGGCCGAAACGGTAGTCGCAAGCACCGTCGAGAAATTGATCGTATAGGTCGCCGGAGTCGGGTCCTGCTGACCGGCCGCGTCCACATACGCATACTGGAAGGACGTGCTCAGGGTCGCGATATTCGTGAATTTGATCGTCAATAAAGAAGTCGTGTAATTGGTGATCTTGGTATTGTTGGAAACCAGGACCCCGTTATAATACAACTGTTCGTTGGACGGAACGGTAGTAATGACCACCGTCTTGCCGGCGCCAAGGGTTCCATCCTCAGGGTCGGTACCTGTCAGCGGGCCGGGGCTCGATACGGCTCCCGATCCGTTGAGGGCGCGACTACTGTTGAGGATAGGCGTGGCGATCGTATAATTCTGGTCGTTGGAATTCGGCTTTTGTTCCACCCCGAAATCGAGACCGGTGATATTGGCCGTACCCGAATTAAAGGTATAGACCAGCGGGGAGGTATTGACCCAGTTGGCAGGAACGCCCGATACAGGGGCGGGACTACCCAGAGAGCCCGGCGTCGTGGCTATCACGACCTTCATACCTATACCATTGATCGGACAGTTGGTCAATGTATAGGTACCGTCACCATTGACGCCTACGGAGGCCAATACGGTATTCGTGATCGGGTCGATCAGGCTGGCATAAAGTGTGGTGCCTGCGTTGGTTCCCGGTTCACTGTTCGTACGTATATTCGAAAAAGTTCCATTTGCGCTGTTGTCGGCGTCATCCCATACGGTACCGGATATGTTAAGACAGGTCAGGGTTACGTTCTGTGAAGTGTTCAGCACGATACCCCAGGCCCAGGTATTGATCAGACGGGCGTTCCCGAAGTCATTACACTGTACGTTGTCGGAGTCGTTACGGACACCACTATAAGTAACCGCAGGAGCGGGAACCAGGAATCCGGGGTTACCGTTGCCATTCCAGGCGTGTCCGGGAGATGCCTGCCCCAGGATCGCGTTCGAATACCCGGTGCCGGTATAGTTATTATTGTTGTTGGAACAGGTCGTTCCCGTATCGACGAGCTGCGTATCGTCCCAATACAAGGTACTGTTGAGCGCGCCCATCGGAGATACGGCGTCCACGCTAAATCCACTGATATTCAACTCCACGTCGTAGAAGGGCAGGTTGATACGGCCCTTACGGAAGGAGAAGATGATCGGGAAAGTGGTATTGGCAGGCACGGTATTGCCGAGCCCATCCTTTCCATCCCATACATAGGTAACGATACCGGGCGACTGACTGATCAACTCGATGAAACGGTCGGCGGAATTCAGCTGATAGCCGGGAACCCCGTTAAGGTCGAGCACCATATAATAGTCACCTGCCTGTGGCGCGTTGAACCGGATATTATAAGGTCCGGGAGGGCAACCCGAAATGGTCGGGCTGACCAGCGTAGGCGGATTGGGTATATTACATACCGCGTAAAGAGTGGGATCGGGCGTATTGAAAAAGACATCGTATCCACCCGTAAGATAGGGCGATACCAGATGGGTCAGTTTGATCGATCTACGGTCGTTCAGCCAGTTGCCCGTATTCTGCACGCCAAAGCTATTGACGGCTACGATATAGGCCAGGGGCTGGAATCCGGAATTCGGGAAATAGATCCTGGTGACGACGGAGTCGGCGGTATACGCATAGAATTTTGCGTTGGTCGACCCCAGTGGGTCCTGTATATCACCAGCCGAAGGATTATATACGGAAAATGCCCATTCGTTACAATGTACACGGCCCAGGGTGACGGCGCCACTTGCCTGTCCAACGGTAAAGTCAAAATATTTGGAAAGCATCGATTCTCCACCGGCCCTATGGGTAACCCCACCATCACTGCTTCGGAAAAAGGTCACATAATAGTCACCGTTCATGGTCGGGGTGAAAACAAGGGGTGTATAACCGGAGGGATTGGTACCCCCGATATTCGGTCCGGCCACTGCGCTCGCGTAGGTACTGATGAATCCGGCGCCTGCAGCACCCGGCAGTGAGATCGTAGTTACGAATGCACCGGTCGGGTCAAATATATTCATGTATACGTCCGTATAGGTACTGATCGGCGTAGCGGGTGCAAGCGTCTCCCAGTTGAAGCCATAATAGAAATTCTCCGTGGCGAAGTTCTTGATACGGAAATAGATGCGATTATCTTTCGGGGAGCCGAGATAGCTACCCACGTTACCTAATGGAAAGGTCGTGGTGGTCGAAACGATAAGGCCCGTGCCGTTAGCGGCATTCGGCATTACTTCTTTTGTTCCTTCCGCGAAAAGCTGATGGGTGTCAGCCAGCAGAAAATAACAAAAACCTGAAAGTAAAATTAGGCGTTTCATGGGGTACAGATTTAATCATAAATACTTCTCTCGGATTAAAACGGATCAATTTGTTGCGGTTCGCCCACGCGAATGGCCGCGAATATCAACTATTCAAATCTTGTCGGATGAATCAGTAAATTCCTGTTGAATACAAACTGTAGATTGGCTGGCGAAGGCTTGGGAAGGGCCAGATTGACGCAAAGTGTAGTACTGTGCTTTCATAAGTTTGGATTAAATAGGGTCTACTAAATCGGTTTTTCAAGGACTCGGTTTTGATCTAATATACCAAGATCAATGCGAAAAGTACAAAACAATAAACGTAAATCAAAGCTCCGGGGTTGGTTTTATTCGGAAAATTAGGTGAATCCCTCTAAATAATCTGATTACCGGAGGGTTATATATAGTGTGTAGCATTATGCCTAAAACGCTGATAATTTGGGGGATCAGTTGGCTAAAATAAGAGAGATGCAACGTCTCAAGCTATCCTTCCAGTCGGGGATCTTTATGCCGTAGGTCTGGCGGATAAGGGTCTTATCCAGCAAGGAATAATGCGGGCGGCGGGCGGGCGTGGGATATTGTGCGGTGGGAAGGGGCTCGACGCGGCAGGGACTGCCCGTCAATTCTTTTATTGCGAGCGCGAACTGGTACCAGCTGATCTCGCCTTCGTTACTATAATGATAGATCCCGGGGATGAAGGCGGGAGCGGCAATGATCTGCAGGATGGCGCCGGCCAGATCGGCGGCGTATGTCGGAGAACCGATCTGATCATCGACCACCCGGATCGATTCTTTTTCCTTCATCAGACGGATCATGGTCTTTACAAAATTGTTCCCGAATTCCGAATAGACCCATGAGGTTCGCAGGATCGCGGTTCCTGCGGGATGCAGTTGCATGGCCAAATGTTCACCCCGCAATTTGGAAGCACCGTATACATTTAGGGGTCCGGTATGATCTGTTTCCCTGAGCGGGGTGGCGCTGCTGCCATCGAAAACATAATCGGTGGAGATATGGATGAGACGGGTATCGAACCTTGCGCATGCTGCGGCGATACTGGCTACGGCGTCGCCATTGATCTTAAAGGCTTGCTCCTTTTCGGTCTCGGCGCGGTCGACCGCGGTATAGGCAGCGCAGTTGATGAAATAAGCGGGCCGATGATCCTCGAATAAAGGATCGGGCGAGGCGCCGTTGTCGAGTGGAAGGTCATTACGGGTCAGAAAAATGAAATCGAATTCACCGGCGGGGGGAGCGGCGGAAGAAGCGGCGGCGCGCAACTCCTGGCCTACCTGGCCATTGGCGCCCGTGACGATGATCTTTTTTTTCATCAACCCTTGTATTGAAAGTTATTACGGCAATCGGCAAAGACGGGGGCTTCCCTGTCCTTCGGGGAAACGATCGCCTGATCCGCGGGTATCTGCCAGTCGATGGCAAGGGCCGGATCATTAAAGAGAATACCGCCCTCATCCGCCTTGCTATAAAAGGCGTCACATTTATAAGATACTTCGGCGGTAGGGCTAAGCACGGAAAATCCATGGGCAAACCCTTTCGGGATGAGGAGCTGTCGTTTGTTGTCCGCGGATAATTCCACGCTGTAGGATCGTCCATAGGTCGGTGAGCCTTTGCGGATGTCCAGCGCTACGTCCAATATCCTTCCTTGCAATACGCGCACCAGTTTGGTTTGTGCGTTCGGATCGAGCTGGTAGTGCAAGGCCCGGATGACCCCATAGGTCGAGAAGGATTGGTTGTCCTGTACGAAATGAATATGCAGTCCCTGTTTGGCGAATGCCTGCTCGTTATAGGATTCAAAAAAATAACCGCGATCGTCTTTGAAAACCGATGGCTCGAACAAGAGTACCCCTTGAAGATCTGTTGGGAAAAAAGGCATAATAATCTATCGTTTGGAATTTATCGTTTCGGGTTTGGCACTTCATTTATCGTTTCGGGTTTGGCCCTTGATTTATCGTTTCACATATTGCCGGTCATAGTATTTCTGGTAATCGCCGGAAGTAACGTCCCTGACCCAGTCCTGGTTCTCCAGGTACCAGTCGACGGTTTTTTCGAGTCCCTCTTCGAATTGGAGCGAGGGTTTCCAGCCCAACTCCTTATTCAGTTTGGTCGCATCGATGGCGTAGCGCAGGTCATGACCGGGGCGATCCTTCACATAAGTGATGAGACGGGCAGATTCGCCGGCGGTCCTTTTCAACTTCCTGTCCATGATGGAGCACAACAGATGCACGATGTCGATATTCTTCCATTCGTTGAATCCGCCGATATTGTATTTTTCGCCGGGCCGTCCCTGGTGAAAAATAGTGTCGATGGCGCGGGCATGGTCTTCGACATATAGCCAGTCGCGTACATTCTCTCCCTTGCCGTATACAGGCAGCGGCTTATTATTGAGAATATTATTGATCATCAATGGGATCAGCTTCTCGGGGAAGTGATGCGATCCGTAATTGTTCGAGCAATTTGACATGATCACGGGCAGGCCATAAGTATGGTGCCAGGCCATGACGAGATGATCCGAACTTGCCTTGGACGCGGAATAGGGCGATCGCGGATCATAAGGCGTCTCTTCGGTGAAGAAGCCGGTTGCTCCCAGCGAGCCGTATACTTCGTCGGTCGACACATGATAGAATAATTTGCCCTTGGCGTCGCGGCCCCAGTGTTTGAGCGCGGCCTGGAGCATGGATGCCGTACCCAGGACATTGGTCTTTATAAAGGCCAGGGGATCGAGGATGGACCGGTCTACATGGCTTTCGGCGGCGAGGTGGATGACCGCGTCGAAATCGTATTGCGCGAACAGGGCGGCCAGCCTGGTTTCGTCGGTGATATCTCCTTTTTCAAAAATATAATTCGGCAAAGACTCTATGTCCTTCAGGTTTTCGAGATTGCCCGCATAGGTCAGGGCGTCGAGGTTGACGACCTGGTATTTTGGATATTTTTTTACGAATAGCCTGACAACATGGGAACCGATAAAGCCCGCGCCGCCAGTGATCAGTATCTTTTTTTCCGGGTTGCTGCTCATAAGCTCCAGTATTTTCTGTTGATGATCTTTGTCTTAAAAATGCCTTTCAGATCGGCGATAAGCGCCTCGGGCCGGGTGACGGAAGCAAACCAGGCATCGTCGAGTTCCAGATAGGGTTTGTGCGGAACCGTGACGATGACGGCGTCATAGTTGTCCGCGATCTTTTTCGTGAGGTGCAAGCCATATTCTTCCAGCACTTCCTCCTCCATCGCGTAGGGATCTTCGACGTCCACCCTGATATTAAAGGCCAGCAGTTCCTTGACGGTATCGACGATCCTGCTGTTCCGGATATCGCTGACGTTCTCTTTGAAAGTTACTCCTTTTACCAATACCCTGGGTTCGTTGGAAATGCGCAATACGTGGGTGATGATCTTCCTGGCCACATATTTGGCCATATCGTCGTTGATATAGCGGGAAGAGGAGATCACTTTGGATTCATAGCCCAGTGCGGCAGCCTTGTGCGTGAGATAATAGGGGTCGACGCCGATGCAATGGCCACCGACCAGGCCCGGTTGGAATTTCAAAAAATTCCATTTGGTGCCCGCCGCCTCAAGCACGTCATAGGTATTGATACCCATGCGGTCGAAGATGAGCGAAAGCTCGTTCATCAGCGCGATATTGAGATCGCGTTGGGTATTCTCGACGATCTTGCTGGCCTCGGCCACTTTGATGCTGGGCGCCCGGTGTACGCCCTTATCCACCACGAGCAGGTAGGTATTGGCGATCTCTTCGAGCGAACCGGCGTCATTGCCCGATACCACTTTTACGACCGTACGCAGCGTATGCTGTTTGTCGCCCGGGTTGATGCGTTCGGGCGAATAGCCCAGCTTGAAATCCCCACTGGCCATGCTCAGTCCCGATACCTTTTCAAGCACGGGCAGGCAGTCCTCTTCGGTACAGCCGGGATAGGTGGTGGATTCATAGACGACGAAGTCGCCCTTTTTAAGCACTTTGCCCACGGTCTCGGAGGCGCCGATGAGGGGCCGGAGATCGGGCACATTGTATTTGTCCACGGGAGTGGGGACGGCGATGATAAAGAATTTTGCTTCTTTGAGTACTTCCAGATCATGGGTAAAGACGATATCCCTGCCGGCAAATTCTTCCCTGGCCACTTCTTTGCTGGGGTCAATGCCATTACGCATCATGTCGATGCGCTGCGGGTTGATATCGAAACCGATGACGGATATTTTTTTGGCCATTTCGAGGGCGATGGGCAGCCCTACATAACCGAGCCCGATGACGGCCAGTCTTGCTTTTTTTTCGACGAGATGCTGGTAAATTTTAGGATCGCTCATAATGTGTTGTTTCCCCGGCGAGGCTATTTCCCGCTTATGAATTCCTTCGGCAATTTGCGCCATTCTTCCGGCGGCAGGGACTTGAAATATTCATAGGTCGTTTTCAAACCTGTCTTGCGTTCCACCTTCGGCTCCCATCCCAGGAGATCACGGGCCTTGCTGATATCGGGCTGGCGTTGTTTGGGATCGTCCACCGGCAGTGGTTTGAACACCATCTTTTGTTTGGTCCCAGTCAGGGCGATCACTTCCTCCGCAAATTGTTTCAGCGTGATCTCGGAAGGGTTGCCGATATTGACGGGCAGGTGATAATCGCTGAGGAGCAGGCGGTAGATGCCTTCGACGAGATCGTCGACATAGCAGAACGAACGGGTCTGGCTGCCGTCGCCAAAGACGGTAAGATCTTCTCCGCGCAGGGCCTGACCGATGAAGGCGGGCAGGGCGCGGCCGTCGTTGAGGCGCATACGCGGCCCATAGGTGTTGAATATGCGAACGATGCGGGTTTCCAGCCCGTGGAAATTATGATAGGCCATAGTCATGGCTTCCTGGAAACGCTTGGCTTCGTCATAAACGCCACGCGGGCCGACGGGATTGACATTGCCCCAATATTCTTCGGTCTGCGGATGTACCTGTGGGTCGCCATAGATCTCCGAGGTGGAAGCCACCAGTATCCTCGCCCGCTTGCTCTTGGCCAGGCCCAGACAGTTGTGCGTCCCCAAGGAACCCACTTTGAGGGTCTGTATCGGAATTTTCAGATAGTCGATCGGACTGGCGGGAGAGGCGAAATGAAGGATATAGGTCAGATCGCCGGGAACGTGGATGAACTTGCTGACGTCGTGATGATAGAATTCGAATTCTTCCAGTTTGAACAAGTGCTCGATGTTCCGCAGATCGCCGGTGATGAGGTTATCCATTCCGATAACATGAAATCCTTCTTTTATGAACCGGTCGCAAAGATGGGACCCGAGAAAACCGGCCGCCCCGGTGATCAATACGCGCTTTTTAGCCATGTCTCTTCCTATTATTTATGATTGCCGCCGGGGGGGATCGCTGCCGCCCTTCCCACGCTCTCGTAATAAAATCCCAGCTCCCGGATGGCCGCAATATCGAACAGATTACGACCGTCAAATATAACCTTTGTTTTCAGGGTAGTGACGATTTTCAGGAAATTGGGGGTGCGGAACTCATTCCATTCCGTAGCTATGATGAGCGCGTCGGCCTTTTCCAGGGCTTCGTACTGGTTATCGGCGTAGTGGACCTTGTCGCCGATGGTCGCCCGTACATTGTTCATTGCTTCGGGGTCATATACGCTAAGGGTGGCTCCTTCGGCGAGCAGCGCGTCGATGATATAGAGGGCGGGCGCTTCGCGGATGTCGTCGGTATTCGGTTTGAAGGCCAGGCCCCAGAGCGCGAAGTGTTTGCCCTTCAACTTGTCCTTAAAATATTTTTTGATCTTGGGCAGCAGGTGGAGTTTTTGCTGTTCGTTGACCTCCATCACCGCATTCAGGATCCTGAAGTCGTATTTGACCTCGTGCGAGGATTTGACGAGTGCCTGTACGTCCTTGGGGAAACAGCTGCCGCCATAGCCGATGCCGGGGAAAAGGAAGCGTTTGCCGATGCGTTCGTCGCTACCGATACCGCGTCTGACCATGTCCACGTCGGCGCCAAGACGCTCGCAAAGAAGAGCTACCTCATTCATGAAGGTGATCTTGGTAGCGAGGAAGGAATTGGCCGCATATTTGGTCAGTTCGGCGGAGCGTTCGTCCATAAAGATGATGGGGTTGCCCTGGCGGACAAAGGGACCGTAGAGATCGCCCATGACCTTTCTCGCCCTTTCCGAAGAAGTGCCGATGACGACCCGGTCCGGTTTCATAAAATCTTCCACCGCCACGCCTTCGCGCAGGAATTCGGGGTTGGAGACGACGTCGAAATCGCCCTTGTAATTTTTTGCGAGGGCTGCGTGTACCCTTTCGGCCGTTCCCACGGGCACGGTGCTCTTATCGACAATGACCTTATAATCGGTGATGATCTTGCCCAGGTGCTCGGCCACGCCGAGAACGTATTTCAAATCGGCGGAACCGTCCTCGCCGGGAGGCGTCGGTAGCGCGAGGAAGATGATGACGGCGTCCTTTATCCCATCTTCCAGGCTGGTAGTGAATTTCAGGCGTTCTTCCTTCAGGTTGCGGAGGAATAGTTTTTCGAGACCGGGTTCATAAATGGTGATCTGCCCATTGGCCAGCTTTTGCACTTTCCCGGCGTCGATGTCCACGCAAATCACGTCGTTGCCCGTCTCTGCAAAACAGGTGCCCGTCACCAATCCGACATACCCGGTACCGACTACTGCAATTTTCATTTTTGTTTATTTAATTAAAAGTTAAGAGCGTCTTCATTTCACAAATTCCAGTACCGCGCCGGTGATCGTTTCCAGTTGTGTCTCGTCCATTTCGGTATGCATCGGGAGGGAGATCACCCTTTCCGCAAGCCAATCGGTGACGGGTAAGGAATAATCGGCGCCTCCCAGGGCAGCAAACATCTTCTGCTTATGAGAGGGTACGGGATAATAGATCATCGAGGGTATCTGCTTCGCGGCCAGATATTCGTTCAGCCCATTCCGGTCAACCCCTTCCAGAACAATCGTGTATTGGTGAAAAACGTGATGGCTGTATGGCGCCCGGAAAGGCGTCGTGATCTTAGGGTGGTTGGCAAATGCCTGGTCATAATGATCGGCGACCTGGCGTCGGGCCGCGATATATTCCTCCAGTCTTTTCAGCTTCACATTCAAAACGGCAGCCTGGAGGCCATCCATCCGGCTATTACACCCGACGAGGTCGTGATAATAGCGCCGGCTTTGCCCATGGTTAGCGATCATTTTCAATCGGGTAGCTAACGTATCGTCATCTGTAAATATTGCTCCGCCGTCGCCGTAACAGCCTAAATTCTTGGATGGGAAAAAGGAGGTCGTGCCGATAGCGCCGATCGTCCCTGTCCGCCGGGTGGAACCGTCCGGATCGGTATAGCTGCTGCCGATGGCCTGGGCATTGTCCTCGATGACCTTCAGGTCATGCCTGGCCGCGATGTCCATGATCTCGCGCATGGGGGCCGCCTGGCCATAGAGATGCACCGGTACGATGGCCCGGGTGCGCGGGGTAATGGCTCGCTCGACCGATACGGGATCGAGACAAAAAGTCTTAGGGTCGACGTCCGCAAAAACGGGGGTCAATTTTAGCAAAGCGACGGCTTCGGTAGTGGCGATAAAGGTGAAGGAAGGGGTGATGACCTCGTCTCCCGGCTGCAGATCAAGCGCCATCATGGCGATCTGAAGGGCATCGGTGCCATTGGCGCAAGGGATCACATGACGGGAACCGGTATAGCGTGACAGACCTTTTGCCAGATCATCTACGGCTTTGCCTCCGATGAATGCGGCGCTGTCCAACACCTTCTGAATCGCCGTATCCACTTCATTCTTTATCTTAGCATATTGCTGCCGGAGGTCCACCATTTGAATAGGCCGCATAGTTCACTGTTTAAACGGGCACAAACCTACTGCAAAAATGTGGTTTATCCAATGCTGCAATGTGGGTAGTTGTCTTTAAAACCGGGGGTAAGGGTGAGTATATTTCTGTATCATATTTTCTTGTGGATATATCGCAGCGGCATCCGCCTGATCATGCCCTGGAATCCCAAAGCCAGGCGTTGGGTCGAGGGGCGGCGGGGTATTTTTGAACGGATCGCCGCCGAAATGTCTTCGGACGAAGACCTGTCAAGAGCTGCGGGCGGACCGGTTGTCAGGCGTCCGCTGATCTGGATGCATTGTTCCTCGCTGGGAGAGTTCGAGCAAGGCAGACCGGTGCTGGAAGAACTGCGGCGGCTGTCCCCTGCGACAAGGATCCTCGTCACATTTTTTTCTCCGTCGGGCTATGAGACGAGGAAGAACTATGCCGGCGCCGATCATATTTTCTATCTGCCGCTGGATAGCCGCCGGAACGCAAGACGCTTCGTCGATCTTGTACAGCCCCAGTTGGTCCTTTGGGTCAAATACGATTACTGGTACTATTATCTGCTGGAACTGAAAAAAAGGAATATTCCGTTGTTGCTGGTCTCTGCCGTATTCAGACGGGATCAGCCCTTTTTCAAATGGTACGGGAGACTGCACCGTTATATGCTGGAATGCTTCACACAGTTTTTTGTTCAAACGCCAGCGTCGGCAAAATTGCTCTCGGGGCTGGGTATCACGGAGAATGTGAGCGTGAGCGGCGATACGCGTTTCGACAGTGTGATCGGGATCGCCGGTCATTCGGAGCCAATGCCCCTGATCGAAGCCTTCTGTGGAGACAGGCCGGTGATCGTCGCCGGTAGTACCTGGGAGGAAGATGAGGAGGAATTGGATCATTATGCCAATACGCATCCGGAGATCCGGTTCATCATCGCGCCACACGAGGTCGAGGAAGCGAGGCTGAAGGAAGTAGAAGGCTTGTTCCGTTACCGGATAAGGTATTCGGTATGGGCAGGGGCAGGGGGAGAAGCGGCAAGCGACAAGGGAGGGGCTGCAAGCGAAAAGCTGCAAGCTGCAAGCAGGACGCTGGTAAGCGGGCGGGCTCCGAATGTGCTGATCATCGATAATGTGGGCCTCCTGTCCAGGATCTACCGATATGCCACGATCACTTATATAGGTGGTGGTTTTGGGGATGATGGCGTGCACAATGTGCTGGAAGCGGCGGTATACGGCAAACCGGTCGTTTGCGGCCCGGTGATCGAAAAATATATCGAAGCCGTGGAGTTGGTGGACAGCGGTGGCGGCATCGTGATCGACAGTGCGCTGGAGGCGGAGTCGGTGTTTAGCCGGTTGTTGTCAAAAGGAGAAGACTATGAACATGCCTGTAAGGCGTCAAAGGAATATGTGCAGGCGAGAAAAGGAGCGACTGAAAAGATCGTCGGTTATATCGTGAAGAACGGGTTGCTTTAGGGGCAAAGGGCTTCTTTATGGACGAATGGGTTGTTTTAGGAGAATCGGCGTTTGACCAATTGATAGAAATGTTTGACGATCTCGCGGTTCTCGTCCCAGCCATGTTTCAACTTCAATTCGCGCTGTATCCAGTATTCGGCCTCGGGCAGTATCCGGAAGCCATTGATGGTCTTGATGCTTCGTTCATACATGACCTCGTCTCCCCGGAATAATTCGCTGATAAAGACATAGCGATCGTTGACGCCGATAGCTTTCTTGAGGTCGCGGACGGGAGTGCCGTTAAGCGCGTGCGCAAGTTCAACCACGTCTGCCTTCAATTTGTCGTTGAGCGAGGCGCCGTTATTGCCGATGACGTCATTCAATTCCCGGGCTGTCTGCTGGTGAGCGAGGGTCGGTATATCGGTCAGCGGATTGAATGGCCATTCCGATTGCTGGCCGGTCGCCACGCCGCCATTGGCCCGTGCCGCGGGTTTGGCTTCCATTGGCTGACCCGCATACATTTTCATGGTCGATGGCATCATAACCGCTACTTTTGCCGAACCGCGATTAGCTGCGGCCAGGCTTGCCAGGCGGCTTAATTCAGCCTCCAGGAGCTGGGCGGTAGCAAGCATCTGGGCGGGGGACTCCTGCCGGTCAAGCTGCTGATTCAATTGATTAATAAGCTCTTGCGTACGTTTCATGGCTTTGGACGGATGAATTATGGGTTAGTTATTCAATTCCATATTAAAGTTATAACAAATTCCGAACCTAATTTAAGCATCTATGTTCATAGAACCCCATATAAAAGCTGAAAAACGAGGTTGGATAGAGGTCATTTGCGGCTCCATGTTCTCCGGTAAGACCGAGGAACTGATCCGACGGCTCAAAAGAGCCCGGATCGCCAACCAGAAAATAGAGATCTTCAAGCCTGCCCTGGACACCCGGTTTCACGAGCAAAATATTGTATCGCACGACGAGAATGCCATTCATTCCACCCCGATAGACAATTCGCAGACCATACTCCTCATGGCGGGCGAAGTGGACGTGATCGGCATCGACGAGGCCCAGTTCTTCGATGACCAGCTGCCCGAAGTCTGCGACCAGTTGGCCTTTCGCGGTATCCGCGTGATCGTCGCCGGACTGGATATGGATTATAAGGCCCGGCCTTTCGGACAGATCCCCCAACTGCTTGCAAAAGCTGATTATATAACCAAGTTGCATGCCATATGTGTAAAATGTGGAAATATTGCCAATTACTCCTACCGGAAAACACAGGCTGCGGCACAGATCGTTCTGGGTGAAAAAGACCTTTACGAGCCCAGGTGCAGACAATGTTATTATTCGGCGCCCTGAGGAAATGGGCTGTTCCCGGTCGGTATTTTCAGGCCGGATCAGGGGGCTGAAAATGATTTATAGAATTGTTAAAGTATTTTTACCGCAAATCCTCAACTTATCGGATCTCCCCGGCATATACTGGAGCTTTTTAAGAAAGACCTGTTGCTCGAAGTGCGGCAGCAATATACTTTTTATGGTGTGATCCTCTATGTGATCTCGACGATCTTCGTGCTTTATCTTGCCATGGGCCAGCCTGAGGCAATGGTCTGGAAGGGCCTTTTTTGGATGATACAGCTTTTTATGAGCGTGAATGCGGTCGCCAAGAGCTTTCTCCAGGAGGGACGGGGCCGGCTGTTGTATTTTTATTCGATCGCCGGAGCGAGAGATTTCATCCTGGCAAAATTGCTGTTCAATGTTTGCCTGATGTTGGCCATGAGCGCGGTGACCCTGGTGTTATTCCTTTTTATGATGGGCAGCCCCTTGCAGAACTCCCTGTACTTTGTCTTTATCGCCGGTCTGGGAGGCATCAGCCTGAGCCTGGTATTTACTTTTCTGGCAGCGATCGCGGCCCGCGCGCAACAAAACGCGGCCCTGATGGCCATCCTGGGCTTCCCGCTGGTGATCCCCCAGCTGCTATTGCTGAATCGCGTGTCGAATATCGCTTTTGGCGACGTACTGCAAGGCGGTCTGAGTTCCATGCTCCTGTTGCTGATCGCGCTGGATATCCTGATCGTGGTGCTTGCCGTTATCCTGTTCCCTTTTCTTTGGAAGGATTGAGACATTCTTTGGAAGGATTAGGGCGTACCCATCCTTTCCCCTAATTTTGCTTTTCCAAATCCCATTCAAGATTCACATATGCTTCGTCAGCGCTGGTGGAAAATAGTTTGCGTCATTCTATTGTTGTATACCTTTATAGCCGGCTTCCTGGGTCCGGTGCCCGCGCTGCCTATCCTGAACGAGACCATCCGCAATTTTTATTTTCATGTGGCCATGTGGTTTTGCATGATGATCTTTTTTGTCATTTCGGTGATCTATTCCATAAAATATCTGCGCAAGAGCGACCCTGTCTTCGATATTTATGCGTTGGAATACGCGAAAGCCGGCATCCTGTTCGGCTGTCTGGGCCTGGTGACGGGTTCGTTATGGGCGGGGATCACCTGGAATGCCTATTGGAGTAATGATCCGAAGCAATTGGGCGCGGTAGTCGCCCTCCTGATCTATCTTGCCTACCTCATATTGCGCAATTCAATGCCCGATATGGACAAACGTGCCCGGATCGGGGCCGTATACAATATATTTGCTTTTGCCATGCTCTTCCCGACCTTATGGATTATTCCCCGGATGGTGGAAAGCCTGCACCCGGGCGGCCTGGGCAGCAATCCCGCCTTTGGCGGCGAGGATGCCCGGATGGGGAGGATCTTCTGGTTTGCGGCTATGCCGGGCTGGACCTTATTGGGCGTATGGATCACCACCCTTCGTATCCGTCTGCAATTATTACACGATAAAGGTTCTTATCATGCATAAATTTATTCGTTCTTCGTTATTTGTCTTCGCTGCCCTTCTGGCCGGGCTGACCAGCCTTGCCCAGGGCGACGGCGAGAAGGTGGAGATGGCCGATACCCTGCGGTCGAATGGCAAGATCTACGTCGTCGTCATCGTGGTGGTGACGATCCTCGCGGGTCTGATCCTGTATGTGATCCGGCTGGACAGGAAGATCGGCCGGATGGAAAAAGGGCGGTGATCCGATGAACCCCGGGGCAGATCCGAACGCTAACGATTTATCTAACCCATAAAAGAAGATTCCATGGCAGACCAAATTGAATACAAATTCTTTGAAGCCGTAGAAAAAAGTTTTGATAAAGCGGCCAAGTTCACCAGCTGGGATCCGGGCATCCTGGAACAGATCAAACAATGCAATGCCGTTTACCGTATGTTCTTCCCCGTCAAGATCGGGGACAAGATAGAAGTGATTAAGGCCTATCGGGTGCAGCACAGCCAGCACAAAACGCCGTGTAAGGGCGGTATCCGCTTCTCTCTTTCCGTGAATCTCGACGAAGTGATGGCGCTGGCGGCGCTGATGACCTTCAAATGCGCCATCGTAAACGTACCCTTTGGCGGCGCCAAGGGCGGGATCAGCATCGACCCCAAAAAATATACCCCTTATGAGTTGGAGAAGATCACGCGCCGTTATACTTCTGAGCTGATCAAAAAGAATTTTATCGGTCCGGGTACGGACGTTCCCGCGCCTGACTATGGCACCGGCGAACGCGAGATGGCCTGGATCCTCGATACTTATATGAGCATGCGTCCCGGTGAGATCGATGCACTTGCCTGCGTAACGGGCAAGCCCGTGTCGCAGGGAGGAGTCCGGGGCCGGCGGGAAGCCACGGGGCTGGGCGTGTTCTATGGCATCCGCGAAGTATGTAATATGCACGATGTCATGGAGAAGTTGAAACTGAAGCCGGGTGTGGAAGGCAAGACGGTGATCGTACAGGGTATGGGTAATGTGGGCTATCATGCCGCTAAATTCTTCCGCGAAGGCGGCGCCAAAGTGATCGCGCTGGCAGAATTCGAAGGAGCCATCACGAACCCGGCGGGTCTGAATGAAGAAGAAGTATTCCAGCACCGGAAGAAGACGGGCAGCATCCTCAATTTTCCGGGCGCTACCAATCTCCCGTCTTCCAACGCCGCGCTGGAGCTGGATGCCGATATCCTTATTCCCGCTGCGCTGGAGAACGTGATCAATGGAAAGAATGCACCGAATGTCAAAGCCCGTATCATCGGGGAAGCGGCCAATGGTCCGCTGACGCCCGAAGCCGATGAGATATTCTTCAAGAAAGGCGTCCTGGTCGTGCCCGATATGTACCTGAATGCCGGAGGCGTGACCGTGTCTTATTTCGAATGGCTAAAGAATCTCAGCCATGTACGCTACGGACGAATGGAAAAACGCTTCACCGAGAATATGAATACGCATATCCTGAACCAGATCGAAGGTCTGACGGGCAAAAAGGTCAGCGAGAAGGAAAAAGAGTTCATCATGCATGGCGCGGATGAAGTGGATCTGGTGTATAGCGGATTGGAGGAGACGATGACTGCCGCCACCAAGGAGATCATGGACTGCTGGAAGGCCAATCCACAAATACCGGATATGCGCACGGCGGCCTATGTCGTCGCGATCAATAAGGTGGGTACTTCTTATGCCGAGCTGGGTATATTCCCGTAGAGAAAAAACTATTTCCGAATGAAATCTATTGTCAGTATACTTTTAGCCTGCCTGGTGCAGGCTTTTTCTTTGTGTATGGCTGCGCCCATCAAGAAGGGCCCCGCCATCTTTTTTGCGGCGGATGATCCCTATATAGAATATATGGGAAGGATCGATGTTTCGGATCCGAAAAAACCCAGGTTCTGGTCGCCGGGCGTGACGGTAAGACTGAAATTTTCCGGATCGTCCTGCCGGGTGCTGCTGAATGACGAGATGATCTGGGGGAAGGATCATAACTATGTGGAGATCGTGCTGGATGACAGCGCTTACCGGATACAAATGAAGGGCCGGCAGGATACTCTGACCATTGTTGCGAGAGGCGCCGAAGATGGGCATGTCCTGACCCTCTGCAAGGACACGGAGTCGGGCATCGGCTGGCTGGAATTCGCGGGTCTTTTTTGCGAAGGGATGCTGCCCCCGCCGCCATTGCCGATCAGAAAGATCGAGTTCATCGGGAATTCGATCACCTGCGGAGCGGGGATGGATGAGTCGGTGACGCCTTGTGGCCAGGGAAAATGGTATGACCAGCACAATGCCTGGCTGAGTTATGGGGCGGTTACGGCGCGCGCGCTGAATGCACAATGGTATATAACGGCCGTCTCGGGCATTGGTCTGATGCATAGCTGTTGCAATATGGGGGAGATCGTCATGCCGCGGGTATTCGACAAGATCGACCAGCGGGTGGATTCTCTTGCCTGGGATTTTACCAAATACCAACCGGATGTGGTCACCGTTTGCCTGGGGCAAAATGACGGGGTGCAGGATTCGGCCGTCTTCCGCGCGAATTATATACAATTTCTCGAAACGATCCGGAAGGATTATCCATCTGCGAAGATCGTCTGTCTGACCAGCCCGATGGGAGACGAGCGGCTGACTTCCTGGTTAAAGGAGCAGTTGGCTGTCATCGCGGCCAGACGGCGTGCGGCGGGGGACAAAAATGTATATAGCTATTTTTATTCGAAACGATATTTTCATGGTTGCGGGACGCATCCGAATATGAAGGAGCATGAGGAGATCGCGAAGGAATTGACAGCGTATTTAAAAAAAATAATGGGCTGGTGAGAAAAAAAGCGACAAGCTGCAAGCCCCAAGCTACAAGCTAGCTGTTATTAACGGCTGAAAGATTTTTCGATGTCTGGCTTGAAGCTCGCAGCTTGTCGCTTGCAGCTATTCACTATAGGCGGGGAGGACAGGGATCTCTTCGAAATCGAGGAGTCCTTTTACAAAGGCGTGGCAGGAAGTGCCATTGGTGATGACGATATATTTGATGGGGATGGCCATATTGTAACGCCGCACCTGCCAGGCTACCCGGTCGTCGAGTTTCTCTTCGGTACTTTTACATTCCACCAGCATCCAGGGTTGGGCGCTCTTGTCGAAGATCAGGAGGTCGAAACGTTTGTCCAGCTCACCCAATTTCATTTTTCTTTCCACTGCCATATAGGAGGCGGGATAGTGCTTGACCTGCAAAAGATATTGTATGAAATTTTGCCGGACCCATTCTTCCGGGGTCAGGCGGACCCAAAGTTTACGCAGATCGTCCCATATCTCCTCCTTCTTTCTTTCAGGCTCCCTGATCTTGAAGGGATGAGGTGGGTAGTAGATTTTGATCATGTGCGGGAACTATTTGCTAAATTTACTTAATTTATCAACAATGAAGACCAAAGACGAGATCGTAAAAAACTGGTTGCCACGTTATACCGGCCAGAAGCTCGAGAATTTCGGAAAATATATCCTGTTGACCAATTTTGATAATTATGTGCATCTGTTCGCGGAGTGGCATAAGGTCGAAGTGGTGGGCGAAGGCAAGCCGATGCAATGCGCCACGGCAGACGATATCACCATCATCAATTTCGGCATGGGCAGCCCCGGCGCCGCTACCATAATGGATCTGCTGACGGCCATCGAGCCCGAGGCAGTCCTCTTCCTGGGCAAGTGCGGCGGGCTGAAAAAACGCAATAAGCTGGGCGATCTCATCCTTCCGATCGCCGCTATCCGGGGCGAGGGAACGTCCAACGATTATTTCCCGGCCGAAGTACCGGCGCTGCCCGCCTTTGCCTTGCAAAAAGCAATCTCCACGACGATCCGGGACTATGCGGTGGATTATTGGACCGGTACCGTCTACACGACCAATCGCCGGGTATGGGAGCATGACGACGAGTTCAAGGAATATCTAAAACAGATCCGGGCCTATGCGATCGATATGGAGACGGCAACGATATTCTCGGTTGGATTTTACAACAAGATCCCTACCGGCGCCCTGCTGCTGGTCAGCGATCAACCGATGATCCCCGAGGGGGTCAAGACCGCCGAAAGCGATCTGAAAGTGACCGGGGACTATGTTGAAAAACATATAAAGATCGGGATAGACTCCCTCAAACAGCTCATAAATAACGGTCTCACCGTCAGGCATCTGAGGTTTTAGAGGCCGCAAGCGACAAGCTGCAAGCTGCAAGCCGACCTGGGTAAGTCATGCAACGATATTCCCCTATGTCTTGTCAAACAAGAAAAAAGACATGGCCCGTAATATCCTGCACCCGATGATCCTTATGCTGATGCTGGGCTCCGGCATCATGTGCCAGCCGAAACAGGTCAGCTATCCTGCGCTGAAAGGCAAACTGGTGCTCAACCGGGCCTGTTCCAATTTTGTGATTCAGGTGTTGCAGGGAAGCATCGAGCCCTCCAAAATAGAGCCGTTGTGGAAGGATACTGCGAACGACAGCACTTATATCAATGTCTTCACCGTTGCCAACCGATGTACTTTCCCTTCCGGTCTCGCGGAGGGGGACACCATTTTCTTTGCACTGGATCCCAATCCCCAGGTGCAAACCTGCGCCATATGCCAGATCTACTACCCTACGCCGCCGGTGATGAATGACGTGATGGATGTGCAGAAAATAAATTAGGCTATCTTGTAGCCTGAAGTAAATTCTTCCGGCTATACGATGTTTCCCCTACTTTCCATCCAGGATCTTACGATCGGGTTCCAGAACGAGAATGGTCTGGCCCCAGGCGTCGCGGGTATCAATCTGCAAGTCGCAAAAGGTGAAGTGCTGGCGCTGGTGGGTGAATCCGGTTCCGGTAAATCCATCACTTCGTTATCCATCCTGCAATTGTTGCCCACCCCTCCCGCGAAATATCTGTCGGGTAAGATCCTTTTCTCGGGAGATGGCGGCGAGCCCGTCGATCTGTTACAACAAACCCCGCAAGAGATGCAGCGGATACGGGGTCGCCAGATAGCCATGATCTTCCAGGAACCGATGTCTTCGCTGGATCCTGTCTATACCTGCGGGGCGCAGGTAACGGAAGCTATCCGTGTTCATGAACCCCTGTCTCCCGGCCAGGCCCGGGACAAGGCTCTTGCGCTGTTCGAAAAGGTCAGGCTACCCGATCCGGCAGCCATTTTTGGGCGTTATCCGCATCAGCTCAGCGGGGGGCAGAAACAGCGGGTGATGATCGCCATGGCGATGAGCTGCAGTCCTTCGCTGCTGATCTGCGACGAGCCCACCACCGCCCTGGATACCACGGTGCAGGCGGCTATCCTGGAACTGATCAGGGATCTGCAACGGACCTCGACTATGGGCGTCATCTTTATTACTCATGATCTGGGTGTGGTCGCGGAGATCGCAGACCGTGCCCTGGTCTTATATAAGGGCAGGGCGGTCGAAGAAGGAGGAGTACGGGAACTGTTTCGTAATCCAACCCATCCTTATACTAAAGGACTGTTGAACTGTCGCCCGATACTTCATGCAAAGGGAGAAAGGTTGCCGGTTGTCGCTGATCTTTTGGAAACCGGAACGGCGCCTGTTGCTGCGCAACGGAAAATGAGCAGCCCGGCGAGTGCGGACGGAGAGAAAAGATCGCTTATAAA
>Ga0206935_10195_pt1 | contig 20590 bp, 17 predicted proteins | sample Alteio_BWOrgHeat_13_FD_152924 | JGI IMG/M metagenome (GOLD analysis project Ga0206935, IMG submission 152924) | Enriched cells from forest soil in Barre Woods Harvard Forest LTER site, Petersham, Massachusetts, United States -... | ecosystem: Environmental > Terrestrial > Soil > Temperate forest >...
GACAATGCGCTGGCCGGTGAGGAGGAACTGAACGATATCGCCACGGAAGCCAAGGAATTCGTCCGGGCATCGCGGAACCTGGCCTGGGAAAAATATCAGGCGCCCATCAAATCGCAGGTCGCACGTTCGGCGGAGCTTATCCGCGATATTGCTCATCGCCTGCCCGCCGATCAACCCGAAAGATCCGACGAATTGGACAAACTGGCTACGGAACTGTCGGCCAACCGCGAGCCGGGACGAAAAGAGATCATGAAGGCCCTGCACCAGGCCATCTTACTGGGCGCGGACAGCCCTGCCCAGACCAATGCAAAGGATTATTACCAGGAACTCAAAAATGAAAATGAAAAACTTTACAATACGCATCTGTATCATGAGGGAGCAAAGAATATCCTGAAGATAGAGGGAGTGTTGCCCGAATATGAAGAGGAAGCCCCGCTAATCAACGGGTATGAGATATTGAATAGATACTTCGATGAATTGTTCACCCATAACCCCAAGGTTCTGGCCTTTGGCGAGGATCTCGGAAAGATCGGGGATGTCAACCAGGGTTTCGCGGGGCTGCAAGCCAAACATGGGGCCAGCCGTATCTTCGACACGGGTATTCGTGAACTGACGATCGTCGGTCAGGGGATCGGCATGGCCTTTCGCGGGCTGCGCCCCATCGCCGAGATCCAGTATCTCGACTATATGCTGTATGGGTTGCAGCCATTGAGCGACGACCTGGCTTCTTTACAATACCGGACGGCGGGCAGGCAGACGGCCCCTCTCATCATCCGCACCCGTGGTCATCGTCTGGAAGGCATCTGGCACAGCGGTTCGCCCATGGGCATGCTGATCCATGCGCTCAGGGGTCTGCATATTTGTGTGCCGCGCAATATGGTGCAGGCGGCGGGCATGTATAATACCTTGCTTCGCGGAGCCGATCCGGCGCTGATGATCGAATGTCTCAACGGTTACCGGTTAAAGGAACGACTGCCGTCGAATCTCCTGGATTATTTCGTGCCGCTGGGCGTGCCGGAGGTCATCCGGGAAGGGGAGGATATCACCCTGGTCTCCTATGGCGCGACCTTGCGTATCGTACAGGAGGCGGCTGCCGAATTGGAAGCCGTAGGTGTGAGTTGCGAGGTGGTGGATGTGCAGACCTTGCTGCCCTTCGACGTTCATCATAAGATATTGGACTCGTTGAAAAAGACCAGCCGCATCGTCTTCATCGACGAGGACGTCCCGGGCGGCGCCGCCGGATATATGTTCAACAAAGTGATGGAGGAGCAGGGCGGCTATAAATGGCTGGATGCCGCCGCGCGCACGATCACTGCCAGGGCACACCGGCCGGCCTATGCCAGCGATGGAGACTATTTCAGCAAACCGAATACGGAGGACATCGTCGATGCGGTGCTTGAGATGGTGAAAGAATGAGGCCGCGCGGATGGGGTCGCGGATGAAGCCGGTTCTGGATGCGAATGCGTTGAATGATGGAAGTCCTACTTCAAATTGTGAAATACTTTTTGCACGTCTTCGTCCTGCTCCAGCTTGTCGACCAGTTTCAGTACGTCCTGCGCCTGATCCTCGGATAGCTCGACAGTCGTATTGGGGATCCATTCCAATTCGGCGCTGATGGGGGTGATATGTTTTTCTTCCAGCGCGCGTTGCATATTTCCGAAATCGCTGAATGCGGCTCTTAATACCAGGATGGGCTCGCCATTCTCGCCGGTACCTTCGCCCATTTCTTCCAGTCCAAAATCGATCAGTTCGAGTTCCAGGTCGTCGGGGTTCAGACCTTCGGGTTTCAGACGGAAAACGCCCAGTTTGGTGAACTGGAAGCTGACGCTGCCGCTATTGCCCAGGGTACCGCCGCCCTTGTTGAAATGGGATTTTACATTGGCTACGGTACGCACATGATTGTCGGTGGCCGTTTCCACGAGCACCGCTACGCCGTGGGGAGCGTAACCTTCGTAGAGGATCTCTTCGTAGTTGCTGGTGTCCTTGCCCATGGCGCGCTTGATCGCCGCTTCGACAGATTGATTGTTAAAAAAAATAAAATACCCCTATAATTTATTGGCAAACCTCGCGTTTACTACGTAAATTCACCCCTCTTTATATTGGCCAAACTATGAAAAAATTAGCAATAGTTATCACCCTTTTTACCACCATTACCGTCTGCCGGGCGCAGACCACTGCGGCTAATGGGGGTTGCGGTACCCCGCCCGCCCGATTTTCTAAAAATCCCACAGAATAGTCATAATTTTGGCAAGATCCCACAGGGCAGACCGGCGGTCTATATCTTTGAGATCAGCAATACCGGGCCGGTTCCTTTGAGTCTGGATAACGTGCAGGCCTCCTGCGGTTGTACCACGCCCGAATGGAGCAGGGATCCGATACCCGCCGGCGGCACGGCAAAGATCAAGGTAGGATACAATGCCTATGCCGACGGACCGTTCACCAAGACCGTGACGATCGTCTACAACACCAATCAGACAAAAACATTGACGATCTCCGGTGAGGTGTACAAAGCTCCGTCCGGATCGGCTCCCGACAATGAGTCGGTACAATTATTAAAACAATCAAATTGATAAATATGAAGAAAGTTCTCTTACTGGCCACCGCGGTCATCCTGTCTGCCACCCTGTTAGCACAACAGAAAAAGGCCGAAGACGTAGTAAAGTTCAAGGAATTAGCCTTTGATTTCGGCAAGATCAAACAAGGGACTCCTGTATCACACAATTTTCCCTTTGTGAATGCCAGCGATGGCCCCGTCATTATCGAATCTGCGGTGGCATCCTGTGGTTGCACTACCCCCACCAAGCCCGAAGGCGCCGTGCTCAAAGGCAAGGAAGACAAGATCGGCGCAGGTTTCAATGCGGCTGCGCCTGGTCCGTTCAATAAACAGATCACGGTAAAGGTTGCCGGCATCGATCTCCCCATCGTCCTGAAGATCACGGGCGAGGTATTGACTGCCGACGCATATGCGAAATACGAGGCGGATAAGGCCGCCGGACAGCCCAAGGCGGGTAGTTAGCCAGTACATACATCATTAAACAGTGTTTGTCCCTCTGGCTAGATGCCGGAGGGATTTTTATTTTACATTTGTCGATAATATAATAACCCAGCGCCTTCTATGCTAAAGATCAGCCACCGCGGACAGATCATGCCCGCTTCGCCCATTCGGAAATTGGTGCCTTATGCCGAGGCGGCAAAGAAGCGAGGCGTACGGGTATACCATCTGAATATCGGCCAGCCCGATATTGAAACCCCGAAAATGGCGATGGACGCCGTGCGTCATTTTGATTTCAAGGTGTTGGAATATAGCCATAGCGCGGGCAATGAGAGTTACCGGCGGAAGTTGGCGGGCTATTACAGCCGTCTGGGCATCGAAGTGGACTATAGCCAGGTGCTGATTACGACGGGTGGATCCGAAGCGATACAGTTCAGTCTAATGAGTTGCCTGGATGCCGGGGACGAGGTGATCATTCCCGAGCCGTTCTATGCCAATTACAATGGCTTTGCCGTTGGCGCCGGAGCGATTGTCCGGCCATTGACCTCTTCGATAGAGAGCGGTTTTGCCTTGCCGACCGCCGCCCAGTTCGAGGAGGCCATCGGGCCCCGCACCAAGGGGATCATCATCTGCAGCCCCAACAATCCTACGGGATACCTCTATAGCGCCGAAGAGATGGAGACGATCCGGAAACTCATCTTGAAACACGATCTCTATCTTTTTTCCGACGAGGCCTACCGCGATTTTTGTTATACCGGCAAACATACCAGTGCGATGACCCTGCAGGGATGCGATCAAAACGTCATCATGGTCGACACCATATCCAAGCGTTACAGCGCTTGCGGCGGCAGGATCGGCGCCTTGGTGACGCGCAACCAGTCCGTACTGGACACTGCGTTAAAATTCGCACAGGCCAGGCTCAGCCCGCCCTCCTTCGCACAAATATTGGGTGAGGCCGCGATCGATCTTCCTGCTGATTACTTCGATGCCACCCGCGCCGAATACCTGAAAAGAAGGGATACCCTGGTTACGCGGTTGAATAAAATGCCGGGGGTATTCTGCCCCAATCCCGGCGGCGCCTTCTACGCGATGGCCCGGCTGCCGGTGGATGACGCCGACACATTTTGCCAATGGCTGCTGGAGAGCTTTTCGCATAACGACCAAACGGTCATGCTTGCCCCCGGAAGCGGCTTCTATGGAAGCCCCGGTCTCGGCACCAATGAAGTGCGGCTGGCCTACGTGCTGAATGTGGACGATCTTAACCGGGCGATGGATTGCCTGGAGCAGGCGTTGAAACAATATCCGGGACGCACCGCCGCTGTCTGACCGCAGTAAATCTATTATTTTATATTACTATTACTAATAATATAATGACAAAAATACCTCAATCCACAAAAATTGCCAAAATTTGCCATTTTTTGGTCTTATAATACCGCAAAATTCATATTAAATAAATAAATAGTATTAATTATTTTTGAATAAACTCGAAATTTTTGCCAAATGTTGAAAACTAAATTTCATTTTCAACGATTTTCTTCCGAAATTGCATGTATAAAGATGATGTAAAGGTAAATCAAGAGGACTGAGTAAAAGGTTTTAGCAGGTTAGATTATATCTTTTCAACATCTGTAAGTACTAAGTTCTTTGTTAGCGTGGTCTTCACAAATTCTTGACTTTGTGTTCTGGTGTTTGGCATAGTTTTGATAGTACTTAGCCATCTTCGGATTCGCAGTCAGAAGATCCCAAAAAACAACTTTTCGAAGATTTTTCATATGGCAAGCAATCGTTAGACGGCTCTCTGTTTCTACAGAGGGCCTTTTTTTTGGCCTCCCGCGCCCAAGGCTTGTCTTTCGCACTCTGCTGGCGCCTGCTTCTCCACCACTCAACCCCGCCGACCCATTGTCCATCATCCATTCTCTTCCGTCGTCGCTTGCCGACCCATCTCAAAACAGTCCGGATTTCATTTTCCCTTTTACCGCCTTTTATCTATTTTTGCACCCCGTTTGTTACACGTCCTCGTGTCCAAACGTGAACAAAGCGGCGCGATAGCTCAGTTGGTTAGAGCACAGGATTCATAACCCTGAGGTCTCGGGTTCAAATCCCGATCGCGCTACAAGCCCCATAATAAATTGACAAGCGATTTATTATGGGGTAATTTTTTACAAGGCCTTGTCGCCCGTAATCTGCCGAAAAATTTCGATGCAGTTATTTAGCCAAACAAATGACTGATGAATTCTCGCCAATCCTGATCGGATAAAGAAATCGAGAGATCCTGAATATTATTTTTTTGTGCAGGTACACTTGACAGGCGTGTCGAAAAAACATTTATTCGTGTAAATCCGGCATTGATCCCATTCTCATCTGGTGGGTACGAGCTATCCGGGATTTCATCCTTCAATTTATTTTACTAGTTTTACAAGGCCCTAAAACCTTTCTTATGCGTCAACCCTTGAGACACTATGCCCTGGCAGGCCTGTTGCTTGCCTTGATATCTTACTCTTGTAAAAAAGATAGAATCGCTCCTGTCCCTCCTCCCGGCGGACTGACCATCACAAATATTTCCGATACTTCGGCGACAGCCAGTTGGACCGCTGTCCCAAATGCGACCGCCTATTATATCTATGTCGCTCCAGACGCCGGTTTTAAATCCTCTGTCACCGGTAGTCCTTTTACCGTTAAGCAAACCACATTCAACATGGCCGGTCTCACGCCCTATCAAAGATATTTCGTAAAAGTGGTCGCTGTTATCAATACCGTAAAAAGTAATCCCGGCACAACCGATTTCACGACTTTGGACGCCGACAACCTGATATTTGTCAGTAGCGACGATTACAGCGATTATGTAACCAATAATTATACGTGGCATAACTTTAATCTGTATGCCATCCATGCAAGGGATGGCTCCATAGCCTGGACTATTACAGGTAGTGCCGGAAACCAGATCGTAAAGGACAGTATCATTTATGTCATGAAAAGTGATGGCTATCTCTATGCGCTGGATATGACAGGCGTGGTAAAATGGAAATTCGGTTTAGCCCTTTCCTCACCTATCTTTTCAACAATACCTCTTATAAAGAACGGCGTTTTATACATCGGCGATATAGAAGGCCGGTTATGGGCTGTCAATACGACGGATGGATCGCTAAAATGGTATTCTTCTCCGATCATCTATCCTTCCAATAGTATTGACGCCAGCCCAATAATAAACGATAGCGCCACCACGCTCTACATTACCAGTGATGATGGCATGGTGCATTCTTACGACGCAGCTACCGGGACCATGAAATGGAGCAGCCTCAATACCGGCAATCCTATACAATCCCGTCCTGCCTTGTACAATAATACAGTCTACGCAGGCTGCTTTTCAAGGATGTATGCTTTTGATGCCCAAACGGGCGCCTACAAATGGAACAGCACCGATCCCCATACCACCCTTAATTCCAGCATGGCAATCAGCAATAACAAAGCCCTCGTGGGCGGCGACGACGGCTATTTTTACTCCGTTAATTTAGCGGATGGCAGCCTCAACTGGAAGAAACCGCTCCCTCTTCCGGGTGGCATCACTTCTTCGCCTATTGTCACCGGCGGCGTCATATACGTCGGCAGCGTCGGCAGAGTGTATGCGCTGGATGAGACTACCGGCGCTGTCAACTGGGAAAACGATACCGTTGGGGATAGCTCTGCCGTCTATAGCGGCCCCGTCGTTACAGACAACTATCTTTATACGGGCAGCGTACTGGGAAATTTTTACCAGCTGGATAAAAAGACCGGTAAGATTCTATGGACTATCCATCCACTCGCGGCAAGCTGGCATTCGAGCCCTTGCGTGGTAAAGTATAGCGGTAAAGTTTTCTACCCGGGAGTATCCGGAATGACACAATAATAATGAGTAGTAATTACTCCCGATCATTATGTATTTTGGCTTTGAAGTCAGATTGAGATGGACAATAATGCGCAATTTTTATGAGGTTATTCACTTTTAACCGATCAAAATGATTCGCCAAAATCCATACCTTCATCTCCTGATTTCCATACGCCTATATGCCAACCTTTCTTCGTCATGCAGCCTGGCCTCCCTTACTCATATTCCTGCTGTCCCAAAGGATCCAGGGTCAGAACCTCGTGCCGAACCCTTCTTTTGAAGACGTCAATTTCTGCGCTGAATTCAATCAGCCCTGCAGCCCCTCCGCCTGGTTCTATCTTAGCCGCAGACTTACAACAGGTTATTTTCCCCGATTTCCCTCCGCCACGGGCAAACGGCATTTGCAGATCGTCGCCGCCAGCCGGGAAACCGTCAACCGCCAATATTGGGAAACCATGCTCCTATGTCCGCTTCAGGCCGGGGAACATTACAGCGTCAGCCTGAAGATCGCCAGCCCGGGCAACGAAGGCGAGCTTAGCCCCACCCGTCCCGATCTTCATGACATAGGTCTGTGGTTTACTACGCGTTTTGTTTTTGTAGAGGGAGACTCGATCCTTCAACCCCGAAACTTTCTTTCTTTCACGAATTCGACAACAGTCAAGGACTTGAAGAATGGCTGGTTCGAGATCAAAAAGGAATTCGTCCCGACCTCCAATTCCGACATATTGATCCTCGGCAACTTCGTTCGGGTCCCTAACGAAGACATCATCGAGCGACGGAATTGGCCCAGTCCAACCATCGATATCCTGGTGGACGATATTTCCGTCGTCCGGATGAAGGGGGCAATCTGTGTAAAATATGATAAGATCAAAGACTCTCTGTATTCGGTTACCAGGCGACATTCCGAGAACCTCCCCGGACTCCCGCATCCTGACCCCTCCGATACGCCGGAAAGAAGCGACGATACCCCGGGATTATCTCCACATCCGAGTCCCCACCCGGATATCGACACCCTTATCATCCGTAATATCCAGTTCGATTTCGATAAGTACATGATGAAAAATCCGGACACCTTGCTGCGATACCGCAAGATCCTGACCAAACCAGGAATAAAAAAAATACAAGTGGTGGGATTTACGGATGATGACGGCACGGCTGAGTACAATCTGGATCTTTCTCAAAAAAGGGCCCGCGAGATCGCCCATCTGCTCACGTCAAAATTCAATATCCCTGCCGCTATCATACAGGCCGAGGGCAGGGGAATATCCAGGGACTACACGCCAAAAGATCTCAACAGAAGAGTGGAAATTTATATTTTCCACGAATAGGGGAAATGATCTGCCGATCCGGAGCCTTGCTATCTACCGACACTAAGGCCTGTCGATCTGCTAATCCGCAGGCTTGTCATAGAACCGAACCTTATCGAATTTAAATTTGCCGTCATTGTCCTTCACCAATTGGTACAAGATCACCCGCGTACCTCCTGTGGGTTTATCGGTGTCTCCTGGTTTATAGATGGGAAATTTTTGCTGCAGGTAACTTGCCATGACCCCGAACTGATCATGACCCCGGTAACCCGAATTCACCTTGCCGTCCATCCGGGTATCGGGCAATACACAGGGAGTAATTGACTTGTTGGCTTCGGATAAAAAAGCGAATACCGTGGCAAACACGGCATTCGAATCCGAATAGATGGTGAGGACCAGATCGGGAAAACCATCGCTGTTGAGATCGTCGATCTCCGCATGTGCCAGACGGCCCTTGAGCATAAAGCTTAGCCTTTCTGCGCCGGCTTGAAATCCGATAGGGGAAATGCTCAACTGGTTTTCGTCGACATTCTTGTTTCGGCAGCTTACATGATAACCGGTATTGCCAATTTTCAGTACCGAATCTATTTTTCCAAATGCCGGTTGCACAGATTGGGCGTCCGCAACGCCAAAAAATAACAAGCCCCAAAATGAAAGGAAAAGTATGCTTTTCATTCACATAAAGATAATGCGAATGGGTCGTACCTATGGGGTTATTTTGCCGTCAAATTCTTTCTCCTCGACTCGAGCGGCGTCAACGAGGCCCGATCCTTCCAGATCCTCGTAAACTGTCTCGTGCTCTTATACCCGCATTGGACGGCGATCTCCTTGATCGATAGCTCCGTATTGAACAACAGCTGCCGTCCATGCTCCAGACGCTGATTCTCCCGGTAGACCTGTATGGTTTGATTCGTATGACTCTTGAACAACCTCGCCAGTTGCCGGTCGCTCATATTAATTTCTTTAGCCAGGTGCTTGATCGTATACCTGGCATCGAGACGATCGGCGAGGATCTCCTGCGCCTTGTACACATCCGCATTAAAGTGATTCTTGAAATCGAGAAAGATATTTTCCTGGCTCTTGGTTTCCACACGCCGGATATTGATCACCATCTCCCGCGCGATCTTTGCCGCCAGCAGGGGATTTGTCCATTGTTCGACCAGGGCCAGCGCCATGTCGACACCCGCGGTCATCCCCGCACTGGTAAAAATATCCCGGTTGAGGACATAAAGGATATCATCCACCCATGCCGCCTTCGGATATCTCTTTTTTGCATAGGGCAGACATTTCCAGTGGGTGGTACACCTGACGCCGTTCAACATTCCCATTTCGGCCAGCACCAGGGCGCCGCTACAGATCGAAGCGATATTTACCCCTTTCTTATATTGTTGCTTCACCCATTTTTTTGCCTGCTGAATGATCCCATCCATCCTGCCCTCGCAAAACCGGCTAAGATCGATGCCGGGAATACAGACCAGATCACCCTTCTGTAATTGCAGATCCTCCGGGTGAACAAGATTCGCAAATTGCAACCCCTGACGGGTAGGGAGATTTTTATTGTACGAGGCAAAATGCAAACGGAAATATTCCTTCCCCTGGTCATTGGCTTCATGGAAGACCTGCGCAGGACCCGCCAGATCCAGCAGATGGGTATCGGGAAAAAGAAGAAATATAATATTGGTGAGCGCCATGTCCGTATTTTATTGGCTAAAGATAGACAAATATAGACAATCATATGTCATAATCAGACAATTCCCTCCGGGCATCCCATCGCCGGCTAGCTTTGTCGAAAAAGCCATGACACACCTACCGACATCGATGCTGCGAGGCATCCTCCTGGTCGCCCTCCTGGGAAGCGCCAAAACACGGGGCTGCGCCCAGCCGAAGACCCAATTCAATATTGCCATTTTCTTATACCAGGGTGTCGAACTCCTGGATTTTGCCGGCCCGGGCGAGGCCTTTTCGGCCACCCCGGATTTTAATGTATATACCGTTTCTGTCGACGGCAAACAACTCGTCTCGCAGGGATTCGTGACCATACAGCCCCAATATTCCATCGACAACGCACCCATTCCCGATATCGTAGTCTTTCCCGGCGGCGAGGTCCAGGAAACATCCAAGGATCAAAAGATACTCGACTGGGTCAATGCCCTCGTCGCCAAAGGATCTACCGCCATGTCGGTTTGCAACGGCGCGGCCATTCTGGCCAGGACAGGGCTGCTCAACGGACTCACGATCACCACACACCATAGCGCCATCGACAGGTTAAGGAAAATGCTCCCTAATTCCACCGTTCTCGACAACGCAAAATATGTCGACAATGGGAATATCATTACCGCCGCAGGTGTTTCCTCCGGCATCGAGGGCGCCCTGCATATGATCTCCAGGATCAAGGGAAGGGATATCGCAAAGGGTGTCGCCTGGTACATGGAATACAATAAATGGAAGCCGGAAGAAGGCTTGTCGCTTTACAAAAACCCGGCCTTATCACCCGATTCCGGTCTCATTCCCTACGAAGGCGAACTCAAGAACCTGGCCATGGATCTTTATGAAAAAGGACAATATTCCCAAGCTGCCAACCTCATGCAAAAGGCCATAAAATGGTACCCCAACTCGGCATCTTGCTACAATATATTGGGAGCCTCCTATAGCAAGGCAGACAACCGTGCCGAAGCGACCAAAGCCTATACCAGATCGCTGGAACTAGACCCCAAAAACGAGGACGCCAGGGCTTATCTGGCCCAACCGCTCAACAAATAGCCAAAAAAAACCGGCACCGGCGCGATCCGATATAGATAAAATTCTATATCTTTCTTTCCCTACTCTATTGATCCCGTCTCCCTGTCTCATCGATCCCTGAGCTTTTTTTAACCAAAAATAAAACACCATGAAAAAGGTTCTAACGATGGCTTCCCTTGCGTTGATCTGCTACTGCACCTCCTGTAATAGCAAACCCGAGGGCGGTCTGTCGGCCACGGCTCAAAAAAATCTCGACGCCAACCACGGCATTGTCCAATGCTTCGACTCAAAAGACTTCAGCAAACTGGGCGATTATATCGCTGCCGACGCCGTCGATCATTCAGGCGATAATGGCGATATCAAAGGTCTCGACAGTATCAAAGCCGCCCTGACCAAAGAAATGGCAGGCATCGACGGCATGAAGACGGAATATATAAAAGAACTCGCCGACGATGACTATGTCATGTCCTGGGAGCATTTCACCGGTACGGTCAAGACGCCGATGATGGGGCTCAAGGCGGGTGATAAATTCGACATGCAAGAGATCGAAGTATCAAAATACAAGGATGGCAAGGCCGTAGAACACTGGAGCATGATGGAACCCGCTCAACTGATGAAATTGATGGGACCCATGGCCCCTCCGATGACGATGCCCGCAATGCCCGCAGATTCATCGAAAATGAAAAAATAGCCACTTAATTAATAACGATGCCCATCGGATATTCTACCGATGGGCATTTTTCGTTCACTCATTAGTTGCCCTATATGCATTATCCCCTGATGTTCGCTATAGCGGCCCAGGCCCTATTACGCCCATTCCCTTGATATATTCCGCCACATCCACCATCGGCGCGATCCAGATATTCTTTTCATTCTCCTTTAGAAAATGCAGCAACCGGCTGTGTGCATCCTTATCCACATTGATATTATGCCCGCCACCTACACCATGGAAGAGGAAGACCAGCAAGGTATGTGTCTTCATCGCCTGACGCACCAGGTCGATCATATAATCCGCAGTCTGTCCATTAATGGCATAACAATCGATATTGGTCAGATCCACCTGGGCTGCCGTTTGCAAACCGCCGCTCACACCCCGCGCCCCGGCAAAATCATTTTTGAGATAATTGTAAAAGAAGGTATCCCGGATGGTCCGATCCCCGCAGGGGTAAGCAAAGGTCCGCGACGTCTTGCCATCGATCGCGTGCAGCAATACATTGTTGACCCGGATCTCGTTCACCTCTCTGCTTATCGAATATTTGCTCAGATCATTGTCCGGCCCCACGAAACCCCGTCCGGGCAGGCTACCATCACAGGGATGAAACAGCGCATGATTGCCCAGTTCATGACCTTCCGCCGCCGCCGACCGCCATTCCGCCATCCTCCGCGCCACAACCGGCGAGGCGCCGATAATGTAGAATGTCCCCTTTAATTGCAAGGAATCCAGCGCCGGGATCACATTGTCCAGATCCACGTCTATCGCATCATCATAGGTCAGTACCACTGCGCAGGACTTACTGTTCCACAATGGAGCCTGGGCCCTGGACAGCGTTCCGATCGAAAGAAGGAGGAGGATCGCCAAAAATTTCTTATCGTTCATATGGCTTGTTTATTAATTCTTATGCCCGATATTCTTGTCTACCCATTGAATAAAATATTTCATATTCGGAGCATCGGTATGTCCCCCGTCATGCTGTCTCCAGGCCAGTTGCCCATCGAGCAGGCTGACATTCACCCCAGGCATCTTCTCGGTATGATAGTCATTCGATACACCCAGATCCTTTGTCCCCAGTAACTTGAATACCGCACCGGCAGCGATGGTAGCCATATAACTGCCCTGGTGATCCAGCCATTTGGCATCTCCCATTTCCGGCACCCCATAACTGATAAAGGTAAGACGAGGAGCGCAAAGCGCAATCAATTCATGCGCATCCACCGGCAGATCCTTCGCCGTCTTCGGGCCACCGGCCGCATCCGAAGCCCCATATTTCAGAAAATTTCCAGCCATCCAATGATAACCGCCTGTGCCGGTCAGGTTCTCCAGGGCCTCGCCCCAGTTGCGACGGCTCAACTTGGCGCCGCCTTCACCAGAGGAACCCACCAACACCATTCCGAAACGCTGTTCGAAAGCCATCGTCACCAGGGCCGCCTTGCCATAACGCGATACACCCTCGATACCGACATGCTTCGCGTCTACTTCGGGCAGGGTTTCCAGGTAATCCAAGCCCCTGGCCGCACCCCAAGCCCAGGCACGCAGCGAACCCCAGTCGTCCGGTTTACGCGGCTGTCCCTTATTCACCAACCCGATGATCCCCCTGGTCAGCCCGGCCCCATTATCGGCCTGTATGCTGGACGGATCGATCATCACATAACCCCAACCGTCAGCGATCAATTGCTGCGGCGAAGGCGGATCACCCACAGGACGCGGCGCTCCAAACCCAAATGGCGACTGCTGCGCGGCTATCGGATTATATGCGGGATATTTATCAAAGACCTTCTTAAGATCCGGATTTTCTTTTATCAGCAATTCCTTGACCGTAGCGTTGATCTTTTCAAGCTCATCGGGCATCGGTTGGGCCGGAGCCGGAACGGCGCTTCGGCCGAACATCATCAACACCGGCACAGGCTCCTTTGCATTGGCCGGCAATACCACCGTCATCGCTATATTCACGTCGATCAATGGGTACGAAGAATTATCCACATGCCCCACCAGCTGCCGGGCAATAACCGGAGTAAAACCAAAATATTCCCGATCCGTCAATACCACTTTCCAATCCACCTTCGGTACATTCTTCGGCACACGACCATACATCTCCCGTTCCAGATCCTCCACGATCTCCGGACGCCGCTGCTCCCACCAAATAGCAGCCGTAGTGACCTTTTTCCCATTCTTCAACGTCAACGCATCGGGCAGGTCCGGATAGGGATTGGCCAATACCTCGTTGTAATTGGCATGATTTGGATCCGCCTCGTTCCCGCTGAAACCGGGCCTCAGCGCTTTGATCTTCAACTGATCCATCATATTCTGATGATCCTGTTCCGCGGTGAAGGTCACCGGAGGCGGGTATTTCCCTGCCGTGTTGGACGCATCCTGCGCCACCGCATGCATACACAAGGGAAAAAATAATAAGCCAAGCAATTTTTTCATCGTTTGAAATTTTATAACTCAATTAGTGAAATCCCGATCAATGATCTTTCTCGGTCGTAAACGGCGAAGCCGGCAGCCCCTCCCGGTTATAGAGATTAGCCCCTTCCGGGTTATCCGCCCAGGCATATCGGACAAAGAGGGGATGGCCAACCTCGTCATTCCATACGATCACTTTGTCTCCGTCGATCTTTGCATTCGCCCAGACCCATTTCTTGTCAGCCCCTGCAATGGCGAATTGTTCCAGTTCAACGCCGCCCTTTGCCATCAAGCCGCCCCCTACCGAGGAGAAACTGATCACGATCTTGCCCTCCTCCACATCAGCAGAGCGATAGATCGGGCCCGAAGCGACCAGGGCTGCATCGCCATAAGCCAGCTTCTCAGCAGCCAGCGCCATTCTCTCGCCCACATCCTTTTTATCCAAAGGATGAATGTCATTCCATTCACCGGCATCGATCGTCACCGCCATACCTGTATTGGATACCGACAAGACCCGTAATTGCTGTTCCCGCAATTCGGCCCACTGGCTTTCCGAAGGTGAATACTGCACTTCCATGAAATTGGGCAGTTGCGCATAGATGAATGGCAACTCCCCCTCCTGCCATTTCGCCCTCCAGTCTGCGATCAGCGCGGATAACAATTCTCCGTATTCCCCCGGCTTATTCGTATTGGCCTCGCCCTGGTACCATACAAAACCTTTTAGGGCATAATCGATCACCGGGGCAACCATGGTATTATACAGGCCCGAAGGCTCATTCTGTGCGGAAAATCCGCCACCACCGCCACCAAACCCGCGAAGTTCAAAGACCTGCCCCACTTTATACTTCCATTCCCCACGCAGATCGATCTTCTCGCCTCCCGCATCCAGGAAATAAGGCTTGTCGGGCACGAAGCCTCCCTTTCCAAAATTATTGACGATCCTAACCACGATGATATTCTTTCCCGCCTTCAGCAGGTTATCCGGCACCACATATCTCCTTGGCGGGTATTGGTAAGTGATAGCTCCCACCTGCACCCCATTTACATAAGCAATATCGGCGTCTACGATACGGCCCAGGAATAACCTGGCGGGCTTTCCCACCATGGCAGCCGGTACATCGATCTCCTTGCGGAACCAGACCACTCCGTTTAGACCTTTCACGCCCTGGTCGGCCCAATAACCCGGCAGCCAGAACGGATGCCAGCCTGACGCGACATAGCTCGTATCATACCATTTTACCGGCCCCGACAAACCCTTATCCATCTGCTCAGGCGATCTTCCGGAACCGTTCCGTCCCCCCGCCCCATTCGACGGCCTGACAGGATGCATCAAGCCGTTGAGGAAGGCGGTATCCTTCAACCGCACCAGCCGGGCCGAATAGGACGCAACATCCTTCAATCCCTGCTCGCTGATCCAGGCCTGTACCGGCGTCCCCCCCACACTGGAATTGATGATCCCGATCGGTATATGATACCTGGAATAAAGCGCCTTGGCAAAGAAGAAACTTGCCGCACCAAAATTGAGTACCGTTTTCGGATCCGCAGCCTGCCAGTTTCCGGGTGGCAGGTCATCATATACTTTCCTTACATCCGAGATCGTCGGAATAAAGAAGTTCCGGATCTGGGGATAATCGGCAGCGGCGATCACATCGGGATACTTCTCCTTCACCCTTTCCATATTCACCACCATATTCGATTGGCCCGAACAGAACCATACATCCCCCACCAGGATATCCCGGATAAGAATTTGATTGCCCGCATTCTGATCACTCGCTCTGATCGACATCGTATACGGGCCTCCCGCCTTTAGCGGTCCTATGACCAGCATCCATTTTCCACTTGCATCGGTAACGGCACGGTAATGTTTCCCGTCCAGGTCGATCCGCAGCTTTTCGCCGGGTGCGGCCCAACCCCATATTTTCAACTTGGCATCCCTTTGCAATACCATACCATCACTGATCAAATGCGGCAGACGCACCTGGGCGCCGGCCTTACCCGCAAAAAACAAATAAATAAAGAAAAGAAGAAGAAGATGGCGAGCTGCGTAGTTCACTTTTCAAATATTCGGTGAGTAATAAAAAATGTAATCGATTACAAAAATTATCCCATGCAGCCGACAATACCAAAACTATTTTACTAAGAATAAGGGAAGCGGCCAGGGAAATCGTTGAAAATCTGATCGGTATATCATCATAAATAGCTCAGCCACCGGTTCCGCGCCTGGTGCGCACGCTTGTATCTATCGTACCATGCACACAGGGGATACAGCAGGATGACCGTACCCAGCCATATGGCATAGACGACCGGCAAACTAAACCCATATCCTTTGAGTTCCGGGCTCGACGTGACCCAGGTCTGGACCACCATATCCGACCATTTATGACCCTGGGCGACAACAGCTGCCACCGCCAGCAGGTGTATGAAGAATATATGTATGAGGTAATAGAACATGGGCACTCTTCCGAAAGTGGAGATTTTCTCCGTTATCGCATTGAGCTTTCCTTCCGCCAAGGAGAGAAATATCAGCGCCGGCCCCAGGGTCACCAGGATATAGAGCAGCGAGGGTGGGTATTTCAGCACCTTGATAAATGACAAAACCGTAAATACGCCATTCCGCTGTACCGACCAGGGAAAGGGATCGCCATAGAGATTGCTGAATCGCAACAGGATGAATAGTACGATGGCGCCCAGTCCGACGGATAATAATGTTTTCCGCCTTTTTACCGGATCAAACTGTGGGGAATACAGATTTCCGAAACAATACCCCGTTACGATGATACCGATCCAGGGTATGATGGGATAACCTACCAGGAAGGTGGAATGTCCAAAGGAAAAGAAACGCTGGTCATGCAGGAACGACCACCCCAACGCAGCTGGCCCATTACCCGCCACATGAATATTATCCAGCAGATTATGCCCGCCGATCAGCAGGATACCGATCAGCAGCAGCAGACGTCTGTCCAGCCAGATGAATGCCGACAATACGATCATACAGATCCCGAAGGCCCAGATCACCTGCAGGATATAGATATGATAAAAAGGATCGAATGTCCATTCGAAACTGACAATGAACAGTTCCGCGAACACCAGCCATAGCCCCCGGGTAAAAAGAAACCAGGACAATTCCTTGCGGCTCCTTTTCTCTCCGTATAAAAATGCGGAAATCCCCGACAGGAACATAAAAATAGGCGCGCAAAAATGCGTGATCCACCGCGTAAAAAATATGGGAACAGTGGTATGATCCAGATCCAGCGAATCATACTGGTAGGAATAAGCATGAAAATAATCCCGCACATGATCCAGCACCATCAGGATCATCACGATGCCCCGTAAAAGATCGATGGAGACAATGCGCTTGCTCTTTAGCGCCGTCCGCGGTGGCGCCATGCTGAGATCGGACATAGGTAGCAGTTTTAAGGCAGCGAATGTAACCAAAAACCTGCATATCTTTTAGCTGGCCTACAGCAGTTTTTATCCGACCGGCTCCCTCTCACTTCGCCCGCACCCGCCAAACGATATTGCTGACATCATCCGACACCAGCATCGACCCGTCCGGCAGCAAGGCGATACCCACCGGTCTGCCATGTACCTCGCTCTTGGCCACGTCACCGATAAATCCCGTCAGAAAATCTTCCGGCTTCCCATCCGGATGCCCGTCCCGGAAGGGAACGAATATGACTTTGTAACCCGACAGGATGGAACGGTTCCATGAACCATGTTGGGTGATGAATGCACCCCCGTGATATTTAGCCGGGAATGACCGCCCTTCATAAAATATCAATCCGAGCGATGCCGTATGCGATCCCAGGGCGACATCGGGAACGATCACCCGTTTGATCAGATCCGGATCTTTTTCATTTTTTATCCGAGGATCCTCATGTTGCCCATAATAATAATATGGCCAGCCGTAAAAGCCTCCGGGTTTGACGCCGGTCAGGTAATCGGGAACCAATTCGTCACCCAGTTCGTCGCGTTCGTTGACCGCGGCCCATAATGTATGCGTTCCCGGGGCCCAACCCATGCCCACCGGGTTGCGTAACCCGCTGGCATAAATATGTTCTCCGCTCCCGTCCGGATTCACTTCCAGTATATCCGCCCTTCTCACCTCATTGCCCAATCCCTTTTCCGCCACGTTCGTACCCGATCCGACACCGATAAATATCTTGTCCCGCGCCTCGTTCGTAATGATATTCCTGGTCCAATGCCGATTGTATTTGCCGGCGGGTAAGGAAAGGATCTTTTTACCCGGCCCTGCGATGCTGGTCGCAGTGGGTGAATAATCATATTCCATCAAACCGTCGGTATTCCCTACATAGAAATGCCCTCCCAGGATCAGCATCCCAAACGGCTGGTTCAGACCGTCCAGGTAAACCGTCCGGTTTAGCGTCCCGGTTTGGGTGTCATAACGGAAAAGGACGATACGATTGGCGCTTACCCCATCATGCTGGGTATGTATCTTCCGGGAAAGTTTGGCGCCGATCTTCAATATCCCTTTTAGTACCGTATTGGATTCCGCGACAAAAACATCGCCGTTATCCGCTACGTATATCCAGCGAGGATGATCCAATCCATCGGCCCATTTGCTGACTTCGAATCCGGCAGGCGCGACGGGAGCGCTTCCCGCGGGCCAGCCTGTCACCAAACTAAAATTCTTTATGGAAGGGGTTGCCTTGGGTGCGGCCAGGCTATCCTTCTGATATCCACTGGTATTTGCAGAACCTTTGTAGGAACCCTCGTTCAATTTGGGGCTGCAGGCCCCTAAAAAGAGCATGCCGCTCATTAAATGCAGATAAAAGATCTTTTTCATGCTGCATTGCCTGCAATTGTTGTTCCAACATCGATTTCCATTCTACCCAATCATCGATTTTCCGCCCAGCAACCGAAAGGGCGCCGGCGGAAGAGGATCACCAATTATCGGTCCGGAACGGCGCCAGCGGCAGCCCGTCCTTGCCGAAGATATTTCCGATCCCCGCATTGTCGAACTGGTAACGAACGGCAACGGGCGTCTTCACTTGTTTCGACCATACGATCAGCCTACTGCCATCGATCTTTGCCTCGGCCGGGTAAAATACCTTGTCGTCACCCGCGATGGTCAGTTCCTGCACGGGCGATCCTTTCAACATCAGACCCCCACCCGCAACGTCGATATTCACCGTTACCTTATCCCCTTTTACGCTCATATCCTTATACATGGGGCTCTTATAAACGATGCCGGTCTTGTGATAGGTTTGTGTCAGCGCCCAATCCGCCAGACGATAACCTACATCATGTTTATCCTTGGGATGGATATTGGTCGTATCGCTGACCAGATCGCTGATCACGATCATGCCCGTACCTGGCAGGCTCATGCTGTTTGCCTGCTGCTCCCGGAGAAGAGCCCCATTGATATTGGTTTTACTATACGTGAAAGGAGCGATCTGGACATAGTAAAAGGGCAGATCCTTGTTCCATGCCTTGCGCCAGGAAGATATCATGGTCGTGAACAATTGTCCATAACCGGGCGCCGTACCCGTATTCCCTTCTCCCTGGTACCATATCGCACCGGCAATGGGATAATTTATGAGTGGGGCGATCATGCCGTTATAGCAATACCCGGGGATATAGGGCCATCCGTTGGAGGGCTTTTGACCCGCCGCCCATTTTTTCAGCACGCTGTCGTTGTTCACCAGTTCCGCGGGCGTCCAGACCTCGGCCGGCGTACCTCCCCATGACGATTCGATCATGCCGATCGGAACATTCAACTGAGCGTTCAACCGCTTGGCGAAAAAGTAGCCCGCCGCGCTAAAACTCTTCAGCTCATTGGAATCGCAGGCCTTCCATTGAGCGGGGCAATCTTCCTGCGGATATTCCGAGGTCGTACGCGCAACATGGAAAAAATGAATATTATTGGTTGCGCAGCCGGGTAGCTCGGCCCGTACATCGGGTAGGCCCCAGGTCTCGCACATTTCCATATTCGACTGACCCGAACAGACCCATACTTCTCCGATCATGACATTTTCCAGCACGATCGTATTATAGCCTTGGAGGGTGATGGTAAAAGGGCCACCCGCTGCCGGTGTGGGAACAGAGATCTGCCATTTGGCATCCCGGCTGCCGCGGACCGAATCCGTCCGATCGTTCCAGGAAGTCGTAATATGTATCCTTTCTCCCGGTTCGCACCAGCCCCATAACTTCACCGTGGACTGTTGCTGCAACACCATATTACTGGAAATGACCGCGGGCAAACGAATATTGGCAATGGACGCCAACGAAAAAAAGAGAGCGACAGCAAGCAGACAACCGTTTTTCATGACTCGTAGTTTAGGGCTAAATATAATAACTTACCCTTGAAGTCCAACAAGTTTCCCTACTCATAATTGGGACGCTGTCCTTGACCCACCGCCGGGTTTTTCAAATCCGCATTTCCATTTTAGCTAAATTGCAGCTCCCCATGTTATTCGACACCGGCAACCATATCTTCCATCTCGCCTCCCTGTTTATAAATCAGACAGGCGCACCCGTATATTTAACTGGCAAAGCGGGCACGGGGAAGACAACCTTCCTCAAATACATCCGGGAAAATTGTTTTA
>Ga0206935_10126_pt2 | contig 20586 bp, 23 predicted proteins | sample Alteio_BWOrgHeat_13_FD_152924 | JGI IMG/M metagenome (GOLD analysis project Ga0206935, IMG submission 152924) | Enriched cells from forest soil in Barre Woods Harvard Forest LTER site, Petersham, Massachusetts, United States -... | ecosystem: Environmental > Terrestrial > Soil > Temperate forest >...
GCATACAGGCTTCGGGCGCGCCGCCGCCGGCATCGGAGATATTGATTTCGTAACCTGTAGTACCTGGCTGGCGGGTGTGGCAAAAACCACCTCACTTTTAAAAAACTTTCGCATCGAAGCAATACCTAACCCCATCGACACAGCATTTTTTTCGCCAAAGGATAAAATAACGTATAGGGAAAAGTGGAAGATCGACCTTGACCAAAAAATAATATTGTTCGGCGCGGCTAATATCCTCCACCCCCGCAAAGGTATTGCCTATTTGGTTGAAGCGCTTAAACAGCTTAAAACAAATTACCCCGGTTTGAATGATGTTGAAATTGTGGTATTCGGAAAAAACAAATCTTTTGATGTAAGCGCGCTGCCCTACAAAGTACATGAAACGAACATGATCGATTCGCAGCAGGAAATGGCCGAATTGTACAACCTGGCTGATGTTTATGTAACGCCGGCAATTGAAGATAATCTGCCCAATACCGTTATGGAGGCTTTGGCATGCGGCACGCCTGTAGTGGCATTCAATACCGGCGGTTTGCCGGACATGGTGGACCATTTAAAAAATGGCTACCTTGCCGAATTTAAATCAGCTGCCGACTTCGCTGCGGGCATAAACTATATTTTAACCTCTGGCCAAAAAAATGAGCTTTCGGCCAATGCTCGGAAAAAAGTTTTGGATAATTTTACCAACGAAATTGTTGCCGAAAAATACCTGTCCGTTTACAAGTCAATTTTAAAAAAGTGAAGGAATTTAAACCGGTATTGTCGGTTATTACCATTGTTTATAATAACGTTCGCGATGTTGAGCGAACGATACTTTCGACTTTAACCCAAACCTACCTGAATATTGAATATATTATTGTAGACGGCGGGTCGACCGACGGAACACTCAGGATCATTAACCGCTACCGGAATGCGATCTCAAAAATATTCAGCGAAAAAGATGAAGGCATTTACGACGCAATGAACAAAGGCCTTGCCGCTGTTACCGGCGACTATGTGCTTTTTATGAATTCGGGCGATGAATTTTATGATAATGATACCGTAGAAAAAGTTTTTGCATCGGCCCCCAACGCGGATATTTATTATGGCGAAACGGAAATGATCAACGAAGAAGGAGAAAACCTTGGCCGCCGCCGGCACCAGGCGCCGGAGCATCTCGATTGGGCAAGCTTTAAATATGGCATGAGCGTTAGTCACCAGGCCATTTACGTACGGGCTTCACTGGCAATGCCTTTTGACCGGCGTTACACGCTCAGCGCCGATATTGACTGGATCATACGCGCGGTATCGAGAGCCGAAAAGATTGTCAACGTGCATCAGTATGTCGCCAAATACCTGGTGGGGGGAATATCAAAAGCCAAACATTGGAAAAGCCTGGTGGAGCGGTTTGGCATCATGACGCGATACTATGGGTTATTTCCGACCATAGCCAACCATTTTGTGATCGCCTACAATTTAGGGAAGTATTGGTTGAAGCACCGGCGGACAAATGATTAGTGTTTAGTTGTAAGGGCTGTTATAAGTTGGAGGGGTTGTAAAAGGGGCGTCGAAACTTACGAAGTTTCTAAAACTTCGTAAGTTTTCCCTCGCTGCATAAATGAGCTACTTTTTGTCCTTTTTTACAGGGTGAGGCACAGCTTCAGGCGCTGCGGCTTCTTGTTTCTTTTTCCTTGTTTCCGCGTATACCGCACCACCAAGGGCCAGTATCATGATAATAGACCCTGCAAGCGAAATCTTTTCGCCGGTATAATAGGAAACCGGGTGGAATTTAAACTCGATTTTATGATTACCTGCCGTTAACTGCGCCGCGCGTAATACGTAATCAGCACGGAAATAAGGCGCCTCAACCCCGTCAACATACATTTTCCATCCTTTGTCGTAATAGATCTCTGAAAATACAGCCACCTGGGCGCTGGTGGAACCGCTTTGGTAAACCATATCATCGGGGTTGTATTTCACCAATTTGATCGTTGCATTCGGGTCGCCGGCGATGGGCAATTTGGTGTCAATTACCTTTTTGAAGCTTTCGTCAACGATAGCTTCATCTTTGGGCGAAAAGGAGCTGATCGCCTGCATTTCTTTATCAGCGTTTGGCACAAATTTTATCGATTTTACAAACCATACCTGGCCGCATGCAGTTTCGTTGCGCACGGCTTTGTAATTACCTGCACTATCCTGCGTAATTACGTATTTTGTGTTCAACATATCCAGGACATCGTGGTTTGGCGGGTTGATGCCAATTTGGTTGTCGATCAACTCGTCATACCTTTTTAAACGCGCTGCCGAATACCCGCCGATGCTTTTATGAAAGAATGGGGTAAGCCTGTCTTGCTTGATGCCTTGCGTTACGTCAAATATACGGTAGTCCGGGTCGGGATCGCGGTCGATTAACTGATCCACCTGTCTTGCTTGTACTACCTGGCTGGCGTCCTGTTTGTCCTGGAAATCGGCATCCTTTAAATAGCGTTTATCTACCTGCCACAAATCAACCATAATCAGCACAAAAAAGCTAATCGACAATACCGTGGTGCTTATTTTTTGCTTGATAAAGGCCCACAACAACCCAAACGCTATCACAATAAACACCAGCGACCTGAAAGCGTCCCAGCGCTCGATGCTTTCCCTGTCGCTCATCAGGGCGCGCATAATGTCGCTTGCGGCCTGGGGATTGTTTAAATATTGACCAAGCTGTGTGGTAAAGGCAAGCTGGTTACTTTGTTTAAAGCTCAAAAATATTTCGGGTACGGCCAGCAAAATTAAAGTGAGGCCGCCTGTGATATAAAAGGAGATTTTCAGACCCTTAAGCAGGTCTGCTTTGCTGGTGGTGCCTGACGCTGCTTCGCCAATGGCAAGCAAGGCGAGGATCGGCACAAAAAGCTCCGTCACGGAAAGGATCGACTCGATGGACCGGAATTTATTATAGAGTGGAAAATAATTGAAAAACAAGTCGGACACATAAGGGAACGAACTACCTATCGACAGGAAAAAGGTAAGAACAACTGTACCGAGTATCCACCATTTTAACGGACTTTTAACAATAAACAAACCGAAGATAAACAGGAAACAAATAACGGCGCCAAAGTAATGAGGGCCGCTTGTGGAAGTTTTATCCCCCCAATATGCCGACAGCCCCTGGGATATCGCCTGGAACTGCTGCTGGTTAATCTGGCTCGCCTGCAGGGCCTTCAACAGTTCGGAATTCTGAAAATCGATCGCATCAAGGCCGCTTGGGCCACCATAAGCATTTGGAACAAGAAAGGTTAGGTTTTCGCCCGGGGTTTGGCTGTATTCGTAAGCATATTCCTTAGTAAGGCCATTACTGGGCTCTTTGGTATGTTGGCTTAAATTTGATTGCCCGCGAATGGTGTCCTGGCCGTAGTCAGCCGTGCTCCACAGTAGCGACGCATTCACAGTCAGGGAAATAATGATGGCTGCCCCTACAAATGCCAGCGATTTTAAAAAGGCAGGTATCGTTTTGTTCCTGATGGCCCTGTATAGCTCGATAGCTGCCAATATTAATATCGCCAGCAGCAGGTAATAGGTCATCTGGATATGGTTGGCCCTAATTTCCAAAGCCATAAAAAGCGTCAGCAACGAGCCGCCAAGCCAGTATTTTCCTCTTAATATGAGGAATAGACTGGCCAGTATGGGTGCAAAAAAAGCGATGGCAAATATTTGGTTGGTATGCCCAGCCTGCAGCAAAATGAAGTTGTAGCTTGAAAATGTGAACGCTATGGCCCCTGCTGCGGCAATCCAGGGATTCAGCCTGAGTACCGAAAACAGGAAGTACGCGCCAAATAACATCAAAAATACGATGTACAGCGGATTTGGAAAAACAGTAACCAGTGCATTTACAATTCCTGTAGTGAAATTATCCGGGTAGGGCGCCCATATCTGGAAAGCAGGCATGCCACCGAATATCTGGTTGGTCCACAAAATGGTGGTATCCTTCGCTTTATAGTCGTTAATTTCTTTTTGGGTTGACTGGGCGCCGATCACATCCATCTGGCCCAGGGTTTTACCCTGGAATGCAGGCGAAAAATAAATGAAGCATATCACGAGGAATATACCGGCAATCAAAAAGTGAATGCCGTTGCGTTTGAACCAGTTATTCATTTAAGTTATTTAAAAGAGGGTAATTTTATTTGTCAAAAATAGAAATTAGATTCAGAATAGGAATTATAAGTTTTTATTGCGCCGGGCAAACGCATTTATTTGCACGATGGTTAGTTTTTACCACAAAGATCACAAAGTGAGAACTACAAAGATCACAAGTTTTTTTCTTGGTGGTTTTTGTGAAATCTTTGCGCCCTTGCTGGTTAAAAATCAGCCGTTAAGTCACAGTGTTCACATATAGCGGAAAAGAAAAAATACAGCCACGAGTAATACCAGGCTAAAGACGTAGGAGTACAAAATGCCTTTGTTTTCAAATTCCTCCCGATTGCGGCGGATAGTGAAAAAGTTATAAAGGCCAAGCCCGGCCTCAATCACCCAAAAAAACCAGTTTACATTATCTTTATTGGCAAAAAGACTTAGTGCGCCAGCGGTAACAATAAAGTTGGTAATGATCAAAAGAACGGAAGCCGGCGTATTATTATGCCTGGGCCGCCGTTTAAATATCTCTTCGGGAATCATTGCCGTTAAATTATTTTACTTCTTCGTAGTCAACAAAATCACCCGCGGAGTCGGATATCGAACCTTTCTTTTTCGTTTTCGGCGGTACGTAGTCAACTTTTATTTTGCCCTGGCCGGGGTTTGCACGGGTATGATATTGTTGCTGCTGGTTATTGTTTGTACGATATTGCCGCTGTTGGTTATCGTTTGCGCGGTATTGCTGCTGCCTTTGCTGTTGTTGCTGCTGGGCCTTATTTACTGCATTTTCAAAAAGTACCGGTACAAATATCCGGAATAATGCTTTTAGGATGTAGTAAATGACAATAATGACGATGAGAAAATCTATGAACTCGCCCATTTCTTAAAAAAATTTAGCCTTCAAATATAAGTATAATAACGTCAAAATTGTTTCGCTATGATGTCGGTTCAGTTTTTGACGTACAATCCATAATACTTGTTACAAGGAAAAATTAATTTGCATCTCCAAATACGGTATCAAGGTTTAGTTCAAATCCCGGAAGAATATCAGTAGTGATTATATCTCCGGTGGTCATTAATTTAGAGGCCTGGTAGCGTCCCCCAATTAAATTATATTTCAGGAATGTTTCATCCTGTTGTGAGATTATCCAGTATTCGGCAACACCAGATTCTTCGTAAACCTCATACTTATTGCGTAATTCTTTTTGCTTATTGCCAGGTGATATTATCTCTATCACTATATCAGGAGCCCCCGTGCACCCTTTTGAATCAACTTTTGAAAGATCACAGATCACGCAAATATCAGGCTGCACTACCGTAAATATTTTTCTGTCATCATTTTCTCCCTTTCGGGGTAACCTTACGTCAAATGGGGCGGGGTAAGCACTGCATTTTTTGCCTTTTAAGTAGGCGTACAGTTCACTGGAGATTATCCATGAGATATATTGATGCCTTGAAGCCGGCGCCGGCGTCATTTTAAAGATTTTACCCTTAATCAGTTCCAATCTATCTTCAAATGTCCATTGGAGATAATCCGCGTAACTGTAAGTTTTTGAAAGATCAAGATCTGAGAACTGCATAGCTTATTTCGGATGTCGGATGTTCGTCCCGATAACTGTCAGGATCGAATTTTTTATCAAATTTAATCATTCATCCCGGTAATTTGAAAATTAATCAAATCATCTGCACATCCGCATATTTGCACATCCGCACATCAAAACTTCTCTTCCATCATTTTTTCCAATGCAAACATTTCGTCGCGCAGTTTAGCAGCTAATAAAAAGTCCATGTCTTTCGCTGCGGCAACCATGCTCTTACGGGTATTTTCTATCGACTTTTTCAAGTCAGCCTTGGTCATATATTGTACAATCGGGTCGGCGGCTAATGTTATGGCATCAGTTTCCACATAAGCCCTTTGAACGCCGCCTTTAAAATCCATCACCGAAGTTTGCTCCATTATTTCTGTTCTGGATTTTCCTATCGTTCTTGGTATAATACCGTGGTCAAGGTTATACAGAATTTGTTTGTCGCGCCGGCGATTCGTTTCATCCATCGTGATCTGCATCGAATCGGTTATTTTATCGGCATACATAATCACCCTGCCCCGGTCATTACGCGCGGCGCGGCCGATGGTTTGTATCAGCGAACGTTCCGAACGTAAAAAGCCTTCTTTGTCGGCATCCAGAATAGCCACTAGCGAAACCTCGGGCAGATCCAAACCTTCACGAAGCAGGTTGATGCCTATCAGCACATCAAATTCGCCCAGCCGCAAACCTCGTAAAATCTCCACCCGCTCCAATGTTTTTACTTCCGAATGGATATAGCGGCATTTTATACCCAGTCGGTCCATGTATTTAGCCAATTCTTCGGCCATACGTTTGGTAAGGGTAGTTACCAATACGCGGTCGCCCATTTTTACCGTTTTGTCAACCTCTTCCAGCAAGTCATCCACCTGGTTGACCACCGGACGAACATCGATCACGGGATCGAGTAACCCTGTCGGCCTGATCACTTGTTCAACCACTACGCCGCCTGATTTTTCCAGTTCAAAATCGCCGGGCGTGGCACTTACGTAAATGGTTTGCGGCGCAAGGCTTTCAAATTCCTGGAAATTTAAAGGCCGGTTGTCCATAGCGGCAGGCAACCGGAAACCATATTCAACCAATGATATCTTACGGGAGCGGTCGCCGCCATACATCGCCCTGATCTGCCCAACCGTGACGTGGCTTTCGTCTATGACCATCAGGTAGTCGTCCGGGAAATAATCCAGCAGGCAGAATGGCCTGGCGCCGGGCTTCCTGCCATCAAAAAAGCGGGAATAGTTTTCTATGCCGGAGCAATAGCCCAGCTCGCGGATCATTTCCAGGTCGTAATTAACCCGTTCTTCCAGCCTTTTGGCTTCCAGGTAGCGGCCGTCGTCAATAAACTGCTTTTTACGCATTTCCAACTCTTCCTGTATGGCCCAGATGGATTGGGTAAAACGTTCGCGCGGCGCTACGTACAAATTGGCCGGGAAAAGCACCATGTGCGTCGTTTTCTCCATTGTTTTGCCGGTGCTTACGTCGAACGTGCTCAACTCCTCGATGTCATCGCCAAAAAACGAAATTCGATAAGCATGGTCCATATAGGCCGGGAAGATATCTACGATATCGCCTTTTACCCGGAAGGTCCCGCGTTTGAAATCGGCAGTCGTTCTTGAATAGAGTATTTCGACCAGGCGATGCAGGAATGCATTCCTGCTGATGCGCGTACCGACGGCAAAACGAAATACGGAATCCTTAAAGTCTTCCGGGTTGCCCATACCATATATGCAGGAGATCGAAGAAACCACGATCACGTCCCGCCTGCCCGACATCAGGGCCGAGGTTGTTCGCAGGCGAAGTTTTTCGATTTCCTCGTTTATCTGCAGGTCTTTTTCGATATAAGTATTCGTCGTTGGTATAAACGCCTCCGGTTGGTAATAATCATAATAGGACACAAAATAATTTACCGCATTTTCCGGGAAGAAACTTTTAAACTCGCCGTAAAGCTGCGCCGCCAGCGTTTTGTTATGGCTAAGAACCAGCGTAGGCTTTTGGGTTTGCCCGATAACATTGGCAATAGTAAAAGTTTTGCCTGAGCCGGTCACCCCAAGCAAAGTTTGGAAAGGATCGCCGGCGTTTACACCTTCCACCAGTTGCTTAATGGCTTCGGGCTGGTCGCCGGTCGGTTGATATTGAGAGGTTAACTTGAAATCCATAGATGAAATGCAAAGATAGTTAATTAGTGATTAGTGATTAGAGATTGGCGGTTAGTTGATAATTCCGAATTTCAATCATTTCGACCAAAATTAAGGATCGTTTTGACAACGGTATGTCAACAGGGAGTTTGAATTTCGAGCGCAGATTATTAAACCAATGGAGTTTACTTACAAAAAGAAGTAACTTCGATATTGTAAATACAAAAGACAAAAAAGCTGTTTAATATTTATTTAAATGAAACAACGTACTTATCGTATATTACTTACTCCGAAAGAAGAAGGAGGATTCAGTGTTTCTGTACCTGTTTTGCCCGGATGTTTTACACAAGGCGAGACAATAGAAGAAGCTATCGAAATGGCAAAGGGGGCGATTAGTTTATACGTAGAAAGTTTAGAGGAGGGCGGGGAGCCTGTTCCTGACGACAGCAAAAGCCTTGAATACTCGTTAACCTTTGCATTTTAATTGTTATAGCTCCACACTAAAATTTACTTTCGCTCCTAAAGCGTCGAATACTTTCAAAATGGTTTCCAAGCGGGCATTGGTAATGCTATGCTCTAATTTAGATATTTGCGCTTTCTGCACCCCCACTAATTCACCAAGTTGCCCTTGTGTTAATTTTCGTTCTTGCCTGGCCTGTTTTATAGCGTGGCCAAGCAATTCAATTTTTAATTCACTTTCAAACATTTCCCGTTTTTGTGTTCCTCTTTTTCCGATATGATTATCAATCATGGTATCAAGAGATACTGTTTCCAATGGCGTTTTCATATTTTATTTGTTAAATATTGTTCTCTGATGAGTTCCGCTCTTACAATTTCTTTGGACGGAATTTTTTGACTCTTTTTTAATATTCCATGAGTCGCTATTACTAATGTTTCGTCTCTCTTTGTTTTATCCCAAAAGGCAAACAATCTATAGGCTGTCCCTCAATATAAGGTTCGAAACTCCCAAATATCGCCATTCAATTTTTTAAACAATTCGTTGTCTGATATGAATTGGGCTTTTTTGATATTGAAGTAGATTTTCTCCCGCGCTTTGTCATCCAGACTATTCATAAATTCAACAGCTTCCGGCAGAAATTCAATAGCAAACTTTTGCTTCATTCCATTTTTTTAAGTAAAGATAAAAGTTTCCTGATTGAGAAACAAATGTTGACTCACTTTATTTTGCTCTTTGTATGTTCATTATGCTGGTCATTCCTGTAATTTTATAAATTTATCAGAAATTTGCAGGGATAAATGAATTCCGAAATAAAATACAAACACATCTTTTTCGATCTTGATCATACCATCTGGGATTTTGATAAGAATGCCGAAGAAACTCTTTATGAACTTTACGATATCTACCAGTTAAACGAAATAGGCTTGCCATCTGCTACTATTTTTATCGAAACCTATACCCGCAACAACCACCAGCTTTGGGCGGAATATCATACCGGGAAAATTACCAAAGAGGAACTGCGTGAAACCAGGTTCAAGCGGACTTTTTTGGAACTGGGTGTACAACCTGATCTGCTGCCATTGGCCTTTGAGGATCATTACGTGAAACTTTGTCCCACTAAAACCAATTTGTTTCCGCATGCACACGAAACCTTGCGGTACCTGCAAAACAAATATACGCTGCACCTGATCTCGAATGGTTTTAAAGAATCCTCAGAAATGAAGATAGGTAACACCAATATTGGCGGTTATTTTAAGCATGTTATCATTTCGGAAAATGTGGGTGTTAATAAGCCTGACAAGGCTATTTTTGAGCATGCGCTGCAATTAGCGGGCGCAAAAAAAAGTGAAAGCCTGATGATAGGGGACAGCCTGGAGGCCGATGTTTACGGAGCCTTGAATTTTGGCATGGACGCTATTTATTTTAATCCCTTTAATGCGCCAAAGCCTGAAGACGTACCGGTGCAGGTGACGCACTTAAAGGAATTGACGGAGATTCTGTGAGGCAGTCTTACCGTCTAATTAATGAAAACGTTAATAATCGCTATTTCGTAAGTGTGCCATATCGAATTCCGCTATTTACAAAGAATTGTTTGAAGATGGCCAACAGGTCCCGGCAATCTGCCTTGAAGTATATTTTGTCGGATGGTGATCGAATTTGTCTGCACTCAAAACATACCTCCAAGTAGTTATACACGCGACCCGACTTATCAAAAAACACTAACGCATTGCGTGGATTGTAACAACTATAGACAGTTTCAAGTAATTTATCACGGCTCCGGGTGTCTAGGTTGAACATTATGTCAGTAAGCCTGTCTATCTGATCGCTGTTTAACTCCCGAACTTCTATTAGTGACAGAGAATCTAATTTCCCATTACTCACATGAAGCCCATAACATATTGTGTCATAGGCCATTTCAGATCTGTTATCCATGCCTGTTTGAAAGGACACGGCTAATATTTTCGCGGCTTTTGAAAATGGGTATTCTTTTAGACGCCGGGCGAGAGGGTATTTATGGGTTAGAACGCAACCATAGTCGGGACGATGTTTTTTTCGATGGATAGGCCGTTGATGCTTAGCGGTATCAATTCTTCCTACATAAAAAATATGGCCACAGCCGGACACGTTTAGTTTGCTTAATGACAAGGAGCAAACGCAAAGAAAGAACAGAAATATTTTCACTCTTTTTTGGTTACTTGGTCTTTGTAAATTTACAAATTAATCTTACACTAGATACACCCATGCGCATCACCTTAATCGGCTCCGGAAATGTAGCCACCCACCTGGCTGCGGCGTTTAAAAACGCGGGACACCGCATTGTACAAGTGTATAGCCGCGATATGGAGCACGCGGCGCTGTTGGCTTACCACGTAAAAGGCGAGCCGATCAGCGATTCGCAACGTATCGATCCGGAAACCGACCTCTTCATCATATCCGTAAAGGATGACGCTATCCCTTCAATGGCAAAAGAGCTTGCCAAATTCAACAAATTTACGGTGCATACCTCCGGCGCTACAGATTTGGCAACGTTATCGGCTATTGTACCAAAGGCCGGCGTTTTCTATCCCCTGCAAACCTTCAGTAAAGAGAAGGAGATCGACTTTTGGTCGGTACCGCTTTGCATCGAGGGTGTGGATGAAGCGGTGACAGTTGAATTGGAGCATCTCGGCCGGACGATCAGTAATAACATTTATCGTATCAATTCAAACCAGCGTAAAACGCTGCATCTCGCCGCTGTTTTTGCCTGCAACTTTCCGAACTATCTGTATGACTTTGCCAGGAACCTTTTGAAAGAGAACAATATGGAATTTGAGCTGCTGCGGCCTTTGATACTGGAGACAGCGCAAAAAGTGCGGGACAATTTGCCCGCTGACGTGCAGACAGGGCCGGCAGTCCGGCAGGACGAATCAACCATGTCGAATCACCTGCAGATGCTCGAAAACGAACCGCAATTGAAAATGATATATGAGCTGTTAAGTCAGGGTATTATCACAAACCATAAACCGCGACACTGACCGATGGTAATTTTGTTACTTTTGCGGCAATGGACATTTTTAAAGTAAAGATAAACTTTGAGGAGAAGGGGCTGCAAAGTATAGAGCTGCCTATAGCCGAAGGGGAATCGGTGCTTGACGTTTGCCTGGAGAACGGCGTTGAACTGCAGCACAACTGCGGCGGCGTATGCGGCTGCAGCACCTGCCACATTTATGTGAACAAAGGGATGGATAACATCCAGGAAATATCGGACAAGGAAGAGGATTTCATCGACAGGGCGGTTAACCCGCGCATTAATTCGCGCCTTGGTTGCCAGTGTGTAATTATCGATGGTGATATCGAGGTGACGCTGCCGGATCAGACAGGTTTCCTGGGTCATTAACTTGGGATTACACCAATTATTTGGGGGGATTACACCGATTGAAGAATGATTGCACCGATTTAATATTTTAAAATGATTTTAAGCTTTTAGCTTTGTGCTTTCAGCTTTTAGCTAAAAAAAACATGACAGACAACAAATTCAGCCTGCCTATTCACTGGAACGATCACGAAGACATCGCCATGGAGCTTTACGAAAAGTTCGGTGATGATTTTGACGAATCGAAAATATACCGCATCCGCTTTACCGACTTGCTGGAGTGGGTGCTAAGCCTGCCCAATTTTGCCGGCACCCGCGAGCAATCCAACGAAGGCCATCTGGAGCAAATTCAATCCGCCTGGGTTTACGAGTGGCGGGATAACCAGTAGTTCATAGTTGATAGTTCATGGCAAAACTTCTGTCGTTCTATAAAAACAATACATGGAGTCATTCCTAAATAAATTAAAAGACATTACAACATTCATTTTTGATGTGGATGGGGTGTTGACCGATGGCACCATTTATGTTTCGGAAGAAGGCGTGCAAAGCCGGGCTTTTAATATTAAGGATGGTTATGCACTACAGCTTGCGGTAAAATGTGGTTATAATGTTTGCGCCATTTCGGGTAGCCGGTCAAAAAGCGCGGTTTACCGGTTAAATGGCTGGGGTATTAAGGATGTTTACCTGGGTACGCACACCAAGGTTGAAAAGGTTAAGCTTTATTTTGAAGAGAAACACGTGCTGCCCGAAAAGGTGCTGTACATGGGCGACGATATTACCGACCTGGAAGGCATGAAACTGGTTGGCCTGCCGGTTTGTCCGGCAGATGCCGCGGAAGAAATTAAAGCAATCAGCAAATACATTTCGCCAGTCAATGGCGGTAAAGGCTGCGCCCGCGATATTATAGAGAAAGTACTAAAAATTCAAAATAACTGGCTGAATGATAAGGCCTATAGCTGGTAGGGTGTGGTTCATGGTTGATGGTTCATAGTTCATAGCAGCTGCAAAAGCCAATCTGCCATAAACATTTTCCTACCATGAACAATGAACTATGAACCATGAACTAAAAAAACTCATCCTCGCATCCAAATCCCCCCGCCGGCAGGAACTGCTGAGGCTGATGGGTATTGATTTCCGTATTGTTTTAAAGGAGGTTGATGAATCTTATCCAGCCGACATGGATCCTGAAGATGTGGCCGTTTATATCGCAGAAAAGAAAGCAAAGGCTTTTGATGAATCGGTAACGGACGAAATTGTATTAACTGCCGATACCATTGTTTGCGTTAATAACCAGATACTCGGCAAGCCTGAAAATGCCGAACATGCCATTGAAATGCTGCAAACATTATCCGGCCGGATGCACTACGTAATAACCGGAGTTTGCCTGCTTTATAAACATAAGTACCACAGCTTTTACGACGTTTCGGAAGTTTATTTTGGCGAATTGACCGATGAGGAAATTATCGACTACGTGCATAAGTATCAACCTTTTGATAAAGCGGGGTCTTATGGTATACAGGAGCGCATTGGGCTGATAGGTATTGAACGGATCAACGGTTCTTACACCAACGTGGTGGGCCTTCCGACGGAGAAATTGTACCGGGAACTGGAGAAATTGTCTGAACCATGATTTTTAGGATTTAAGGATTACCATGATCAATTACGTATTCTATTTTTTTTAATCAAGGCCATCCTCAAATCCTAAAAATCATGGTTCAGACAATTATTTCACCGCCATCGTATTATTTTTCCTGTTCATATCCGGTAGCGCGGCTTCCGGGTCCACGGTTACGCTTTCCGCCTCGGTCGTAGTCGGGATCACAAAGGTTATCGCTTTGTTTTGCAGCCAGGTTTCAACGGGCAGGTTCATCCGTTTTTTGGTTCCATCTTTCAGTTTGGCCTCAACGGCAAAAGGCATGGCCATTTGCTCCTTGTTGGCTACGGTAACCTGTATGCCTTGTTTGGGGTCGTTGTTTACATATTTGGCATCGATAAGCGCCAGGTCAAGCGACCAGTTGTGATAAAACCAGCCATTCCAGAACCAAGACAAGTCTTCGCCGCCCCCGTTATCCATCGACCGGAAAAAATCATCCGGCTGCGGATGTTTATAGGCCCAGTTACGAATGTAATTGCGGAAAGCATAATCGAACCTGTCGTTGCCTAAAATCTGCTCGCGCAGCAAAACCAGGCCAAATGCAGGCTTATAATATTCAATCGGGTGACGGTATTTTTCAGGCACTGCATCAGCAGCGGTAATGATAATTGGCGCGTTGGGGTCGGCAATGGTTGGTACGATTTCATCAGCCGGGTTGCCTTTGCCGGGCGCGTACTCGCCGTCGCGTTTAGGCGCGTATTCGCCGTGGTTGAATGCATCGGCGGCATAAATATCAATAAAGGTGTTAAAACCTTCATCCATAAAAGCATAACGGCGCTCATCACTGCCCACGATCATCGGGAACCAGTTATGGCCGATCTCGTGCGCGGTAACCCAATACAATTCGCCGCCTTTATCAGTATAACCGTCAAAAACGATGCCGGGGTATTCCATGCCGCCAGCAATGCCAGCCTCGTTAACAGCGACGGGGTAGGGGTACACAAACCATTTCTCTGAAAAGTACTCCATAGATTTTTTGAGATACTCCGTTGCCCGGCCCCAGGCTTCATTCCCCGCGCTCTCAACAGGATATACCGACATGGCCAGCGACTTTTTCCCGCCAGGCAGGTTAACCCTCGCCGCATCCCATATATACGCCCTTGAGGCGCCGAAGGCGACGTCGCGGGTATTGTTCATGCGGAAATGCCAGGTAAGCGTACCGCCTGTTTTTGGCCGCGAGGATGCCTGGGTAATTTCATCTGCACTGCGGATCATGACGGTTTTGTCGCTATTGCGGGCTTCGTTCAGGCGGGCAATTTGTTTAGCGGTAAGTACCTCGGCGGGGTTAAGCAATTCGCCCGAACCGCCAATGATCATATCCGACGGCAGGGTCACTTTATAATCGATGTCGCCATATTCTAAATAAAACTCACCGGGGCCGAGGAAAGGCAGCGTATCCCAGCCGTGGCTGTCGTCGTAAACGCACATCCGGGGGAACCATTGAGAGATCTCGTAGATCTTGCCATTTTTTGTGTCGAAATAATCATTCCTCCCGCCAAAATTACCCGGAATAGTATAGCTGTATTGAATGTTTACCAGGATAACGCCGCCCGGGGCCACGCTTTTGGCCAGCCTCAGCTGCATTCGCGTGTCGCTGACAATAAAATCGACTTTTGCGCTCGTTTTGCCATCGCTGACGCTGACCGATTTAATATTATAGCCATTGGTATGCTGGGTTGCTGCAAAGCCGGTTGAGTAATTCGAGCGCGCATCTGGTTTGTAAGCATTCTGGTCAAGCTGCAACCAAAGGAAAGGTAATGCATCCGGGCTGTTGTTGGTATATCTTATCTGCTCCGCGCAAGTTATGCTTTTGCTTACGGTGTCAAGCGTGGCGTTGAGCGTATAATCGGCACGGTTTTGCCAGTATTTTGGTCCTGGCGCCCCGCTGGCCGAATGAAATTCGGTGCCTTTATCTTTATAAAACATCGTGGAGAAAAGCTCTGATGGTTCATAATTGGACGAAATGGTATCGTTGCTGGTGCTGCGCCTTCTTCTGCGCTGTGCGTGGGCTGTGATAACAAAAATGGAAAGCAGGATAATGCAGATAGCTCTAAATTTCATGTGTCAGTTTGATAGTTCGGCAATATACAAAGGATGGGTTGATTTAGCGCCTGGAGGCTGACCGTAAGCCGTAAATGTTTTGTAAAATATTTGATGCCAGTTTATGGAAATGCACGCTGCTGCGCATCTTAACTAAAAACCACTATCATGGATAATCTTAAACACATCAATATTTCGGCGCCATGCCACCAATCCTGGCAGCAGATGAACCCGAACGGGCAGGGCCGCCACTGCCTGCAATGCAGCAAAACTGTGGTGGATTTTTCAAAAATGACTGGCGATGAAATTATCGGGTACCTGGCAACCAAAACCAATGTTTGCGGGCGTTTCGGCGAACACCAGTTAACAACGATTAACAGGCAATTGGATGATCAAAATCTAGCCGGAACAAATAGGTGGAAGAAGTTGCTTGTAGCGGCGAGTATATTGGGGACAGCAATATTAAACAGAGCATCGGCGCAAACAAGTCCCGCTAATCCCGTAGCCACACAGCAAAATCCGGTGAAGAGGCCGGTGGCCGAACCTTTTGAGTTAGGCAAAGTGATGGTGATAGATTCCGCCAAAAAGTCCAGGGAAATAACCGGCCGAGTGATTGGAGCCGACGATAAATTACCCCTGCCAGGCGTAAGTATTGGCATAAAAGGAACATTGGTGGGGACCGTGAGCGACAATGACGGCTGCTTTACCATCAGGGTGCCCTGGGCGAGCCCGGTGCTTGTTGCGCGATATATTGGATATAATACACAGGAAGTTTCTGTTCAAACGGCAATTAATCAGCCGGTGTCTATATCATTGGCCCTTAGCCCGACCATTATGGGTGATATCGTGATCATCAAACGGCCTTTTTACACACGCTGGTATAATAGGCTTATCAGGCGGCCTGTTCATAAATTGTTTCACCCAAAGAAAGCCGCGTTGAGATGAAAAATATCCGCGCACTCAAAGTCCAAACACCCTGCCATCAAAACTGGCACGATATGCAAAACGCCGGCGACGGCAAGTTTTGCATGTCATGCCAAAAGAATGTTGTAGATTTTACTATCCTGAACGTAGACGAAATTTTAGACCGAATGGCAAAGTCCGGCGAAATTTGCGCAAAAATCGAAAATTCACAATTGTCGCAGGTAAACTATCAATTGGCACTCACCCGGAAATCAGGCCTTTCCAGGCGGATTTTAAGCGCGGCTGCGGCACTTATGGGAATATTTCCGTCGGTCAAAAGTATGGCCCAGGAGCCTTTAAGAACGGAACAAGGGCCTGTTAGGGAAAGAAATATTTTTGCCGTAAATAACGCATTGTCAGCAACTTTTTCCGGAACGGTGATCGACGGAGCAACCGGCTTGCCGCTTTCCGGGGCAGGTGTTTGGCTGAAGGCAAGCGGTGTCGCCACACAAACCAATTCCGACGGTGAATTTGAAATCACCATGCCATCGAATGATGATACGCTCGTATTCAACTGTATTGGATATGAGTCAGCAGCAATAAAAATTGACCGACCAAAAGATGCACCTATAAAAATAGCATTGCAGCCCATAAACATCGTGATAACAGGTTATGCAAAGCGTTCGGTAACGAGTACCATTGGAGGAATTATAGCGATAAGATGGTCTTTTTTCCATCGTTTGTGGTATCATATTACCTGGCTGGTAAGAAGACTTGTTGGCAGTTGAGCCGGTGAAAACGATTTTACCATCGGTTTTTTCGTCAATATATTCCGTTTAAACGCTGCCGGAAGAAAAATTGGCGTGAAACTCTTTATCTTACCCGCAAAAAAAACCTTGCACTTCCCCGTTACAATACCCATTGGCAAATCCGGCATTTCCGCTCATTTCATTTGCGAGACGGTGGCTTATTTTGCAGGATACCGGTACTATATTTATTTACGATCGCATACTGGCGACAAGATCAGCAGTGAAAACCGGCTGATCATATTTGTGGGCGCTGCACTCGGCGCGCTTATCGGCTCGCACCTGGTTGGGATATTGGAAAAGCCGGGCGACCTGGCACACATCAGCCTGTTGTATGTTATGGCAAATAAAACCATCGTAGGCGGCATGCTGGGTGGATTAATCGGTGTCGAGCTAACCAAAAAGCGGCTCGGTGTCGCCGTTTCTTCCGGTGACCTGATGGTTTACCCTTTGATCCTGGCTATGATCATCGGCCGGGTGGGTTGTTTTTTAGCCGGACTTGACGATGGCACTTATGGCAATCCATCAAACCTGCCCTGGGCTATTAATTTCGGCGATGGCATCAGGCGGCATCCCACCAACCTGTACGAAATACTTTTTTGGATAAGCCTTTGGCTTATGTTAAAGATGATTGAACGTAAATGGCAATTTACAGATGGCGCCCGGTTTAAAATCTTCCTGGCTTCATACCTTGTTTTTCGTTTTTTCGTTGAGTTTATCAAACCCGATTACTTTTTTACATTCGGCCTGTCGGTAATTCAGCTGGTTTGTATCGCCGGTATTTTGTATTATTATAAAGTTTTTCTGCATCCTTCAAAACTCTTTAAAGCACATGCCTGAACGCCCTTATATTTATTACGATTTTACGCTAAGCATCTGTTCAACCTGCCTGCGCCGTGTTGATGCCAAAATTGTTTTTGAGGACGATAAGGTTTTTATGCTGAAAACCTGTCGCCAACACGGCTTCGAAAAAGTATTGATTGCAACTGACGTAGAATATTATAAAAACTGCCGCAATTATGCCAAACGCAGCGAAATGCCCTTAAAATTTAATACCAAAACACATTATGGCTGCCCCTATGACTGCGGTTTATGCCAGGATCATGAGCAACATTCGTGCCTTACAGTAGTTGAAGTAACCGACCGTTGCAATTTAAGCTGCCCAACCTGTTACGCCATGTCCTCGCCCTCCTACGGCAGGCACCGCACACTGGATGAAATTGAGCAGATGCTGGATGTAGTAGTACGCAATGAAGGAAAACCCGATGTGGTACAGATCAGCGGAGGCGAGCCGACGGTGCACCCGCAGTTTTTCGAGATATTGGATATTGCCAAAACCAAGCCGATCAGGCACCTGATGGTCAATACCAACGGCATCAGGATAGCAAAAGATGAAGCATTTGTAAAACGCCTGGCATCGTACATGCCCGATTTTGAAATTTATTTGCAATTCGATTCTTTTAAAAAAGAAGCCCTGGAAAAACTGCGTGGCGAAGATTTACGGGAGGTGAGGCGAAAAGCGTTGGAAAACCTAAATAAATATAACCTGTCGACGACCCTCGTAGTCACCCTGCAAAAAGGGCTTAATACTGATGAAATTGGCGAAATAATTGAATATGCATTGAAACAGCCCTGCGTAAGGGGCGTAACATTTCAGCCGACACAACAGGTAGGCCGGCTGGAAAATTTTAACCCGGCAACCGACCGCTACACCTTAACCGAGGTACGCACCGCTATTTTGGAGCAAACCGATATTTTTAATAAAAACGATTTGCTTCCGGTGCCCTGCAACCCGGATGCACTGGTAATGGGCTACGCGCTGAAATTGGGCGGCCAGGTTTTTCCGCTAACCCGCATGATCAACCCTGGCGACCTGCTGAATAACTCGCGAAACACTATTGTCTACGAACAGGACGAACGCCTAAAAATGCATATGATCAATATGTTCAGCACAGGTAATTCGGTGGAAAAGGCCGGCGAGCATTTAAAATCCATCCTGTGCTGCCTGCCCGAAATCGATGCGCCAAGCCTGGGTTATGATAACCTGTTCCGCATCATCATTATGCAGTTCATCGACGCGCAGAATTTTGATGTAAGGGCGATTAAAAAATCGTGCGTACATATCGTAAATAAAGACATGAACATCATCCCGTTTGAAACAATGAATATTTTTTACCGGGATGATAAGATCGAATACCTAAAACAGTTGAGGGAGGAAATATTTGTATAATGGCAAATGATAATATTTGGGAGCCAGGTCAGCCACCAGGTGATCCGCAACCCGACAAAACCAACCAGCGCACGGAAAGCCCTCAGTCCGGGGGCGACAAAAAACCTTTCAGCGATGGGCGCATCCTGGGTCTTAATATGCTTATATTGGTGATTTACACCGGACTTTGTGCGCTGACAAGCGGCGGCCCAATTTTCGACGCATTTTTGCTGTTTGTGCACGTTTTGTTTTGTTTTGTAGCCGCGCTTACCTATAAGCGATGGGCGTGGGGGCTTAGCGCTTTGGCAGTTTTGTTGATCGGGGTATCAACTTGCGTGGGCATATTGTTCAATGTATCGGGACTGCAGATCTAAATTAAGTTTGTCATCCCCGCCAGCACCCCCTCCTTCAGCGAATACGTCGACATTACCACCTCGCTGATCCCCAATTTTTCAATAATAAACCGAGTCAACAGCGATGCCGTAACGATCATATCGATCCTGATGGGAATTATACCTGCCGTTTCGATGCGCTGTTGACGCGATGAAAGGATGATTTTTTCGATCAGCGCCATTAGTTCATCCTGGTTAAAGGGGTATTGTTTTGTTTGCCCGGGGTTAAAATGATGGCCTTTCGCCCGTTCGATCACCATCGCATAGCTTTCAAACACACCGGCTGAACCGATGAGATTTTTAATAGCATGCTCTTTTGCCGCCGCGAATAGGCTTTGCAGGCAGTCATCTAAATAAAGATATAAGGCATTGATCGAATCAGGAGGTATCGGGTCGGTCCGGTGGAAGCGGTCCATCAACCTCGCAGCGCCGATCTCAAAGCTTTGTTTCCAAAAAACTTCCCCGTTGTTACAAATAACAAACTCTGCGCTGCCGCCGCCGATATCAGCAATAATACTGGTTTCAGGCGATAGGCAACCGGCGGCTCTAATTCCCTCGTAGATAAGTGTGGCCTCCAGGTCGCCATCAATAATTTCGATTGCAATGCCGGTTTTTGCCTTTACATCATTAATGAAATCCTCTCCGTTCGAGGCATTGCGCAACGCAGAAGTCGCGATGGCTCGGGCCTTGTTTACATTGTTTTGCCTAATCAGCTCACCAAACCGCTGCATGGTTTGAATACCCCGCTCAAAGGCAGCGTCTGTAATGTATCCCTTGTTAATACCGCCTTCACCCAACTTAACGGCATCCTGCTCATGCACAATTGTCCGGTCACCCTCAACAATTAACAGATGAAACATGTTGGTGCCGAGATCCATCACGGCAAAGCGCTTATTCATGCCGCAAAAATAAACAATCGGCCAAATTGTTTGGAGATGACGGCCTGAAATGAATTGTATT
>Ga0206935_10165_pt2 | contig 20577 bp, 24 predicted proteins | sample Alteio_BWOrgHeat_13_FD_152924 | JGI IMG/M metagenome (GOLD analysis project Ga0206935, IMG submission 152924) | Enriched cells from forest soil in Barre Woods Harvard Forest LTER site, Petersham, Massachusetts, United States -... | ecosystem: Environmental > Terrestrial > Soil > Temperate forest >...
GAATTGATGCCGCCTATCCGGGATGACGCTAATTCAGGCATATTGGGCTCTTTCTATAATTTCTTTGTCGAGTTTTATTTTTATGGCAACTGGTTCCTGATCTACCTGTTCCTTTCCGCCATCTTCCTGGCCGTTGGGCGTATTGTTTTAATAGCGATACTTGCCATCCGCCAATATGCTGACAACAAAAAAGAAGAGAAGGCCGCAGGCGCGATTGACCCGGCAACGTTGCCGGCGGTAAGCATTATTGTGCCGGGCTATAACGAAGAGGTAACCGCCATAAAAACCATCCAAAGCCTGCTGCAAACGGAATACCACTCATTTGAAATAATTTTTATCGACGACGGCTCGAAAGACAAAACCTTTGAACTGGTAAATAATGCTTACGGAAATCACCCGTTGGTGCAGGTGCTTACCAAACCCAATGGCGGCAAGGCATCGGCGCTGAACTTTGGCATCAACCATGCAAAAAATGATTTTGTGGTTTGTATCGATGCCGATACGCAGCTTAAAAAGGATGCTATTTACCACCTGATGGCCTTTTTTACCGATACCGAGATCGGGGCTGTTGCGGGCACAGTTAAGGTTGGTAACGAGAATAACCTGATCACGCTGTGGCAGTCTATCGAATATATTACCGCACAGAACATGGACCGGCGGGCATTCGACCTGATCAACAGCATTACCGTTGTCCCCGGCGCAATAGGCGCCTTCCGCAAAGCGGCCATTTACAAGGCAGGCGGGTTTACTTTAGATACTTTGGCTGAAGACTGCGACTTAACGATGCGCATTTTAAAACAGGGCTACATCGTAAGGAATAGCGATGACGCGATAGCTTACACCGAGGCCCCCGAAACCGTAAACGGCCTGCTCAAGCAACGTTTCCGCTGGAGTTTTGGCGTAATGCAAAGCTTTTGGAAAAATAAAGACGCCCTCTTCAATAAAAAATATAAATTCTTCGGCATGGTGGGTATGCCCAATATCCTGATTTTTCAGATCATACTTCCCCTGTTCTCGCCGCTTGCCGATCTTTTTATGATCCTCGGCCTGTTCAGCGAACATCCCGGTAAAATAATCGCCTATTATGTCGGGTTCGTTTTGATAGATTGTGTGGTGGCCACCGTTGCGTTTTGGATGCAAAAGGAAGACTACAAAAAGCTCATTTACATTATCCCCCAGCGCTTTCTGTGGCGGCAGCTGATGTACTATGTGCTGTTTAAATCCATCCGCAGGGCCGTAAAAGGCGAGCTAAGCGGCTGGGGAGCGTTGAAGCGGACAGGGAATGTTACTATAAAGAAGGATGTGGCCACGGTGTAGGCGGGGGGTAGTACCGATTTAAAATAAAGGCTCAACCCCATGCTCCTGCATGTAATTTTCAACCCTTTCTATCTCATCGGTCGGAACTAAATCCAAGGTAGAAGACTCCTTTACAGCCAGCCAAAGTTTATGATTTTCCCGCCCTTGTTGGTGTTTTTCACCAACAAGACCCGCGTGCCAGGCATTTAAACCGAACCCGCAGGACAAACTACCAGCCCGGGCGAATTTCATATCGGTACGATGATGTTTAGCCTAAACCATGCATCGATTGCATGGCGGTAAGGCATTTCGGTTTGTTGGTGAAAAACACCAACAAAGGCGGAAACGTAAAAGCATTGTCGGCGACCTGTCAACGGGGCACGACTCGCCTTTGCGCTTTTGGCCAGCCCGTCAGACGCGCCTGAACCAGGGGATGTTTAACCCAAACCATGCATCGATTGCATGGCGGTTAGGCATTTCGGTTTGTTGGTGAAAAACACCAACAAAGGCGGAAGAAATTGTAACGGTTTGAAAATGCTGGCGCCGGATGGTAAAATGCGGATGACCGATTTCTTTTTTAAACAGAAAAGCTGGGGCACCTGATTGTCAGTTAATTGCATCATTTGGTTAAAAAGCTTGTTTTTGAAATAGTTGATTATCAGATACTTATGAAAATTAATCAATAGTTAAATATTGAAATGATTGATAATCAGCATGTTTCATGATGTTCCGGGTGTTCCATGAGTAAAAATGGAACACCTGGAACGCTCCATTGGAAATAAAAGTGTAAACCCTGTTTTGTAATTTTGTGGTGCAATTTATTGACTATTAACCACTTGTGATTTACAATTTTTGAAATGTGTATACCCTGTGTATACCCTGTTTAAACTTTTGTGCATGGGGATTGGCGGGGGGAAAACCAAGTGTTAACTTAAAGTTGACAGCTTGGGAACGGGCTTTTAAATTTTCTCAATCAAACAAACCGCATAAGCCACAACACCTTCTTCACGCCCGATAAACCCTAATTGCTCATTGGTGGTGGCTTTGATGGAGATATCATCTTCGGCAATGCCGGCGGCTTTGGCGATATTTGCCTTCATTCGGGGGATATGCGGGTTGATCTTTGGCGCTTCCAGGCATACCATCGCATCGATATTGCCTATCCGCCAGTTTTTTTCGCCCAAAAGCTTCACTACATGCTGCAGTAATACCAAACTGCTGATGCCTTTCCAGCGTTCATCCTTGTTGGAAAAATGGAAGCCGATATCGCGCAGATTGGCTGCACCTAATAAGGCATCGCAAATGGCATGAACTAACACATCGGCGTCTGAGTGGCCAAATGCGCCTGAATGGTGCTCCAGGTTTACCCCTCCTAAAATAAACGGGTGTTTCTCCTTTAACTGGTGTACATCAAACCCAAAGCCTACTTTGATCTTTGTCATTACTGTTTGTGAACGTTTTTGTCGCCACCAAAGCTAGCAATAAGTGAAAAACGGAGGGTATTGGCCAGCGGACTATTTTGCTGGCTGGCGGCAAGGTACGAAAAGTCGAAATCAAAAATATCATATTTAAAACCGACACCCATAGTAAAATAGTGCGAGCCGCCGTTGTTGGGATTCTCGTAAAAATAGCCCGCGCGCAACGCAAACCGCTGTGCATACCAGTATTCAAACCCAGCCGAGATGGTAACTTCCTGCAGTTCCTGGCTAAAGCCATTAGGGGCGTCGGTAAATGATTGAAAAATACCTGCTGGTACTGATACGTTTGTGCTCGAACCCTTAACAACATTACCTGCCGAGTCGACGATAGGAGGGGTGGGAACCAGTAATTTATTAAAATCAACTGTAAAAGTTACCTGGTTATAGTCGTCAAGATTAATGGTATTGGCCACGCCCAACCGCAGGTTAGCCGGCAGGAAATATTTTGGCCCGTCGTTACTGTAACTGATCTTGGAGCCGATGTTTGAAATATTCAGGCCGAAAGCAAGCGTAGCATCCGAGCCCCCAAATTCCTGCAATTTATTTTCTGAATACAAAGAAACACCCGCTGCCAGGGCGTTTCCTGCTTTCGTCTGTGCGCCGGTACCTGTGGAAAAAAAAGCGTTGGATAAATTAGAATGGACATATCCTGCCGTAAGCGCAAGAGAAAAACCTTCGCCGAATTTACGCGCAAATGAACCATTCAGTTGAAATTCATTGGGCGAATAGGTGCCCAGGTCGTTTTGATTGCCGTCTCTGAACTGTATGGTGCCGTAATTAAAATATCGTAACGAGGCGCCAATAGCATCCCTTTCATCCAGCTTATGTGCATAACTTAAATAAGACAAACTGATGTCAGGCACCAATTGGCGGAGCCATGGACTGTATGATAATGAAACATCGTCGTCGCTTTGAAGAAAAGCTAACTTCGACGGGTTCCAGTAATTTGCATTAACGTCGGGGGAAATCGCAACGCCGGCATCGCCCATAGCCCCGGAGCGAGAATCGGGTGTTATATTCAAAAAAGGCACTGCAGCAACTGAAGCGGGATCATATGTGCTTCCGTTGACGCTTACACCATTGGCCTGGGCCAGGATCAGTCGGGGAGAAAAAAGAATTATTATAATAATAGTACCTTTAAGAGAAAATTTCATCATCAAATCAATTTTTTATTACTTTCAAATAATAAATATAAAATAAATGACCGCTATTACGTTAAAGTAGGCAAAGAAGTTTTCCACCGAAAAAAAATTAATTTTTGAAACATGAAAGACCCTAATAACGTAGAAAAACGCCGACAGCGTTGATATCTTTAAAACTTTTAGGTTAAAAAAATTAGCATTTTAGGCAAAATGTATTAAATTTACCTTCCAAAATTTAGAGTAAGAATATGAAAGTACTTTTTACGCGATTTGCGATTGCGGCATTTGCCCTGGGGGCGTTAATGAGTGGTTGTAGCAAGAAACCGCAATCTGACAAAACCGGTATTACTTATAACGATAAAAAAACCGGCGGATACGAACGTTTCAGGAAAACGCACCCCACCCCCGGCCCCGGCCTGGTGCCGATTGAAGGCGGTACTTTTGTGATGGGCGGCAGCGCCGACCAGGATGTTACCTATGATTATGATAACGTTCGGCGAAGGGTTACCGTTCCTTCATTTTATATGGACGAAACCGAAGTAGCCAACCAGGACTGGCTGGATTATTTGCACTGGATTAGTACTACGTATCCCGATGACCATGAATTGTACTACAATGCGCTGCCCGATACGCTTGTTTGGCGCAACCCGCTTGCATACAACGAACCTTACGTTGATAATTATTTAAGACACCCTGCTTTTCAGGACTACCCGGTTGTGGGTGTTAGCTGGGACCAGGTGCAAGATTATTGCGTTTGGCGTACCGACCGCGTTAACGAAAACATACTGCGCGAGACCGGCCGCATGGTTGCCTGGACTGACCTGAACGGAACCGGTAAAGGGAAGAAAGTCGCACCGGCGCCGTCAAATAAAGACCCGTTTAATACTGATATTTACCTTAACGGCCAGTACGCCGGCCCTGGTATCGACGGTAAAAAAATGATTACAGACCTTAGTCCAAATGCAAAGGTGACTACCGGCGCAAATGGTAAAGCAGGCAAGCAACCCGTGAGGCACGTTCGCATGGAAGATGGTATTTTGAAACAGGCTTACCGCCTGCCTTCCGAGGCTGAGTGGGAGTATGCTGCTTTGGGTTTGATCGGCAATACACAATATGAAAATATTGACGATAATAAAATATATCCATGGAACGGTTTAGGCGTGCGTTCGTCAAAACGCGCGACCCGTGGGCTTATCCTTGCCAACTTTAAGCGCGGCCTGGGCGATAACATGGGTGTAGGCGGATATTTGAATGATAAGGCTGATATTACCGCGCCGGTTCGGTCGAATCCACCAAACGATTTTGGTTTGTATAATATGGCTGGCAACGTAAACGAATGGGTTGAGGACACTTACCGTCAGACATCGTTTGAAGAGGTTAACGATTTTAACCCCTTCCGTGGTAACGAGTTTAGTAACAAAAGGCTGGCAGATGCTTCGAAAGGCCTGTATGCCAAAGATAAGTATGGCCGCCCTATAAAGGATGCGTCTACAGGCAACAAAAAACAAAAATACGCCGACTACCTGGCCCAGCAGGCTGCTAACAACGCTAACCCTAACCAGCCCAATACGGCTACTTCGGGCGCTGCCGTTGCTGCCAATGCAACCAACACTGCCGCGACACCAGCCACCAAAAACCCGCTGGAAGGCAAGAAATTCAACCCGGACGCCAGGGGCTATGGCGACACAGTTAACACTACTTTGTATGGAACGACCACTTTGGTAAACGACCATTCGAAGGTTTATAAAGGAGGCTCGTGGAATGACCTTGCTTTTTGGTTAAACCCAGCGACCCGCCGTTTTATGGATGAAGATGTATCAAGTGCCGAAGTAGGTTTCCGTTGCGCCATGACCCTGGTGGGCGAGCCTGAAGTACATCCTGAAGGTAAGCCACATTATAGCATTAAAAAAGCTAAAGATTTTAACGCGAAAGGACAATAGATCAATCCAATCCATATACAAAGAAACAGCCCGCCTGAAAATTCAGGCGGGCTGTTTCTTTTATAAGTATTTCGCCTCGGAGAATTACTTTCTCTAAAAACCGGTTTAAAACAAGATCAATAGCTGGTTTTTCTCCACTTTATCTCCGGGCTTAATTTTTACTGATTTTACCACAACATCTGCAGGCGCCTTAATGATATTTTCCATTTTCATCGCCTCCAAAATCAAAAGATTATCGCCTTTTTTTACTTCCGACCCCTCATCAACAAAAACTTTCAATACCATGCCAGGCATAGGTGCTTTCAATTCGCTCACCCTGGCACCGTTCAGCGTGCTTAAACCCAATTGATCGAGCAGCAAGTCAAACTGGTCTTTTGCCGTAACCGTATAAAGATTATTATTGACTTTGACCAGCGCGGTCTTCTCAGCTGAATTAAAGCTCACCACTTCCGCGTTGTAAGATTCCAGGTGATTGAGGATATGCCATGACGAAGCGTTTATTTGCTTCATATCAGCCGCCACTTTCTCGCCATTGATAATGAGGTCATCCCCTTTTTTGTCTGCCTTAAAATTGTATTGGTTATTTACTTTAAGATGGTACATTTTTTAGATGTGAGATATGAGATATGAGATATGAGATATGAGATTCGAGACGGGGGGGAGATCATTGTTGGGTTAAGACGTATTGCACCAGGTTGGCGCCCATTTTTAGCGCTTTTAAACGAGTCTCCTGCGTATCGCCGGCGTAGGTGCCAAAATCTTCCCAGCCGTTCCCAAGGTCGCATTCGTAGGTATAAAAACACACCAGCCTTCCCTTGTATATCAACCCAAAACCCTGGGCGCGCTTGCCATCATGTTCGTGTATTTTTGGCAATCCCATCGGGAATTCAAATTTTTGGTGGTAAATAGGATGGTTTATAGGCAACTCCACAAAATCCAGTTCAGGGAACACCTTTTTCATTTGTGGCCGCACGTACGGATCAAGGCCATAATTATCATCGATATGCAAAAAGCCACCGCCGGTAAGATATTTGCGCAGGTTAAGCGCCTCCTGGTCTGAGAAGATCACGTTGCCATGTCCCGTCATAAAAATAAACGGATAATTGAATATTTCAGCGCTCCCCACTTCTACCACGTCATCCTCTGGCTGAAAGTTGGTCTTCAAATTATCGTTACAAAATTTTATTAGGTTAGGCAGCGCCGTGCGGTCGCCGTACCAATCGCCGCCGCCATTGTACTTAAGTTTGGCCATCTTATAGGTAGCAGTGTTAAAACTGCCTGTTAAAAGAAGAAAACAGCACCCAATAACTGCACAAATTGTACGCTTCATCTTTAACGATTTAAAAAATTCACTTCGAAACAGGCTTCTAAAGCTGCCGTTTCAGTTCTCAAACGACTCTCGCCTAAAGTTATTGCTTTAAAACCATTGTTCAAAGCGTCGCCGATCTCACTCGAAGTGAAGTCGCCTTCCGGGCCGATGAGGATCAAATAATGAGCTCCTTGCTTCAGTTCCGACCGAAGGCTGGTCTTTTCGCCGTCTTCGCAATGTGCTATAAATTGCTGACCTGAAAATGGACGCTTAATAAACTGGTTATAACCGGCCGGTTCATTTAGAACCGGGTGATAAGCTTTAATCGACTGTTTTACCGCGGCTGTAACGATCTTATTCAGGCGGTCCAGCTTCAAGTCCCTCCGTTCCGAACGCTGGCATACCAGGAACGATATTTCATCGATGCCTATTTCGGTCGCTTTCTCCAAAAGCCACTCCATTCTTTCGATATTTTTGGTGGGCGCAACGGCAAGGTGTAAATAATGATTTCGTTTATTAAACTCAGTTTGTGTGGAAAATACCTGGAGAAGCGTTCCTTTTGGATGGGCATCTATAATCCTGGCAGAATAAAAGCCGCCCCTACCATCAATCAATTGCACTTCGTCACCGTTTGCAAGCCGCAGCACACGCACGCAATGTTTGCTCTCCTCTTCGTTCAGAAAATATTGGGGATTGGCGGGATCGATGTCTGGGGTATAAAAAAGTTGCATGATGAAAGCAGATCAATGTAAATCTACAGCATCTTCTTCATTTATGAGTAGTTCGAGTTTAACGGACTCGATATTTTGATCGGATTTCTTTAACACGGTTATGTTATACCCGTTTGATTCTTTTTGCTCGCCCACGTCCGGGATCTTTCCGAATATCTCACCCAGCCAGCCGGAAACCGTGTCAAAATCACCGTCTTCAGGCAGATCATGCGGTAAGTGCGTGTTAACATCGTAAATAGGGGCAAGTGCGTTTACAATAAACTCCCGGTCATTTACCTTCTCAACAATTGGCTTTTCTTCGTCGTACTCGTCTTGTATTTCACCAACCAGTTCTTCCACGATATCCTCGAGCGTTACCATGCCCGCCGTTCCTCCGAATTCATCCAATACAATAGCTATCTGGATACGCTTTTGTTGCAGCTCGGCCATCAGATCGTTTATTTTTTTTGTTTCGGGAATGAAATAAGGCTTACGGATGATGTTCTTCAACACGATCTCCTCGTTTCGCGCCAGCAGAGGTAAAATATCTTTTGCGTGGACGATGCCTACTATTTTATCTATGGTATCATCATAAACCGGGATGCGTGAATAGCCTTCGGTGATTACCGTCTCCAATAATTCTTCTCTTGGCGTGGTGATCTCTATTCCCGAAATTTTCGTTCGGGGTACCATGATGTTCTTTACCACACGCTCGTTAAAGTCAAATACATTCTGGATCAACTCATGCTCGGTAGAGTCGAGCGCACCGGTTTCTTTCCCCTGGTCAAGCAGATACTGCAACTCTTCGGAACTGTGCGTTGTTTCTCCTTTTAGCTGGTTAATGCCGAGTATTTTTAAGATGAAATTGGCAAAGCGGTTTAGCATCCATATCAACGGCCTGAAAACGATAAAGAATATACGTAATGGAAGCGAAATGGTCATTACTGTGCGCACTGACCGTTGTATAGCAATTGTTTTTGGCGCCAGTTCGCCGAAGACAATGTGCAAAACCGTGATAAAGGTAAAGGCAATAACCCTGCTTAATGTAATGACAAAGGGCGATTTGATAACGACACCGAACGCAAAAAACAGGTGCAGCATTAATTTGGTCATTACATCCTGGCCCACCCAGCCCAGGCCAAGAGAAGCGATAGTAACGCCCAATTGGGTGGCCGCAAGGTAGCCATCAAGGTTGTGGATAATGCCGCGGGCAAGCTTGGCGATAGGGCCGCCCGTCTTTGCTTTTATCTCGAGCTGCGAACCGCGCACCCTTACCATAGCAAATTCGGCGGCCACAAAAAAGCCGTTCAGCAAAACCAGGAAGAAGGTAAGAAAAAGATAAAAATAGCTTATTTCGAGATCGGGCCCCATAGGTTAATTATTGATACACTGGAAAAGTAGATTTGTACAATTCCGACGCTTCGGTTATCACTTTTAAAGCATAACGCTTGCCCAGTAAATGCTCGATTGTGACATTTTTTCCCTCCAGCTTTTTGTAATCCTTAAAAAAGCGGACAATTTCAGTCATGGCATGTGGTGGCAGTTCGCTCATTTCGTTAATGTAATTAACCGACATATCATTTTTTGCTACCGCGATGATCTTGTCATCCTGTTCGCCGTTATCCACCATGTGCATTACCCCAATGGGCTTCGCTTCGATGATCGACATCGGGAATACGTCGATAGAGCACAGTACTAAAATATCCAGCGGGTCGTTGTCGTCGCAATAGGTTTGCGGTATAAATCCATAATTTGCCGGGTACATTACCGACGAAAACAAAACCCTGTCGAGCTTCAGTAAACCAGATGGCTTATCTATTTCATATTTTGCCTTTGAGCCCTTGGGTATCTCAATAACAGCATGAACAACTTCTGGTAGATCATCACCGGGCGAAACCTGGTGCCATGGATGCTGGGTGCTCATTTATGATTTTAATTTAATTCCTTAACGTTTTCGCGCTTGCGCAGCCTTCCTTTAAAGAAAGCAAAAACCAGCGGAAGCGATGTAACTATTATTAACCCCAATACAATGTAGCGGATGTAATCTTTAATATGCGGGTACTTTATACCCATATAAAAGCCACCAAGTGTAAAAACATTGACCCACAAGATACAGCCAATAAAATTGTAAAGTGTGAATTTCTTAATATCCACTTTAACTACTCCTGCAAAGATAGGTGCAAAAGTTCTAATAATTGGGAAAAATCTGCCTAAAACCAGGGCCGTGGCTCCATATTTGGAGTAAAAGTCTTTGGCGATGGCCAAATGATGCTTTTTAAAGAACAATGAATTGTCCTTATTAAATAACGCGGGACCTGTGCGGACGCCAAACCAGTAACCCGTATAATTGCCCAGCACGCCGGCTGCTATCAGCGATAGCACCAATGGCGTGATCGGCACACCCAATTGGCCCGTTGAGCAAAACAGCCCTGCCATAAAAAGCAAATAGTCCCCCGGTAAAAAGAAGCCAAAAAAAAGGCCTGTTTCGGCGAAAACAACAATAAGCAAAACGTAGAATCCGAGCTCAATAACGGATTTGGCGCTATATAAATTTTGTAAATGTTGCCAAAAACTATCCATTTTATATTGCTTAAAACTACGAATATTAAATGGATTTGTAATGCGCGTGTTACAGAATCAAAATAGTGGCGAGCTGGTCCGGTTTCATTTTTGCGCATATCAATTAAAATACCCGTATTTTTTGTTATTTTTCAATTCAAAAATTGTCCATAAATACGCAGCACGCTACAGTCAAAACTACATGAAACTTTCACATCCAGCACTAACCGACCTGATGCAAAGGGCCTATTCATTTGAAAAAGCAGCAGCATTTGCCTACCAGGGACATGCCGGGGCGGTGAAAGACAGGGAAGAGAAAAGAGCTATCAAACAGATAGAGACGGATGAATGGAACCATCGAAAGGAGGTGCTTGCCCTGATGAACCAATACGATGTTCCTATCTCAAAAAACTACGAGGTGCGGGCCCATATCATCGGCAAAGTGATTTCGGCCGGCTGTTATGTGATCGGCTGGTTTATGCCTTTTTATTTTGCGGGCAGACTGGAAAGCGGCAACGTTTGCGAGTACTTCCGGATGAAGCAATATTTTAATTCGCTCGGAATAACCGAACACGATCAATTACTGTACGATATGGGTATAAAGGAAAAAGAACACGAAGTTTATTTTTTGGAGGGGATTAGAAATAACAAACTTTTACCCTTATTCCAAAAATGGTTCGGCTGGGGAGACGATGAAAGCTTTAATAACATCAACCTCGATCACAAATACCCGGTTGAAGAATCGGGTGTTTATTGCCAGGCAAACCAGGCGAGTGACGATATAAAGGCGCTAAATTTAAAAACCTATACAGCAGAAGATCAGCTGGCTAAATAAGCAGGCGAGGATTACAAGCATAGTGGTCTGAAGTCAGACGGACGGTGGGGAAGGTCCAGTTCACAAGGGGAATGCACGGGGGTGCAAGAAACGCAAAGGTAAAGTTATTGGGAAGCTGAATTCCTCAACCATAAAGTTCCAGGCAATCATAGGTGTCATCACGCAAAAAATCAAGGATAATTTGCCCGTGCATAATTATTACTTCGACGAGTTTCGCGGTGGAGCAGTTTCCGGTTTTTATCCAGATTATTTTCGGAGGCGTGCCGTGTTGGAGCAAAAGTTTATTAAAATCTTCATCAAGCGTTACTACGGCGTCGTATTTCTGCTCACGCGCGTTCATAAAAATATCGTAGTCGTTCCAATCTATCCAACCAAGAAATTTAACGTGTGTTAAAAGATCAAATAGCGATTCGATTTGAGGTACTATACGGTAAGAAATATTTTGGTCGATTAAAACCTTCATGCTGTGACGATAGTTCGATGCTGGCGCATAGCCGAAAACTCCAGCGCTGCTTGTAAATCCTGCCGCGTCAGTTCGGGGAAATCAGTTAAAATATCATCAAAAGACATCCCCGAAGCCAGCCATCGCAAAATATCTTCAACTGTAATACGCATGTCCCTTATACAGGGCTTACCACTGCGTTTACCATCTTCCACCGTTATTATGTCTTTATATATATACATGAAGCTTAATAATGAACAGCACAAATTTAAAAAATAAAAGGCACAAAATAGCGAAGGGACTCAAGTACGGGTGGAATTCAAATTGTCGCTTTGTTAACCAGGCGTTCCAATGGAACGCCATAAATTGCTTTTATTTTTTCTACCTACCAGCCGTCCGCCATATGGCGGACGAGAGGAATACAAAAGTTTTAAAGGTGGCGGAAGTTTCGCCCCATCGGGGCGTCTGGTGGGTAGGAAGTCAAAAAATATTCTTTACGTTCCATAGGAACGTTTGGTGGCTGTACGACGAGCTTTTACTTCATTGGTTATTTCCTCCATTGTTCATTTGTGAAAGGCCGTATTTGTCAGCAAGCGCTATACATTTGTCCAAATTTTGCCGGGTCAATTCCTTGCTAACCAGGTCAATAAAATCTGTAAAAGTCAACTGATCGTTTTTTATGCCAAATTTATTGTACTCAATTTCTGATATCGAGACGTTTAATGTGCGCATGGTTCTTAAGTATTTATTCAAATATACGAACAAAGGGTTAAAAATTAAGCAGCAGGACGTTGCGGTTTGACTTATCAAAAGTTCGGCATTTAGGATTGGTAAATGTTAAACTCCCCTGTCCTGGCGTTGGTTGGCCAAAGCGTTGGCTTTCTTCTGCCCAACCGCCTGACGGCCAATAAACAAACCCGAAAATATTGTTTATTTGTCTTTAATTTTAAGTAACCTACCTTTATAGCACACATGCTGCTTCAAACCTGTAAACGACACACGAGTCGCCTTTGCGCTACAGCCCATGTCTTCAGACTCGCGCTTGAATTTGGGAAAGAACATGAAGTTTATTTTTTGGAGGGGATAAGAAATAATAAACTTTTACCCTTATTCCAAAAATGGTTCGGCTGGGGAGATGATGAAAGCTTTAATAACATCAACCTCGATCACAAATACCCGGTTGAAGAATCGGGTGTTTATTGCAAGACGCAGGAAACCACACGTCAGTTGGAAGAGCTATCTTTAAAGACCTATATTATCGAAGATCAACCTGTTAAATAAGATTGGTGATCAGCCCGGGATCAACGCCGATAAGTATTGTAGCTATCGCCCCAAGCCCAAGCACCAGTTTGTAATACACCGGTACCACCAGTTCATCCCGCTCGGTGTCCCTGAAGTACATGGCAATGATCACCCTGAAGTAATAGAATATGCTGATGATCGCGTTCACTACGGCTAATATCACCATCACCAGGTGGAATTGAAGCAATGCCCCCGAGAACATAAAAAATTTACCAATAAAACCAGCTGTAAGCGGAATGCCCGCCAGTGAAAGCATGGCCACGGTGATAACCAATGCGAGGAATGGGTTCTTTTTGCCCAGCCCGTTAAAGCTGTCGAAGTTATCATTGCCCGATTGCTGAGAAACCAATATCAGCCCGCCAAAGGAAATGATAGAGGCGATAGAATAAGCCGTTGCATACACAAAAACCGAATTGGCCGAACTGGCGCCTAACGCTACGATTGCAAACAACAGGTAGCCGGCATGTGATATGCTCGAGAACGCCAACATCCGTTTAAAGCTTTGCTGGTACAGCGCCGTCAGGTTGCCGATAAACAGCGTAATAATGGTAATTACCAATAAAACCGGTACCCAAAAGTCGGACACGGGTTGGAAGCATTCGCTGAAGAGGCGTAAAAAGGCGGCAAAAGCAGCCGTCTTTGCCACAGTGGACATAAAAGCCGTAATGAGAGTGGGCGAGCCGTCGTACACATCCGGCGTCCAGAAGTGGAAGGGCGCTGCACCGACTTTGAAACATAAGCCCACAATGATCAACAATATCCCCGCGTAAAACATCGGGTCGACGTGATGCGGCTGGCTGATCACCCAGTTGCGGATGGCTTCAAGGCTAAATGAGCCCGATGAACCGTAGACCAGTGCAATGCCGAATAAAAGGAATCCGGTTGAAAATGCCCCCATCAGAAAGTATTTCAGGGCAGCTTCGTTCGATGCAAAATCTGTTTTCTTTATTCCGGCAAGGATGTACAGGCTTACCGACATGATCTCGATCCCGATAAACAACATTACCAGGTTATAAAATGAAACCATGATGATGATACCGGCAAGCGCAAATAAAATGATCGCATAATACTCAGCCACGTGGCTGCTGATCTTTTCAAAATATCCCCTCGAAAGCAGAACGATCAGGATGGTGGATATAATGGTAACGACTGAGAATACGACCGAAAAGTTGTTAAACAGCATCATGCCGCTATAAATCGGTGTGGCGATGTCAGCCTTGGTATAGGCAGCAACTGCGAAACCTAAGGCAACAAGCAGCCCAATGAGTGTTACCGGCAATAAAGAGTTTTGAGCCTTATACAGCCCCAAATACAGCAATAAGATAGGAAGAGTGGATATGATAATTAATACAATCATGGTTTCGCCTCGTTAAATTTCATCGTTGTTTGTTCTACGAGCTGCTTAACGGCAGCATCGGAAATATGCAGGATAGGTTGCGGGTAAATGCCGATCAGGATAATTAAGGCGCAGATAATACCCAGCACCAATTTTTCCGACCCGCTGATATCCGCAAAAACGGCGGTCAGCGCATTGGTTTCGCCCTGCATCACCGATTTATACATCCGCAGCATATAAACAGCGCCAAATATCATGGTCAGGCCGGCAAACACCGCCATCCAGAGATTTATCGAGAAAATGCCCGCCAATAACAAAAACTCCCCGATGAATCCGTTGGTTAGCGGCAAGGCCACCGTACCCAGCGTAATGATGAGGAATGCAATGGCAAATTTTGGAGCAACCTTTGCAATACCGCCCAGCTCGCTGATTTGCCGGGTGTTCAAACGGCTGCTGATGATCTCCCATATAAAGAACATCCCGACAACGTTAATACCGTGACTTAGCATTTGTATCATAGCGCCCTGCAAGCCGAAATATGACCATGCAAAAATACCGGCAGCTATTAAGCCAACGTGGGCGATGGAAGAATAAGCCACAAGGCGTTTACCATCCTTTTGCTTAAATGCAATGATAGAAGCATAAATAATCCCGGTAATAGATAAGATCATAGCGACACTCCACAATTGATTTCGATCATAAGCTTGCGGAACCAAAGGGATTAACCACCGGATGACCCCATAGACACCCATCTTTAGCATAATACCCGAAAGCATCATGGTGCCGGCCGATGGCGCTTCGGTGTAAGTATCCGGCTGCCAGGTGTGGAAGGGAAACAAAGGCATCTTGATGGCGAATGCCAGGAAGAATGCCCAAAACACCCAGCATTGCTGGCTTATGGTTAAATGTAAATTATAGAAATGTGCAAGATCATATGTCCTTTCGGGCGACTGTAGATACAGATAGATGATAGCTACCAGCATGATAAGAGAACCCGAAAAGGTATAAAGGAAGAATTTAATGGTTACCTTAATGCGGTTTTGCCCCCCCCAAAGCGAACAGATAAAATAAATTGGGATCAGCGCCGCTTCCCAGCCCACATAAAACAAGAAGCCATCCAACGCGGTAAACACGACCAGCATCCCGGCCTGCATAAACAAAATCAAGGCATAAAACGCGTTTGCGTTTTTGTATTGGTGCCTGTAGGTGGTTAAAATGATCAGGGGAACCAATAACGTACTCAGCAGTACCATGATCATGCTAATGCCATCGATGCCTGCACTAAAATAGATACCGAATTTAGGTATCCAGGGCGCGACTATCATGAATTGGGTGGTAGCATTCGGTATAAATTTGGATAAAAAAACACCGGCTAAAACCAATTCGGCAAGTGAAAAAAACAAAGCGGCATGTTTAGCTGAGCTGTTTTTAAAAAACAGGACAAGCACTGCTGCGATTACCGGCAAAAATATTAAGAGAGAAACCGTCATTTTATGGTGTAAACGCTAATCGTTTTTAAAATTTAATAACCAGGTACATCAGGATGGAAACTATGCCCACTACCATCATGAATATATAAAAACCAACGTTTCCGCTTTGCAAAAGGCGTAGTCCGCGGCTTGCATCCATCGACCCTTTACCAAAACCGTTAACTATCCCGTCGATCCCAAGCTTTTCGATATAGTTGTATGCAAATTCCGACAACCAATCCAGGGGCTTGCGGATAAGCGTGTCGTAAATTTCATCAAAGTAAAACTTATGGTACGACAGGCTGGCTAATGGCGAACGTTTCGCGGTATCTGCAACAGGCACATGTCCATTTTTTACATATTTCATATAAGCGTATACTAACGCTACTATTGCGCCCGTAACGGACACAGCCATTAATGTTATTTCGGTTGATCCGGATAACGTGCTGCCCGTAAACAAGGCCGCCGACTTTTGAAACACCGGGGCAAGGTATTGGGCCAGCCAGTGGTGCCCGCCCAGGGATTCCGGAATGCCGATAAAGCCGCCAACCAGAGACAATATGGCCAGTACAATAAGGGGGACGGTCATATTTGGAGGAGACTCATGCAAATGGTGCTCCTGCTCATGTGTGCCACGGAATTTTCCGTAGAACGTTAGGTACAGCAGCCTGAACATGTAAAACGAGGTAAACATCGCGGTGAGCACACCAATAGCGTACATTGCCGGACTTGCCGCAAAAACATGCGCCAGTATCTCATCTTTCGAAAAGAAACCTGCGAAAGGCGGGATGCCTGATATAGCGAGTGTGCCTACCAGCATGGTGATAAAGGTAATTCTAAGCTTGCCTTTCAAGCCGCCCATGTTGCGCATATCCTGTTCGCCGCTGCAGGCGTGAATAACTGAACCAGCGCCAAGGAACAACAGGGCTTTGAAAAACGCATGGGTAAGTACGTGGAAGAATGCGCCAGTATAGGCACCTACGCCAAGGCCGAGGAACATATAACCCAGCTGTGAAACTGTTGAATAGGCTAAAACTTTTTTAATATCTGTTTGCGTCAACGCAATGAGCGCCGCCACTACCGCCGTTGCCAGCCCTATAATGGCCACAATATGCATTGTTACCGGGGCGAGTGTGAACAAAATATTTGAGCGGGCAACCATATAAACACCGGCGGTAACCATGGTTGCAGCGTGGATCAATGCCGAAACCGGGGTGGGACCGGCCATTGCATCGGGCAACCAGGTGAACAGCGGCAACTGTGCTGACTTGCCCACGGCACCCACGAATAATAATATGGTGATCAGCACATAAGGTGCGGCTGCAAATGGTTGTGTACCTGCACGGCTGAAAACATCCGCAAAGGCGGTGCTGCCAAAGTATTTTATTAACAGAAAGACGCCGAAAATGAAACCCAGGTCGCCGATACGGTTCATGATAAATGCCTTTTTGGCGGCATCGGCATAGGCAGGATTGGTATACCAGAAACCGATGAGCAGGTAAGAGCAAAGCCCGACACCTTCCCAGCCGATGAACATGATCACATAGTTAGATCCCATCACCAGCAGCAGCATAAAGAAAACGAACAGGTTGAGGTAGGAGAAAAACTTACCAAAACCCGCATCATCCTTCATATAACCCACTGAATACAAATGGATGAGGAAGCCCACGCCCGTTATGATCAGCAGCATTAACGAGCTTAACTGGTCTATAAGGAACGCAAACTGAAAATGGAAATCGCCTATGGCAAACCAATCGTATATGGTAACATTGATTGGAGTACCGGTGCTTTTAACCTGGAGAAAAACCGCCAGGCTTATACCAAAAGAAACCAGTACCAGGAAGCTGCCCAAAAAGCCGATAACGCCCTTTGACAGTGTATTGCGGCCAATACCGTTAATTACAAAACCCGCTAACGGTAATATCGGAATAAGCCAAATTAGATTGTTCATATGAGCATTTTCTAAATCTCACCCGCCGGTTGACAGAGAGATCTTTGAATCATTATTTTAAATATTTATAAATCCGATCCCGATAGCTATCGGGACGAAAATCCGAAATCCGAAATCACCACTTTAACCTGTTCAACACATTAATATCTATCGAATTGGTATTGCGATAGATCATTACGATGATTGCCAAACCAACTGCTACTTCCGCCGCTGCCAGCGCCATGATAAAAAAAACAAAAACCTGCCCGGTTGCGTCGCCGCGATAAACGGAGAAGGCAGTCAGCAACAGGTTTACCGAGTTGAGCATCAATTCAATCGACATAAATATCACAATTGCGTTACGGCGAACTAATACGCCGATAACACCGATCGAAAAAATTATCGAGCAAAGTAAGATGTAATGATTAAGCGGAATAGCTTGTATACTATCGTTTAAAGTTTTCATCAGGTTGTTTTAGGTTCTTTGGTTGCCAGTAAAACCGCGCCCACCATAGCCGATAGCAGCAGGATGGACGACACTTCAAATGGCAGTAAATACTCGTTAAACAATATTTTCCCCAGGTTTTTTACCAAACCCAGGTTGGGGTTTTGCAATACAACCAATTGTGATGTTTGGTATGCTTTCAGGGCAGCGACTACAGCTACCAAAAAACAGCCCCCGGCGATAAAGCCGATTATTTTGATAATGTTCGATTTTTGCGGCTCCGAATCTTTGTTCAGGTTGATCAGCATCAGTGTGTACAGAAACAGCACTAATATAGCGCCCATGTAAACGATAAAATTCACAATCGCCACAAATTGCGCGTTCATTAAAATATAATGAACGGTGAAAGTGGCAAACGTAAGTATCAGGTACAGTATACTATGTACGGGGTTTTTCGCAGTGATAACCAGTATCGAAAAAAATATGGACAAAAATGCGATGAAGTAAAATGTACTCATGGTTGTATTTGCAAAATACCTTTACCCCCTAAAAAGAGTAGGGCAAATGTATAAAACTTCTTTATTGATTTAAGGGAGCCTCTACTAATTTGTCTTTACCGTAAATAAAATCTTTTCTCAAATAGTCCGAAGCGACATGCGGGCCGTCCAGGTAAATCGCTTCCTTAGGACAGGCCTCCTCGCATAAGCCGCAAAAAATACAGCGCAGCATATTAATCTCATAAACGGCTGCATATTTTTCCTCGCGGTACAAGTGCTCTTCGCCTTTCTGGCGCTCGGCCGAGATCATCGTAATAGCTTCAGCAGGACATGATAAGGCACACAAACCACAGGCGGTGCAACGCTCCCGGCCTTGCTCGTCGCGTTTTAGCGAATGCAACCCGCGGAAGTTTTCCGAGTATTCGCGTTTTTCTTCGGGATAACGGATAGTTACCGGTTTCCTGAAAAAATGTTTCATGGTAATTGCAAGACCTTTGAATATGGCAGGAAGATATATCCTTTCCATAAAACTGAGCGGCTTTGATTCAATTACTTTTCTTTTATTACTTAATGGTTCCATTAATAACCTCTCTGTCTATTTAAAATAAGTGATCCAAACCCCCGTGATAACGATGTTGGCAATCGACAATGGGATCAACACTTTCCAGCCCAGGTCCATTAACTGATCGTAACGGAAGCGGGGGATGGTCCAGCGTACCCACATGAAAAAGAATATAAAGAAAAATATTTTCGCGAATAGCACAACAACCCCAAGAATGGCCACCAGGTTTGGCGAATGGATGTGATGCATTAAGGGGAAGTTATAGCCGCCGAAATATAAGGTAGCCATTACCGCTCCTGATACAAACATGTTGATGTATTCCGAGAACAGGTAAAAACCCAATTTCATGGATGAATATTCCGTATGATAACCGCCCACGAGTTCAGTTTCGCACTCCGGCAAGTCAAAAGGCGAACGATTGGTTTCGGCAAACGCGCAAATGATAAATATCAGGAAGCCAAGCGGCTGGCTGAAAACGTTCCAGGTGAACCAGTGGCCATGCCAGAAACCGGTTTGCTGCTCGGCAATGTGGCGCAGGCTCAGGGTACCGGTGGTCATTAATAGCGCGATTATAGAAAGGCCCATCGCAATTTCATAGCTGATATTTTGCGAGGCCGCGCGGATTGCGCCTAATAGTGAGTATTTATTATTAGATGCCCAGCCGCCGATCATGATGCCGTAAACGCCAAGCGAAACTACGCCGAAAATATACAGCACGCCTACGTTTACGTCAGCCACCTGCAAATCAATAACATGACCGCCGATGACCAGCTGTTGCCCCCAGGGGATAACGGCAGTTCCGATACAAGACACCAATATAGCCAGTGACGGCCCTGCTATAAACAGGAAGGCATTGGCATTGGTTGGGATGATCTCTTCCTTCAAAAACATTTTACCACCGTCGGCAAGTGGTTGCAGTATGCCCCAAGGACCGGCGCGATCAGGGCCTACCCTATCCTGCAAAAATGCAGCAACTTTGCGCTCCGCATACGTCGAATACATCGCGATAACAAGGCTGATCAGGAAGATGATCACGATTAGCCCGAGTTTGATTAATATATCTGTGAGTCCCATTATAAGCGTGTGTCTCGTTCAAACTGTTCCTTATTAGCCTCCTGCAATACCGGGTTGGTTTTAACCACCGGCAGCGGTATAAAATCGTAATGATTTGAGCTGATCACCGAGGTACGTTCCACATGCCGTGGTCCTTCTATCACCCAATCCGATGTCTTTTTCATATCAAAACGGCAGGCATTGCAAATAAATTCTTCTACCTCGCCATATTTGTCTTTGCGTGTGGTAACGCGCAAAACTTCTTCCCCTTT
>Ga0206935_10196_pt1 | contig 20432 bp, 16 predicted proteins | sample Alteio_BWOrgHeat_13_FD_152924 | JGI IMG/M metagenome (GOLD analysis project Ga0206935, IMG submission 152924) | Enriched cells from forest soil in Barre Woods Harvard Forest LTER site, Petersham, Massachusetts, United States -... | ecosystem: Environmental > Terrestrial > Soil > Temperate forest >...
CATGGATGGATCAAAGAAGATCACACAGTCGACGATTTTTCCGCGTTAACCTTGTATATTTTAAAAGAACGGTTTTATGATATATTCCTGAATACAGATGAAACAGAAGACTTGGATCGAGCTTTAAGGGGGAAAGGGAAATTCGTAGTATGCGAACCATTTGTGGCCATCCAATACGATGGATACAGCGATCGCCGGCAAAGATACTATAGCTATGAATCGTACCTGATAGGAAGGTCATTATTTGTTTAGTCTCCGATCGCTATCTATTGTTGTTCATGAACTTGACCTGTTACATGATGCATCAAATAAAAAAACACTTAGCAGGTTACCCATTATAAGTGTTTTTTCAGTGTCCCCGCACGGGCTCGAACCGTGGACCCGATGATTAAGAGTCATCTGCTCTACCAACTGAGCTACGGAGACGGGACAGGACTGCAAATATACTCTGCGCCGCCCTAATTAAAAAAGCCCCTGACGGGACCTTCTGTGGGAGTTGAGGGGTTCGAACCCCCGACCCTCTGCTTGTAAGGCAGATGCTCTGAACCAGCTGAGCTAAACTCCCTTTTAATCGCCTTATTTGGTTGATTATCAATGAAACCGACCGATCAAGACAAAGAGGACAAACAGCTACTTCACCAGGATTAGTTTCTTTGTTCGGGTGAAAAGCTGCGCGAAATTAAGGAAAAACCGGAAAAGAGGGGCGGCCTCCGCGAAATATTATTAACATAAACGGAAATATGGACGCGATGGGATGCGATCTGGCCGGAACAATGGCCCATCGCGCTCAGCCCTAACCATTGATGACCTCTCCGCCATTCACATGGATGACCTGGATTTTTTTGACGCAGATTTCTTTTTGGGGCACTTTCGCGCCTTCCTTCCGGGCTTCGGACAGACCGATGGCGATGGCTTGTTTACGACTGGTCACTTTTTTACCGCTGCGCCCGCTTTTAAGCGTTCCTGCCTTCTTTTCTTTCATGGCGCGTTCGACTTTTTCGCCGGCGCCTTTGGAGTATTTGGCCATAACTTAGTGGTTTTTTCGTTCTTCATCAATCGTTGTGCCGCGCCGGATCAGGTGTCGTTCGTTGCGATGGGAATAAGATACGGGATCAATTGTGGAAAATCCTACGCAAGGGGGTTGGAGATGGGTTGGGCGGAGTTGGGACTTGCCCAAACCGTTGGCTGGCACGGTATTTTAAGCTACATGGTTCTCTTCTATTATCAGCATTTTTTTATTGTGACCATTTGATACAGAGCTCATCTGCCCGAAAGGCAAATGGTGATCGGTGCAATTATTTATTCAATTATTAAAAAACACGACTATTATGTTCTACCATGTAAAAGATTTGCAATACAACGCAAGGGTGTCAAGACCCGATCCTGCTTTCGCCACCTTGTTGTTGGAACAATTCGGGGGCGCCAACGGCGAACTGGCGGCGGCCCTGCGCTATTTTGGGCAGGCTTTCGGGGCAAAGAACCCTTACCCGGACAAGTATGACCTACTGATGGACATCGCCACCGAAGAATTTAGCCACCTGGAGATTGTCGGGGCGACGATCCAAATGTTACTGACGGGCATCAATGGCGATTTGAAGAATGCTGCCGAAAGCTCGGAGATCATGAAATTGTTGAATGGCAAGGCGTCGAAGGAGGAAGTGATCCACCAGGGAATGGTGGCCCCGCAATTCCTGATCGGCAGCGCCGGCGGACCCTGTTATACCAATTCCCAAGGCGTTCCCTGGACAGCGGCTTATATCAACGGGGATGCGACCGGTGAACTATCAGCGGATCTCCGGTCGAATATCGGCGCGGAATCCCGGGCGAAGATGGTTTACGAATACCTGTTGCAGTTTACGGAAGATCCTTATGTGAAGGAAACCCTGCGCTTCCTGATGACCCGTGAAGTGGCGCATTTTCAAATGTTCGAAGCAGCACTGGCGACGATACAACCCAATTTTCCGCCGGGCGTCCTGCAAAGCGATCCCAAGTTCAGCAATGTCTATTTCAATATGTCGAGCGGGAATGATTTCCGCGGTCCCTGGAATTCGGGTAAGACGACGCAATTCGGAGAGGAAATACAATATGTAGCCGATCCCATTGCCTATGTAATGGAAAGCAACGGCCTGTTGGAGCATGAAGCGGCCGGAACGGATAGGACGGAAGCAAGCGTACAAAAATTGAACAAGGACTTAAGCAAGAAGAAAAGCGGGGAAGTCAACGGCGCAAATCCTCCGGGAACGGTGCAGTGGAATGAGCCGCGGGAACAGGCCGGGGGCAATAAAAAACAACATGCAAAGAATGGCAACGCAAAAGCAAGCCCCGCAAAAAAATAATTTTTCAGGTACCGACGCGGACGGTGTGGAAGTGATTTTTTATACCGATCCTCTTTGTTGCTGGAGCTGGGCCATGGCGCCATCCTGGGATCGCCTGTTGTCGGAATATGGTTCCCGGATAAAGGTTTCCTATAGAATGGGAGGCTTATTGCCCTCATGGAAACATTACGAGGATGCGACGCACTCCATCAGCCGCCCCTCTCAAATGGGGCCGGAATGGATGCACGCGGCGGAAATATCCGGCGGGAGCATCAATAGCCAGGTGTGGGTCACGGATCCGCCGGCGTCTTCCTATCCTGCCTGCATTGCCGTGAAAGCCGTGCAGTTGCAATCGGAACGTTTCACAGGAATGTTCCTGCGATTATTGAGGAGGGCCGTTATGGAAGACGGGAAGAACATAGCAAGGACGGACATTCTCCTGGATATCTCCTGGCAACTCCATGACGCATACAGCGATTTTAATTTGTTCAGGTTCAGGGACGATCTGATGGGTGATGCCGGCAAGGAAGCCTTTGGGAAGGACCTGCAGGAGGCAAAATACCTGGGGATTAGCCGGTTCCCTACCTTGGTGATAAGACGGGAGGATGATTCAAAGGTTATGGTGACGGGGTATCAAACGTATGAATCTCTAAGATCTTGTCTTGGCATAACCGTATGACAGGGGCGGAAAGCCGCAGGTCTAACCTATTTTCTGAAAGCGATAGCGACCCTTGATCTGCCGATTCAAAAAAGTTCCTTTCGACTGGAATGCTTTCATGGCCGCATAAACTTTGGCAGGCACGTCCAGGTAATCGTAGATCGCGCCGGAATTATAGATTATGCGTAGTCGTTGCTCCCCGGGATGGTAATGATATGATCGAATAACGGTGGATGGCATCTTGCGAATACGAAGGCCAATATTATACCAGGCTGCGTATGAGATGTGCATGATAGAATTTGTGGAAAATCTTTCGCAGGGACCTGCCGGCAGGCAAACTTATCAAGGGGCCTGGCATGGGATTTAATTATTTACGCAAAAAAAACATTATGGACGGAAAAGAAAAAATGACCAGGCGGCAAGCTGTCGCCGGGTTAGGCGCTACGTTTGCGGCGGTTGCCCTTTCACCCGCTTCGGCGGCGGCCGGCATCAACAGACCCTCGAATGGACCCGCGCTGCTGGTCGATCCCACCACGAAATATCCCAAACCGCCTTTCAAATTCCAGCCACAACCCTGGCCCGGATTGCAAAGCAAAATGGATCCCGTACCCGATTGCGGGGAGAAAAGCTACAAAGGTTCCGGCAGGTTGATGGGTCGAAAGGCCCTGATCACGGGAGGTGATAGCGGAATGGGCCGGGCGGCTGCGATCGCTTACGCGCGTGAAGGCGCTGATGTAGCCATCAATTATTATCCAACTGAGGAGCCGGATGCCAAAGAAGTCATTGCCCTTATCAAGGCTGAAGGCCGCAAGGCAGTGGCCATTCCGGGCGATCTGCGCGACGAAGCCTTTTGCAAACAACTGGTGCAACGGGCTGTGTCGGAATTGGGCTGCCTGGATATCGTCGTCAACAATGCCGGACGCCAACAAGCTGCCGCTTCCATACTCGATGTCAGCTCGGAGGAATTCGATGCGATCATGAAAACGAATATTTATGCGCCATTCTGGATCATCCGGGAGGCATTGCCGCATTTGCCGCCCGGTTCGGCCATCATAGGCACGACTTCGGAGCAGGCCTATGACCCTGACGCCTGGCTGTATGCTTATGCACAAACCAAGGCCGCGACCATGAACTATGTAAAATCCCTGGCAAAGATGCTTGGTCCCAAAGGCATTCGTGTAAACGGCGTAGCTCCAGGCCCGATATGGACGGCCTTACAGGTTAGCGGCGGTACAACGCCCGAGAAGCAACAAACCTTTGGAAGCTGGACTCCGTTTGGACGCCCGGGAACGCCGGCAGAACTGGCCTCGATCTATGTACAACTCGCTGCAAGCGACGCCAGCTTTGCCAATGGACAGATATATGGCTCATCCGGCGGAGTAGGGCAACCGTAAACTTTTCAATACATTTATCATGAGAATATCGAATCTGTTGTTTGGATTCGTCGCGTTGACCGGCCCCGCCGTGTTGAAGGCCCAAGATAAGAGCAACGATACCACCGCCCGAACCTTTATCATCCAGGCCAGTATCGGCAATTTGCAAGAGATCGCCATGGGCCGTTTGGCGGTGCAACAGGCCGCAAGTCCCGATGTCAAGGCTTTTGCGCAACGGATGATCGATGACCATAGCAAGGCCGAGGCCCGTCTGATGGAGTTGATCAGATCGAGAGGCTTCCAGATACCGCATGAAGCCACCGATCCGCCGGTCGAGGATAGGATGTTGAAGGATCTGCCGGCGAAAGACTTCGATCGCGACTATGTACACATGATGGTGCCGGGTCACCGGCAAACTGCTGCCTTATTTGAAAAGTATGCCTTGACGGGCAAAGACCCGGATGTAAAAACTTTCGCACAGCAAACCCTTCCGGTGATCAAGGAACATCTGGCGGCGATTACGGCCATTGAAAATAGCATGAGCACCCCGATGGCGAGGTAGAGCGTGGAATTAAATACATAGAATGCATAAAGTAACAGAGAGGATCGTCGCTTTTAACAAGGGTAGGATGCCGGTGATGGTAGGGGTCAAGTATAAGTTCATGCGGGAAAATCTTTTTCGGTTTTACCGGGGAACCTGCCATTTGTTTTATGAAGACCTGGCTGCGGCGACCGATTTTCCCGCTGGGCCCCTGGGTTGGATCTGCGGGGATCTGCACCTGGAGAATTTTGGCAGTTATCGCAGCAGCAATGACCAGGTGTATTTTGACCTGAATGACTTTGACGAGGCGCTACTGGCGCCGGTCACCTGGGAAATCGTGAGATTGGCGACGAGTATTTTTATCGGCTTCGAATCCCTGGAAATAGGCGAAGAGAAGGCAATGAAGATGTCGAAATTATTCTTAAAGACCTATACGGCGACCTTGTTGACGGGAAAACCGGATTATGTGGAGTCCGCCATGGCCCGGGGGATCATCTGCGATTTTTTATCGAAGGTGGGGAAGCGGAAGCAACGGATGATCCTCGATAAACGCACCGTCTTCAGAAAGAAAAAGCTGCAAATGGTCACGGCGAGTCCGAAGCATTTTAAGATCGAGGATAAGCTGAGGACCGAATTATATGAGCACGTAAATGCATGGTTGAAGATCGACGAGAACAGCCCCTACAATTATAAGGTGATCGATGGGGTTTTCCGGCTGGCTGGTACGGGGAGCGTGGGGTTGCAGCGATATGCATTCCTCCTGAAAAGTCTGAATGAAACGGGATTTAAGCATATCCTCCTGGATATGAAGGAAGCTTCACCCTCTTCCCTCGCTCCATTCATTGTCGCAGGACAGCCCTCCTGGTCCTCCCAGGCGAACAGGATCGTATCGATCCAGCGGAAGATGCAGAACCGGTGTCCCGCCCTGCTGAGTACGAGCGAGTTCAGGGGAAAATCATTTATCATGCAGGAAATGCAACCGACCAAAGATAGTATTGACTTTAAGGAATTGATCGACCGGTACCGGGATATGTACAGCGTAATCGACAGTATGGCGATGCTGACGGCTTCGGCGCAGTTGAGAAGTACGGGGCAGGATGGGTCCGCGATCACCGACGAACTGAAACGTTTTGCGGGAGATCCGGCCTGGCAGGAAAAGATATTGATCTATGCTCAGCAATATGCGGCCAAGGTAAAGGCTTACTATGGCGATTTCCTGCAAGACTACCAGGAGATCCGATCGGCGGAAAAAAAGAAGGGGCCCGGAAAGATCATCAAAGAAGGACAGGTTTGAGCCGGAGAAATAAAAGGGGCTGACTGACGTGCGGGATGAACGATAACGAAAAGCCGGATCAAATACGTGATCCGGCTTTTATATTGCGGGTATCGAAATTTACTTTGCTTCTTCCGCGGCTTCCTCGTTGACGCTGCTTTCCGCCAGGTCTGTGAGGCTTTCATCGGCTTGTTTTTCTTCGGCGAGAGTGCTTTCGAGTATCTTGGCAACATCGTCATGACCAAGGGTCCGGGCGATACGGGCAAGGGCGCCATAGGTCGCGATCTCGTAGTGTTCTACTTTTTGACCGGCCATGATCAACCCTGCATCACGTGTGGCGGTACCGTCTTCGGTATCCTCGATGATGGATTCCCCTTCTTTGGTGATGCCTTCCATCGCTTCACATTTTTTGGCCTCGGCCTTATGACCCAGTAATTCGAATACCTTGTCAAGACGGCTGACATGCCCCTTCGTGACTTCCAGATGCTCGGTAAAGGCATTCTTCAATTCCTGTCCGCTGGCGGCCTTGGTCATTTTTGGAAGGGTCTTCACCAGGTGATTTTCGGCCCAATAAATATCCTTGAGTTCGTCGTGGAAGAATTCTTCAAGCCTTGAATCCGTTTCCTTTCCTTTGTTAGAAGCGGATTTGTTGCTATGGCTCTTGGATTCTTTGCTGGCAGGCGTGGCATGAGCCGTGTGGCCTGCGGTTGCGTGTTTTGTAGACATATGATTTTAATGTTTGACTATCTAAGGGGATAATCGTGCCATACATAAGCAAGTGAAACTCAGGGGGCGGATGTTCCTCTAATTGGGGAAACCCAAAGCAATGGGGAATAAAGGTGACATGCTGCCGCGTGGCATCGGGTTTGATGATCAGGGAAAGGGAACAAGGAAAGTCATTAAATGTCTACTATGGAATGGATACACATGCTTTTCGGGACCGGTAAGGATCTCAGCAGCCTGCAGATGGTATGCCGGGCGGTGCTGGCTTTTTTATTGACGCTGGCGTTGATCCGCATCGCGGGCATCAGGACCTTCGGGAAGCGATCGGCTTTCGACAATGTGATCGTGATCATGCTGGGCTCGATCTTTAGCCGGGTGGTGGTGGGCGCCAGTCCTTTTTTGCCGACGACGCTGGCCTGTCTGGCCTTTGTTCTGGTACATTCGGGGCTGGGATGGGTCAGTGTGCGGAGCGATCTGATCGGCCGTTTGGTAAAGGGGGAACGGGAGATATTGTTCGCGGAAGGGAAGATGAACGAAAGAAACATGCGGCGGGTCATGGTGAGTAAAAAAGATCTGCTGGAGAGTGTCCGGCTTCGGTTGAATAGTGATAACCTGGATGAGGTGCGGGAGATCGTGTTGGAAAGGAGCGGGGAGATCAGCGTGATCCGGAAATAGGAGTGGAGAGCAGTGCATCCATCGGGATGTGTGGAAAAAAGACCGCAGACCGGAGCGCCTCAGCGGGGCGGCGGAGTATTGGCCTTGATCTTTGCATCCAGTTCATTGCGAATTCCTAAAATTCCGTCCAATGCGACCAGTATATCATCAAAATGATGCTCAACCATTTTATGTATTTGTGACAACAAAATGATCTTTGTATTCAGGCTATCCATTCTTTCTTGGTTGGCATTATGATGAGCCGACCGCCGTTCCGCTTCTGTAGTCAGTTCTGCATTTGCCTGTTTCTTTTGGTCTTCCAGCGAGAGCATATTATAATTGCACAGATCGGCCAGTATCCTCAAAGAATCTACCTTTCTGGAAATTCGAGCTCTTTGCCGGCGCCACAATGACAAACTATCCTTCGCAGCCGGTTGTGCAAAAGCAGCGGCAGAGAACAATATCCCCAAGCCGAACAGTATACATATTTTCATGGATCATCTGTTTTATCGAATATCGCCATTTTTCCAGACATTGTTTTTCCGGTTGGCATCCGGCAACACATGATCGGGGTCGAGCGTCACTCCGGCCAGGGCCTGTCCGCCGGGAAGATGCAGCACATGGGTCCCCGATTGCAACCAGGTCTCCACGGGCAATTGGATCCGCTGCTGTCGTCCATCCTTCCATTCCAGTTCGACCGTCACCGGCATCGCCATCTTATCGAGGTTGAGGATCGTTATCTCTACTCCCTTTTTCGGGTCATTATCCACATAGCTCACGCCCTTCACCGCGAGATCCAGGGTCCAGTTGTGATAATACCATTCCCGCCAGAACCAGCTCAGGTCTTCGCCGGCCTGGTTGTCCATCGTTCGGAAGAAGTCCACCGGGGTAGGGTGACGGAAGGCCCACTCCCGGATATATTGCCGAAAGGCATAATCAAAACGATCTTTTCCCAGGATCACTTCGCGCAATAAGACCAGTCCAAGGGCAGGCTTGAAATATTCGATCGGATGTCGGTATTTCTCCGGCACTTCGTCCGCCCGCGTCATGATCACCGGAGACAAAGTATCTTTTAGCCAGGGAATGATCTCGTCTACGGGATTGCCGCCGCCTTCGGCATATTCGGAATCCCGCTTGGGAGAATATTCTCCTTTGTTAAAGGCATCCGCGGCGTAGATATCGATAAAAGTATTGAAGCCCTCGTCCATGAATGCATACCTGCGCTCGTCGGAACCCACGACCATCGGGAACCAGTCATGACCGATCTCGTGCGCCGTAATCCAATACAGATCCTTGCCCTTGTCGTTCATGCCGTCGAAGACGATGCCTGGATACTCCATGCCGCCCGCGATACCCGCTTCATTGATGGCTACGGGATAGGGATAAACATACCATTGAGCGGAGAAATATTCGATCGATTTTTTCAAGTATTCGGTGGCGCGGTTCCATGCGTTGTCGCCGGCGCTTTCCACCGGGTAGACCGACATGGCCAGCGACCGCTTGCCCCCGGGCAGATTCACCCGTGCCGCATCCCAGATATAGGCGCGGGATGCGCCGAAAGCCACGTCGCGGGTATTGACCATTTTGAAATGCCAGGTCAGCATGCCCGGCGGGCTTGTAATATTGCTGGGTTGCAAGGTTCCGATATCATTGGTATCCCGGATGATGATGGTCTGGTCGCTAACGCGGGCCTGGGCCAGGCGCCCGATCTCTTTTTTTGTCAATACTTCTTCGGGATTTTGCAATTCTCCCGCTCCCGCGACGATCATGTCTTTCGGGACGATAACGGTATAATCGATGTCCCCGTATTCACAGTAGAATTCTCCGCTGCCCAGGAAGGGTAGGGTGTTCCAGCCTTCGAGCCCGTCATATACGCACATGCGGGGATACCACTGCGCGATCTCGAATATTTTGCCATTCCGTGTCGGCGTAAAATCCGTTCGGTTGCCGAATGCGCCCGGGATGGTATAATGATAATGGAGATCGATCTGTATATGGCCGCCACGTGGAGCCAGCGCCCTCTTCAGCCTGATCTGCATACGGGTATCCGTGACGATATAGTCGGCATCCAGGCTCCGCAGGACTCTGCCGCCGGCCGCCGTGACGATGGCCACCCGTTCCAACACATACCCATTCGTGAATTCGGTGGGGGCGGGCTCGGTATATTGATTGCTCCGGGCATCGGCGCGATAAGTATTCTGATCGAGTTGCAACCATAGGGAATAAAGACTATCGGGACTATTATTGGTATAGTCGATCATCTCGCCGCCAACCAGCACATTGTTGACGGTGTCCAGGCGGGCGGACAGCGAATAATCGGCCCGGTTCTGCCAGTAGGTTGCCGCCGGGGAGCCATTGGAGGAGCGAAAGGATTGTGCCTTGTCGCTATAAAACCCCGGCGCGAACAGGGCGTGGGGATCATAACTGCCTTGGGCGAAAATGGCTGGACTGAACGCCAGCAGGCTAAGAAACAAGAAGGGGAATCTCATGTTGCAATATAGGAATTTCAGAGGGTCGGCGTTCGGAGTGCCGATTTGTTTATTTTTGCGGCATGGCAAAACTCACTTATTGCGACGTGATCAAATCGATGGAACCCGGGAATGTGCATATCCATTACCATGACAAGGAATATGGATTTCCGATCCATGACGATAACCAGCTGTTCGCCCGGCTGATCCTGGAGATCAACCAGGCCGGCCTGTCCTGGACAACGATCCTGAATAAAAAGGATAATTTCTTCGCGGCCTACGATCAATTCGATATTGCCAAAGTAGCGCGGTATGGACAACGCCAGGTCGACCGCCTGCTCAATGACGCGGGTATCATACGCAACCGGCTCAAAGTGGCTGCTGCCATCGAGAATGCCAAACGAATACAGGCCATCCAAAAAGAATTCGGCTCCTTTAAAAAATGGCTGGATCATCATCACCCGCTGACGAAAGAGGGTTGGGTGAAATTATTCAAGGAAAATTTCCGGTTTACCGGCGGAGAGATCGTGGGCGAGTTCCTGATGAGTTGCGGCTATCTGCCCGGCGCGCACGCGGAATCCTGCCCGGTCTATAAGAAAGTGCAAAAGCACAAGCCGGCCTGGATGGCGAAATCGAAATGATCCTGTTGCGGGCCGCGATCGGGTCGCGTGCCGGCGGCTAATTCAACTGCATCACGGGCAGACGGTAGTGAAGACCGTCGACCACGAAAAGCTCGTTGATCTCATAAGTCCAAAATTTATACAGCGGGGATTTGAAGAGATAGTTTTCCACCGCAGCCTTGTCCTCGGCGGAAATAGTGATCCATACCGTCTGGGTCTCCATGGTCACCACATAGTGATCGATCACTCCCTGTTTGATCAATTTGCTGATATAGGTACGATGTTCGGGCACCAGACCAGCAAATTCCTCATTAAAGTCAAATTTTATCGTTACCTGGAATTTTTTCATAACCTAGTATTTAATATAACAAATACCACAGGCGATTGTTCTGGATCGCCGCCTAGAGCCTCCAATCCACGATCCGGTTCACCCATTCCGGGCGATACGGGGTGGTGATCTTTATATAGTTATTCGTATACCCTTCCATGAATTCGCCGGTCACATGTCCTTCGAACAATACCGGCCGGGTCTGCCCGGCCTGCTGCCGGGTAAACTGCTGCATCTTTTCCCAGGACAGGCTGCGTAAGCGTTTGTTCCGCTCATTGCGTACCGAAACCGGTACTACGGGCTTGATCTCCAACGCCTTGGTATGATCCCGCTCCGAATAGGTAAAGACATGAAGATAGGAAATGTCCAAATCCTGCAAAAAGCCGAACGTTTCTTTGAAATCCTCCTCGCTCTCACCCGGGAAACCCACGATTAGATCCGCCCCGATGGCGCAATGGGGCATCAGGCTCTTGATCCATTTTACCCGCTGCGCATACAATTCCTTTTTATAGCGTCTCCGCATCAGCCCCAATATCCTGTCGCTGCCGCTTTGCAGCGGGATATGAAAATGAGGCATGAATTTCCGGCTGCCTGCCACCCATTCGATCATTTCGGCTGTCAACAGGTTCGGTTCTATCGAAGAAATGCGAAAACGGTCGATGCCTTCGATCTGATCCAGCTCGCGCATGAGTCCGAAAAGATCCTCGCGGGAGGGGGAATCCGCAGTTGCTTTGCCGAAATCCCCCAGGTTCACCCCGGTCAGCACGATCTCTTTGGTCCTGCCCTCTGCCGCCAGTTTCCTTACATTCTCCACTGTTGCGCCGATAGTGCCGCTGCGACTGCCGCCCCTGGCCAGGGGTATGGTACAGAATGAACAGTTGTAATCACAACCATCCTGGACTTTGAGAAAGGTACGGGTCCGGTCATTCAGGGACCAGGAAGGATTAAATTCCGTTACCTCTCCGATATCGCAACTGCATATTTTGGTCTCGTCCCCCTTTGACAAGTCTTTCAAATGCTGGGCGATATTGAATTTTTCCGCCGCACCGAGCACCAGATCCACACCGGGAATGGCTGCAATTTCTTTCGGTTTGAGTTGCGCATAACAGCCGGTGATCACTACCAGGCTCCCGGGCGCCCTTCGCTGGATCCGGCGCACCAGGTGGCGGCATTCCTTATCCGCGTTCTCCGTGACCGAGCAGGTATTTATAATATATACGTCGGCATGCTCTTCAAAGGTTGCTTTTCCGAAGCCTTCCTTTTCCAGGATACGCGACAGGGAAGAGGTCTCGGAGTAATTGAGCTTGCATCCGAGCGTGTGAAATGCTACCGTCTTGTTGAGTAGGGTCTCCATTGTAAGGGGCGAAATTACTGAAATACCTTAAATTTACCGGCTCATGTATGCCGAAGTCATTATTCCCTTAGCATTGCCCAAAAATTACACTTGGTCGGTACCGGCGTCCATCCTGTCGCAGATCAAGCCCGGCTGCCGTGTCGAAGTGGAATTGAAGAATAAAAAATACGCGGGCGTCGTCAAACGACTGCATCCCGAAAAACCGCAGGCCTTCGAACCGAAAGAGATCCTCAACCTGCTGGATACCGAACCGATCCTCTATCCCGCCCAATTGCAACTATGGGAATGGATCTCTTCTTATTATCTCTGTAGCGAAGGGGAGACCATGGCCGCCGCCCTGCCCGCGCATTTCAAGCTCAACAGCGAGACCATCCTCGTATTCAATGATGAGGCGGGGGACGATTTTTCGCATCTCGACAACGACGAGTTCATCGTGGCCGAAGCGCTGCATATCAAAAAAGAACTGAAGCTTACCGAAGTACAGCAATTGCTGGACTCCTCTCATGTCTACCCGGTGATCAAACGACTGATCGAGAAGAAACTGTGTTTTGTCTGGGAAGCGTTGAAACAAACTTATGCGCCGAAGAAACAGACCTTTATCTTGCTGGAACCGCAATACCATGACGAGGAGAAATTGAGCCAGCTGCTGAACGAATGGAGCCGGGCGCCCAAACAAATGGAGTTGCTCCTGTCGTGGATCCATCTTTCCCGGACAGAAGGAGGAGATGTCACCCGCGCCGGACTATTGAAAAAATCAGGCGCGTCGGATGCCCAACTCAAAGGGCTTATCGAAAAAAAGATATTGAGGGCCGAACAACGGAGTATCGACCGGCTAAATTATCTGCCACAGGGTATCCATATCGATTTTGAACTTACCGTTGCCCAGCAAGCGGCATTCGAACAGATCAACCGTTCGATGCAGGAAAAAGCCGTCTGCCTGTTACATGGAGTCACGTCCAGCGGTAAGACCCAGGTCTATATCCGGCTGATCGAACAGGCGATCCGCGATGGGAGACAGGTGCTGTATCTTCTTCCCGAGATCGCATTGACCTCGCAGATCATCCGTCGTTTGCAGCGGCATTTCGGCGGATATATCGGTATCTATCACAGCAAGTTCAGCCAAAACGAGCGACTGGAGATATGGAACAAGATCCGCAGCGGGGAATTGAAGGTCATCCTGGGGGCAAGATCCGCGCTGTTTCTGCCATTTACCGAGTTGGGTCTTATCGTGGTCGACGAGGAACACGACGCCTCCTATAAACAGCAGGAGCCCGCCCCGCGTTATCATGCCCGCGACGCAGCCATTTATTATGCCTCGCTCTATCCCGGCGCAAAGGTATTGCTGGGCAGCGCCACCCCTTCGATCGAAAGCTATTACAATGCGACGACGGGTAAATATGGTCTGGCCGAACTGCACGAACGTTATGGAAATGTGCCGCTGCCCCCCATCGTCCTCGTCGACACCAAAAAGATCGTCAGCAAGGAAAAGAACAAGGTCATCATCAGCCCCGATCTGCAGGAAGCCATCACCAGGACCCTGGGAGAGGGCAAACAAACGATCCTTTTCCAGAACAGGAGAGGTTATTCGCCCTACCAGGTCTGCGAGGTCTGTGGCTGGATACCGCAGTGCAAGAATTGCGACGTATCGCTCAGCTATCACAAACTGACCAATAAATTGCATTGTCATTATTGCGGTACCGTCTATCCGCCGCTGCAAACCTGTGCGGCCTGCGGCAATCATCACTTCATCCAGCGGAACTTCGGGACGGAACGCATAGAGGAGCACCTGGAGGAGGTCTTTCCCCAGGCCCGGGTCGCCCGTATGGATATTGACAGCGTTCGTGGCAAGAATGCCCATGACAACCTGATCCAGCAATTCGAATTGCAGAAGATCGATATCCTGGTCGGGACGCAAATGGTCGTCAAGGGATTGGATTTCGAACATGTCAACCTGGTCGGTATCCTCGACGCCGACAGTATTCTCAGCTTTGCCGATTTCCGGGTGAACGAGCGCGCTTTTCAACTGATGGAGCAGGTGAGCGGCCGGGCCGGGAGAAAGGATGGGAAGGGTAGGGTGCTGGTGCAGGTGGCCAATACCCGTCATCCCGTGCTGGCCTTCGTACAGGCGCATGACTACCGATCATTTTTCGAACAGGAGCTGGCGGGACGACGGCAATTCTTTTATCCCCCCTTTTCGCGGATCATTCTGATTACTTTCCGGCACAAGGACAAGGGGGTCGTAGAGGACGCAGCCAATCTTTTTGCCAACAATATCCGGGAGCCTTTTGGAAAATGGCTGGTCGGTCCGGCGGAGCCCGTTGTCGGACGTATTCGTAACCAGTACCTGATGGAGATATTGCTCAAGCTGCCAAAGGATGGTCAGACGATCCCTTTTGCCAAGCAGGTCATCCGGCAGCAGACGGCCATCCTGCACGGACACAAGAAGTTCAGGTCGGTGGTGATCATCCCGGAAGTCGACGCGGTGTGAGGATGGCCGCAGCTCCGCTGCGGCCGGTAGCGCCGGCGCGGGGCCGGGGGCGCCGCGAGTCATTTTTTCTGCAGCACCAACACGACCTTGTTGAAATCGGCCGAGGCATTGATGATCTTTTTGAAGTCTTCGTATTGCGACAGGGGATAAGACACACGGCGATATTCCTCCATCACATGGATCTTCAGGATATTGCCCTGGATCGTATACGAAGAATTGAAGCCCATGGTCGTATCGCCATTTTCCGTGTAACTGTCATGGATGATCAGATCGTCCAGGTTTTTCACGGCATATCCATCGGGAAGGGTGAAGGTGATATTGCGCTCTAGCGTATGCGGGAAGGGCAATTGCACCGGAAATTGCCTGGTTTTCTCCTGGTACATCTCGGACTGGGGGCCGATGAGCTCACCCACTTTGACCAGTACCTTGCTGCCCGCCCTTTCGACCATTTCATTGGCCCTGACGATGGCATGAAGAGTGAAGGGTTTATTGTCGCTGTAACTTTCGAAATCGGTATTCGTGGTCTCGGAATAAACGGTGTTCTCCGAATTGTTGGTGCCGAATTTCACCATTTGTTTGATGATAGCTTTCCGGTCTTCCGGAGATGCCAGGGTAAAATCCGCGCGATAAGTGGATCCCGAATATCCTCCATAACATTGCCGCATGTCCACCATCAAGGTATCGTTGCCGGGGTTCAGATTTACTTTAGACTCGATGCTGTTAAAGCTTTCTTTATAATCTTCCAGCGGAATGGGCTTGATCTCGGCGATGGCCGTGGAAAAATTTCCGATGGTGGTGCCTTTGAGGAATAATCCGTCGGCTCCCGCCCAGTAGGGGTTGATCCAGGGGTAACGTGTTTCCAGGAGGGTAGGAGCCATGAACTTTCCTGTCTTTGGGAAATAGATCAGGGAATTGTCGGGGACATTCCAATTTTCGAAGTTCTTGTCGATGGTCGACTGGCTACGATCGCCGGCCAGTACGAATTGATGATCGATCCCAAGAATTTGAAAGATGGCGCCATATAGACGGATGATGCCCCGGTGGCTGGCGAGCCGGTTCTTGAGGATCATCTCCAGGTTTTCGGCGTCATCCGAATTGATGTCTTCGCGGGTGGCGATATTCTTTTTGATATAATTCTCTACGTCTACGATCTTTTGTTTGTCGGTTGCGGATTCAGCCCATTTATTGCTCTTTATGAAGGCTTCCGTCTTTTTTATTTCTTTTTCCGAATAGGTGGTATAGATCGTGAATGCTCTTTTTGCCAGTTCGTTCCAGGTGAATAAGCGTACTTCGCTGTTGACTGCCGTATTATGCGAAAGTTTATATTCCAATCTTTTCATATTGGCATCGGCAGCGGCATATTTCTCCTCTTCCGCTCCGCTGACTTCGGTGAGACCCGCGGAAAGCCATCTTTTTTCGCCGATAACCGTATCCGTCGGTGTAAGGGTGCAATTGTACCCCTTTATGTCGAAGACCAGCCGCTGCGGGGTAAGGATCTGTACCTGGGCCTCGAGGATGGGGAAGGGCCCCTGGAGCGTCTCGCGGCCAAAAAATGAGGCTTCGCGTTTGTAGGTGTAATAGTATTCCACCTCGCATCCTTTCTCCAGGCCTTCCATGGCGAATATCTTATACATATTGCCGTCCTCCTCTTTCATGTCCTTGATATTCGCCTTGTCGAGCTCGATGATCTTTCCGCCCGGAAGAATGGTCCTGGCGCGGATGTCGACGATATCGGCATTATCGCTTACGCCGAGATATACGCGGTTGAAGGATTCGATGCCTTTGTCGTCATTTACATGGATGATCTTGTGAAGGGTCCGGTATACCGCGAGGTCATTCTTGCCCTCGTCGACGTACTCCATCCGGCGTTTATCCAGCAGGACGACGGCCGATTCCTTACTGTACTTGCCGTCGATCTTGTGCAGGGCGGGCTGCTTGCTCCATTCTTCGAGCAGGAGATTGGGGTTGGTCTTGGTCTGTCCATAGGCGACATGCACGAGGGCGGGAAGGATCAGGGCGATAAGGAGTGGTCTCATTGACGGTAATTTATTTATTTTTTTGCCAGGCTTACGCTTTCCTTGTACAAGGGGAAAAGCTGTTCCAATACTTTATTCCAGGCTTCGAACTGGGCGGGTTGCAGCAAGAGATGATCGTTGTCGAATTCCTGCGTCAATACGATGGTGCCAGCCGTCTTTTCATATTTGATATCGAAGCCCCAGACGTCGTTATGGAAGCTCTTTCCCTCGGGTATGTCGCCGGGTTGGTACCCCGCAGGAACTTTCAGGACGATGACCAGCTTTTTTCGGGAAAGGAAGTCGAACTGGATCGGCATTTTCCGTTTGGGGTAATCGATCTCTTCGTGTTCGTATAATTTGAACAGGTTCAGGTTGAGATACCATTCGTCCCCCAGATGCTTGGCATAATCCTGCAAGGTGAATGATCCCGTCAGCCGGATATGATCCTTGTCGCTGCGATCGCCGATAGAAAATGAGTCCAGTCTGAACTTGTTGGAGCCCCGGCTCAGCCGGTTCTTCATATATTCCTCCATTTCGTTCTCATTGGTATAAGACAGACGGCCGTGCATTTCCATTGAATAGTAGCCGGTCAGATTGATGGCTACCTTGCCCTTTACCCCCTGATCGGTGAGTTCGAGAAAGGTAGAGTCCACCAGGGTATTCCTGTCTTTTTCCGGTATGGGTACGGTTAGTATTTTATAACTGCTGTCGCCCATGGCAACCAATGCCTGTTTGTCCTGTATTCCTTCCGAAGGCATTCCGAAGATGCAATCGGGATCGGTTGCATCGAGGAAGATATAGCGGTCGCCCAATTTGATGGTGCATATCATGTGATTGTCCACGATGGGCGTCGGCGTCTCCGAATAGCGATAGGGGAGTTCCCGCGTTCCGATCCAGGTGTACCAGGCGGGCACGCCGGCCGCGTTGAGCATGACCGTCAATATGCTGGCCATGTCCTTGCAATCCCCAAAACGCCTGCTGCAAACCAGGTTGGCGTCACGGGGGATGAAGCCTTCCATTCCCTGTTCGAATGCGATGTATTTGATATGTTGCTGTACCCAGTTGTAGATCCGCCTGGCTTTTGCCTCCTGCGTTTTGGCTCCGTTGCCGAGCGAGTCCACGATGGCTTTCAATCCGGGACTGACCTCCTTGTTAATGGTTTGAAGATAACTGTGGTTCAGGTGGTAGAGATCATCGGGACTACCCAGCCAGCGAACGGTTCGTCCGCTCTCGTCCTGGTATTTCTCGATATAGAAGACGACATGACTGGCATACCAGCGGCTGTCGGGCGCGTCGGCATAAGCCCTTTCGGCCGGAAGGTCTTTGGCGCTGAAGGTATAGATCGTCTCCCCATGACGGGTCTGCTGCGAGACGGCGATCCGGGCGGAGTCATCACCCAATATCTTGTATTTTACCGACATCTCTTTCGGGAAGCTGATCTTTAACTCGGAGTTTATGACCGGCAGCGAATGCGTGAAAAAGAAAGGCGACAAAAAATGGGGATCCTTATGCAAAATTGATACTTCGAGGTTGCCGATAGCGCCCGGGGCAATAGCGGGAAAATCGAAAGACGTCTCCTTTACATCGTCATAGAATACGCCGTCGGACTTGCTGTCCGAGGTATGAAAGTCGCTGACCTTGACCTTTTTGTCGTTCGCCATCCGGGTATACGCTTCGTATTGCTGCAATTCGGACAGGCTGCTATGGATGAAGCCGTACCTGCTCAGATAAGCACCGGCCTCGGCGGACAAATAAAGGATCTGGTCGGTCTCGTTGCTCTGCACTTTTGGCTGCCCTTCGCTGATGCTGATCGTGTAGGACATCGAATGATTCAACATGACGGCCCGTTCGCCGGGATATTTTTGCTTTATCTGGTCGATCGACTGGGTATATCCCAGGAAAGGACAGGTGATTAGGAGGAATCCCTGGAATAGCCTGAGGTATTGGTTCAGCTGTCTCATTTTTTTAGCGATAAAAGGTGTCCGTAATAATAATCAGCGGTTGCGATCAACTTGCCATTGTCGTCATAATGCCTGATGACGCCATGCTCGAGGCCATTGTAAAAATCGCCCTCTTCGGTCAAAATGCCCCGTTCGTTATACTCCTTATAATGACCGTGGAGGTTATCGTGAAGATAAACATAATCATGTTTTATCTGTCCATTTTCATAGTAGGTTTTCATCGGCCCCTCGGTGTTGCCAAAATGCAGGGTCGACTGATTCCTGATTTTCCCGTTCAGATAATACAGGGTAGCAGGTCCGTCCTGGTAACTGTCCTTGTATCCGATATCGGCAGATAAAGTTCCATTGGAGAAAAAGGTTTTGATCCTGGCGCTTTCGCGTTCGACCGGGATGTCCTTTAATAACTGCCCGTTCTTGTCCTGGTAGGTATAGCTCATCAATCTGCCGGCCTTGAAGGTGAGCTGATAGAGAAGGGCGCCGGAAGGATCATATTTCTTTAGCGTTCCATCCAGATCGCCATCCTTCAAGGTAGCTTCTTCTTCCTTATTGCCGTTTGGAAAATAATATATTCGCTTTCCCGTCAGCTCACCCTCTTTGTATTCCTCTGTATGGCTCAATTTGCCGTGATCGTCGTAACCCTTCCAGGTACCCGTTTTATCGCCGGCGTGATACCAATGTTCCGAGGTGAGGATGCCGAGATCGCTATAATTTTTCTGGATGCTGTCCCGCAGTCCATGGTGGAAATATTCTTCCGTCCTGGGATTGCCATTGAAATAATAAGTTTTGCGGGGGCCTTCGAGATGGCCGTGGACATAGTTGGCATCCAGGAATATCTTGCCATTCGGATGGATCAGCGTGTAGTGGCCCGAACCACCGGGCAGATCCGTATGCCAGATAACTTTACCGGTAGTATCGAATTCGGTAGTGCTTAAAACATATCCGGCACGCAACTCCGTCTCGAATTCCTTTTTTCCATTGGGCAGGAACTCTGTTCTATACCCATTGTTGTCGTCATTAAGATAATAGATGCTGTCCGTCAGGTTACCCAGCTCGTTATAATATAACCAGTATCCCTGAGCCTGATTTTTTACATACCAGCCTTCTTCTTTGATCTGGCCGTGACTATACCGGCCGATCATATACCCATCTTTGACACCGTCGGCATAACCAAACTCATCCTTTTTTGAGCCATCGGGATAAAAAGATTGCAAGGGTCCACTCAGGTCTCCTTCCTTGTAGAACTCGGTTTGACTGACGTCTCCCGAAGGATAGTAATAGGTTTTTTTCCCTGTGGTATTGCCGCGTTCGTTGTAGGTGCATTCCATTTTTTTGATACCCGCCGCATCGAAGGAGGTCAGGTCGGTCTGCTTCTGCTTGTACCCGGACTCGCTGATCAACTTCCCGGTCTTGTCGAAATATTTTGCGCTCATCAATTTGTCATTGTCCAGCGTATAGCGGCAATAGACCTTGCCGTCCTCGTCGTAGAATGTCTCTTCCCCCTGGGCCCGGCCCTTTTTTGACATATAGCTGTACTCCAACTGGCCATTCTCATAATAATAGGAGAATTGTCCCTCTTCCTTGCCTGCGACAAAGGTCGCATCTTCCTTTATTTTCCCATTTGCATAAAAATATTTCCAGGGGCCGGTCTGTTGATCCATGCT
>Ga0206935_10197_pt1 | contig 20361 bp, 5 predicted proteins | sample Alteio_BWOrgHeat_13_FD_152924 | JGI IMG/M metagenome (GOLD analysis project Ga0206935, IMG submission 152924) | Enriched cells from forest soil in Barre Woods Harvard Forest LTER site, Petersham, Massachusetts, United States -... | ecosystem: Environmental > Terrestrial > Soil > Temperate forest >...
AGAGTGGTTACCACGCCCGCCGTATTAATTTGTTTTATAGCGCTGTTAAAATTATCGGCCACGTAAACATTGCCCGATGCATCAACAGCAACGCCATATGGATGGCTGAAACCTGTTGCCAGCGTAATTCTTGCGCCGTTTACCGCAAGGATCTCTTTAACCGCGTTATTGCCGTTATCACCCACAAATACGTTACCGGCTGCGTCAACAGCTACGCCTACCGGGGAACTAAAGCCGGCGCCGATAACCACCGGGATATTAGTGGCGGCCGGGATCTCTTTTACCTGGTTGTTTTTATAATCGGCCACGTATACATTGCCAAATCCGTCTACGGCCACCCCTGTGGGCGCGTTAAAGCCCGAACCCAGTATAAGGGGGGCGCCGCCGCCAACGGGTATCTTTTTGATGGCATTATTATTTTGGTCGGCCACGTAAACGTTGCCGAAGAGATCAGCGGCAACAGCAAATGGCCCGTTAAAGCCGGAGCCGATAACAGACTCGGTGCCGTTGGCAGCACTAACTTTTATGACCTGGTTATTTACCGCATCCGCTATATAAATATTCCCTGTTGGATCAGTAGCGATACCTGTAGGGCTAGCAAAGCCTGTTATGATAGTAGCCGGTATGTTTTTAAAACCGGGCGCAGAAATACCGCTGGCAGTTGGCGCCAAAGGCGTAATAGGCGTGCCTGCCGAGAAGGTTTGCGGCGTGGCATAACTGATGGTCACCTGCGGCGCACTATTCACCGTAATGTTTACCGTTGTTGATGTGCCCCCTCCTGCGTTGTATGCCGAAATGGTGTAAGTAGTTGCTGCGTGCGGGTCCAGGGGCGTGCCGCTTATGGCGCCGGTCCGGCCGTCAAAACTGAGGCCGCGCGCCAAAAACGAACTGATGTAAAATCCGCCCGCCGGCTGGCATTCTTTTATCGTATTATCGCCCTCATCGGCAATCAGCAGGTTTCCGTAACTATCCAGCGCCAGCCCGTCAGGACCGCTAACCGTGGTAGCAATGTTCAGCACGCCACCGCTTACCGGAAATTCCTGTACAATATTAGCATCCCTGTCGGCCACAAAAATATTTCCTTGCTGGTCCACCGTTACTGCATAGGGGTTGGTATAACCCGATGCAAGTAAAACAGGCGTACCCCCTGCAGGCGAGATTTTATAAAGCTTTCCGGCGCCCCTGTCAACCACATATAAATTATCGGCGGCATCCAGCGCAACAGATACCGGTTGTGTAAAGGCGGTCGATATCGTAACCGTCGAGCCGTTATTGGCCAATATTTCTTTAACCGCATGGTCGCCGCTATCGGCTACATAAATATTTCCGGCGGCATCTATAGCCAGTCCCCGCGGGGCCAGGAAACCGGCGCCCAGGCTAACCGGGGCGGCACTACTACCTGCCACTATCTTTTTTACGGCGTTATTGCCATAGTCGGCCACGTAAATATTCCCGGCAGCATCCAGGATGGCATCCGTAGGCGTAGCAAAGCCCGAACCGAGGTAGCTAACAGCGCCGGCGTTTGGCGGTATTTTCATAACCTGGTTTAACCCGATATCAATCACGTACAGGTTTCCTGCGGCATCTTTCGCCACGCTGTAGGGTTGCGAAACTGCCGCGCTGATTGTGACCGGCGTATTGTACTGCGGCGGTGTAACACCTGCGCCGCCGGTGGGCGACAAAGGCGCTATGGTTTGACCGGCGGTATAGGTTTGAGGCCCTGCATAACTTAAGGCAGTAGGCGGCGCCAGGTTAACTGCTATAGAAACCGCCGCCGATGCAGTGCTTGTACCATTATAAGCCGTAACGGTAAAATTTGCAGCCGGCGAGGCCACTATGGGCGTACCGCTGAAAATACCGGTGTTATTATCAAACGTTATGCCGCGCGGCAGCGCCGGGCCGGCATAAAAACCGCCAACAGGCGAGATCTCCTTCACGGTGCCGGAACCGAAATCGCCTACGAAAACATTGCCCGCGTTATCAACGCCCACGCCCATCGGCTCGGACATGCCGCTAACAATATTCAGTATCGTGCCGCTTCCAGCCAATACTTCTTTGGCTGAACCATGCAGCTCATCGGCTACAAAAACATTGCCGCCGTTATCTACCGCGATGGCGTAAGGATTGTTAAATCCCGAACCAACGTTTACCGGTGTGACCGACTGAAAAGGATATTCGATCACCGATGCATTATTGGTATCGCCAACATAAACATTATAATTTCTGTCGATAGCTACGGCTAATGGCCCGTTAAAGCCGGACGCAAAAACGGAAGGGATGGTTGTTCCCGACGGGATCTTCAAGATTTGTTTATTGCCCAGATCGGCTACGTACAAGTCGCCGTCCGGGTCGCAGGCAATGCTGTTGGGCTGGGCGATGGACGTAGTGATGGTTATTGCTGTGCTTGTGCCGGCAGGCACTTCCTTTATAGCGCTGTTACCGTAATCGGCCACATAAAGGTTCCCTTGAGCGGCCTGCTGAACAAGCCTGCAATACCAACCGCGTTGGTACTGTAAGCCGCCGGGCCCACCCCGGTTGCGGCGGGCGCAAGCGGCGAAATGGCTGTTCCGGTAATGTAAACATGCGGATTGCTATAGCTAACCGTTAGCTGGGTAGCATTTAAAACTGTTCGCGGCCTGTTTTTTGCCGCCCTGGCCGTACGCGCGGCCGCGGCTTTCCCTTTTTTGTGCGCCGGAGATGCGCCGGCATATAAATTAATTCCAACGCAAAAAAAAGCGATCAAAAATAACAGTTTAAGCCTGCCGGTGGCAGGGGCCGCAATGCTGCTATTTGACGGCCAAAGTAAAATTGCTTTCATAAGTTTTCTCTAAATAATTCAAAGGAGATTAGCGATTAGTTGATTAGCGGTTAGAGATTAGTTAGCTTTTCAACTAATCTCTAATTAACTAACTTCTTCCCGATAGCTATCGGGACACTGGTATCAATACTTCAGCACGATAAACCCTGTTTTATGTTTTGTAATACCGTTTACGGTATAATCCAGCTGGTAGAAATAAGTGCCCGGCAATTGCATCTGCCCGTTTTTGTTTGAATGCCCGTCGAATACTTTTGAGCTGTTATCATACCCCTGGGTTTCATAGATCAATTGCCCGTTACGGTTCATGATGGATAGCCTATTATCCGGGTATCGGCTGATGTTGTCGATCTGTAAAAAATCGTTTATACCATCCCCGTTGGGTGATACACCCTGGTGTACTTGTATGCCATCATCCGCCAATTGCGGCGTTTCGGTCGTCCCGATAGCTATCGGGATGGTTACGCTAATCCCCTTCCCGATAGCTATCGGGACATAGCTATCGGCGCCGCCTGCTGCCCGTGTTACCGTCAGGGTATAGGTTTTCGTGGTGGCGCCATCCTGTGCCGTTACTGCCGTGGTGATGGTATTGGGGCCGACAGCCAGCGTAATTGGCGCGGTCGTCGTTCCTGATGCTACCGTTGTGCCGTTCACCTTTATAGTGGCATTGGCATCGCTGCTGACGGGTGTTAATTTCATCGATGCAGTGGTATTGGCCGTACTTATGGTATAGCTGGTAGTGGCGGCGCTAAAGGCAGGCGTTAACCCGCCGATACTGGGCCCGAGTTTGGACAGGTCGGCATCGGTTGAGGGCGCCCGGGTAACGGTTACCGTATAGGTTTTGGTGGTGGCGCCGTTTTGAGCGGTTACTACCGTATTGATTACCGTCTGACCGCCTTCAGTCAGCGCAATCGGAGCGGTGACGGTGCCTGATGTTACGCTCGTGCCGTTTACTTTTATGGTTGCATTGGCATCGCTGCTGACGGGGGTTAAGGTCATCGATGCAGTGGCATTGCTTACACTTAAAGTGTAGCCGGTAATGCCGCCTGAAAAAGATGGGGTTAACCCGCTAACGCTTGGCCCCAGTTTGGACAGGTTGGCATTGGTAGATGGCCGGATGACGTTAACCGTATACGTTTTTTTAGTTGTGCCATCCTGGGCAGTTACTGCTACGGTAACATCATTTGAACCGACAACCAGGGTTATTGGCGCCGAAGCCGCACCGGACGCAATTGTCGCGCCGTTTACCGTTACGGCAGCATTTGGGTCGGTCACCGTCGGCGTTAAAGTAACTGAGGTAGTGCCGTTGCTTACCATATCGGTATAGGCCAGGGTGCCTGGTGCAAATACCGGGCTTAGCGTTCCTTTGCTTAGCGAAATGTTAGACAATGTAGCAATGGTTGATTTAGCCCTGGTGGCCGTAATGATATATGTACTGGTGGTTACCCCGTCCTGCGCGGTTACTGCAACATTAATTGTATTGGCGCCGGGACTCAACGGTATGGCAGCTGACGCGCTGCCTGATGTTACTGCCGTGCCATTAATTTTGATCGTAGAGCCGGCATCGGCTGTAGTTGGTGTTATGGTGATGGATGCAACATCGCCGGTTTCGCTGGTGGTATAGGCAGTTGTGTTGGTATTAAAGGCCGGCGTTAACGTGCCCTTGCTGATGGTCAATCCCGACAGTGTGGAATTGGTAGAGGGCCTGATGACGTTTACAGTATACGTATGTTTGGTGGATAAATTTTGGGCGGTTACCACCGTAGTAATGATATTCGATCCCACTGCCAGGGCGATGGATGCGGAAGCCACGCCTGATTTTACCGCTGTGCCATTCACGGTAATGGTTGCCGTTGGATCGGCGGCGGTAGGCTTAAAGGTTAACGATGCCGTGCTGTTGGTCACCATATCGGTATAGCTGAATGTACCGGCTGCGAACGCGGGGCTTAAAGCGCCCTTACTTACGGCCAAAGCCGACAGGCTGGCGTTAACATCAGGAATGATGGTATTGATAGTCACTTTGGCTGCCGTGCCCCCGCCTGCGTTATACCCATTTACGATATAGTTTGCAGCGGGGCTTACCGCAGTCGGCGTTCCGCTGATGGCGCCGGTGTTGGTATTGAAAACTAAACCGGCAGGCAAAGGCTGGTTAATAAAATAGCCGCCTGCAGGCGCCACTTTGGTTACGTATGCTCCGATTTCGCCGCCGGTATAAATATTCCCCGAAGGATCAAGCGCTATCGCATAAGTGCCGGGCAGCCCGGTAATTATCGGTGCGGGTGTATTGCCACCTACCGGGATTTCCAAAATCGACGCACTCCCGGCATCAGCCACGTACATATTTCCTGCATTATCTAATGCTACGCCATAGGGGCGGTTAAAGCCGCCTGCTATCAGTACCGTGGCGCCGCCGTTTGCCTGGATCATTTTTAACGCGCCATTGCCCTGGCAGGTAACGTACACGTTGCCTGCAGCATCAACGGCTACGTCGTTTGGCTCGCTAAAGTTCGATCCGATGCTAACAGGGGTACCGCCGCCGGCCGGTATTTTTTTTACGAGGTTGTTGCCATTATCAACTACGTAGAGATTGCCCGCAGCGTCCAGCGCTATGCCGGCGGGTTCCAGGAACCCGGTAGCAATCACAACAGGAACACTGGCGCCGGCGTACAGTTCCTTTACTACGTTATCACCTGCTTCGCTAAAATAAACATTACCGGCAGCATCAACTGCTACCCCCTCTGGTTCGTTTACGCCGGAAACCAGGGTAACCGGGGCGCCGCCTGCGGCGGGAATAAACCATATTTTATTATCATTCAACGCGGCAACATAGGTGTTACCTGCTGCATCAAAAGCTATGCCCGCAGTAAAGTAAATACCCTGGTCAATCTGCGTTTGGGTGGTACTGTACGCTGCCGCAGAAACGCCGCTGCTGGTTGGTGTTAAAGGAACAATGGCCGTGCCGACAAAATAGGTTTTTGGCGAACTGTAGCTAATGGCGGCAGGAGCCACCGTCCTAACCTGGATGTTTAATTTGGCAGATGTAGGGCCGCCGCTGTTATAAGCGGTAACGGTATAATTTATAGGAGGGCCTGCCACGGTTGGTTTCCCGGTGATATCGCCGGTTGTTTGGCTAAAGGTTAAGCCTGCTGGTAAAGCACGGCTGATATAATAACCACCGGTAGGATTTAATTCTTCAACAGCGCTGCCAAACTGATCGGCGGTAAAAATATTACCTGCCGGATCAACCGCCAGGCCGGTAGGGCTGTTGTAGCCTGTTGTACCAATGGCTACCTGGGCGCCGCCGCCCGCAGGCACCGAGTACACTTTGGCAGCGGTCCGGTCGGTCACAAAAATATTTCCTAATGGGTCTAACGTCACTCCCCACAAAAAGGTAAAGCCGGAAGCTAAGGTAATTACCGCACCACCGCCAACAGGTATTTCCTTTAGCGCCTTGTTGCCTTCGTCGGTTACATAAACATTCCCGGCGGCATCCAGGGCCACACCAAGCGGGTGGGTAATCCCTGATCCCAGGGTAAGGGGCGTGGGGTTGCCGGCTTTAATTTCCTTTACGGCGCTATTGCCATAATCGGCCACAAAAACATTGCCGGCCGCATCGACCGCTATGCCATACGGGGTGACGAAGCCCGACCCTAAAGTTGCGATCCCTCCCGCAGCCAGAATTTCCTTCACCAGGTTATGGTTGGTATCGCTTACGTAGATATTACCGGCAGCGTCTACCGCTACACCACTGGGGTTACTAAACCCCGACCCCACCACTACAGCGGCGCCGCCGCCGGCGGGTATCATTTTTATGGCGTTGCTGCCGCCATCGGCCACATACATATTGCCCGCCTGGTCAAAAGCTACATCGGTAGGGCTTACATATCCCGAACCTGTTGTTACACCCTGGGTATTATAGCCCGGCGAACTTACGCCGGTACTGGTTGGCGCCAGCGTAACTATAGGTTTGCCGGCTACGTATATTTTAGGGGTACTATAGCTTAACGTTGCCGGTAACACCGACCTTACCGCTATGTTTATGGTATCGCGGTTAAGGTAGACCACATTGTAGACGTTTACAAAATAATTGGTTGCCGGGCTAACTGTTACCGGCGTACCGCTTAAAACCCCTGTGCCGGGATTTAAATTTAAACCCCTGGGGAGCGAACTGGTATAGTAGCCCCCGGTTGGCATGAGCTGCTTAAGTGTCGTCAGCGAATTATCAACCACATATACATTGTTCAGGTAATCAACAGCCAGTGCAACCGGGTTGTTAAAATAAGGTCCGACGGCAATCGGGCTGCCGCCGCCTGACGGGATTACCTTTATAGTACCGTTATTTTGGTCCGACACGTACAAATTACCGCCGCCGTCGATCTGAACGCCTGATGGATTAAGAAACCCGGTAGCTACGGTGGTGACCGAACCATCGGCTGCCGCTATTTTTTTGATGACATTATTGCCAAAATCGGCAACATACACATTAAAGAAAGGGTCGACCGCGAGCCCCATAGGCTGATTAAAGCCAGTGCCTATAGTTACCGGTGACCCGGTACCGCGCACAGCTATTTCCTTTACCACATTACCATCACAAAAATACACGTCGCCCTGTATGTCTACCGCTAAACCAAGGGGGCCGGTAAGGCCGGTTGCCATGGTAACCTGTGCACCGCCATTTGCGGGTATCTTTACGATGTTTTTATTGCTTACATCCGACACATAAACATTGCCGGCATTATCTACAGCTATACCATACGGCTGTACAAATCCCGATCCGATGTTGGTCTGCGGGCCTAATGGCCCGGCAAGCCTTGTTACGGTACCGTTGCCCGCGTTGGTAACATAAACTTCCTCGTACCCGTCACAAGCTACACCTACCGGCGTGGATAGCCCTGAACCTGCATTGGTGGCCGGTTTGGCATAGCTGATTGCCTGCACATTGCTGCTTGTTGGCGTAAGGGGGGTTATGGCGATGTTGGCAGCATAAATTTGCGGGCTGTTATAATGGATAACAGGGAACGGCGGCAATACTGTGGTGATATTTTGTACGCCAAGGTCGAGCCCGCCAGGATTATAGCCGGTAATAACATAATTGGTTGCAGGATTTGCCACCGAAGGCTTGCCACTAATGGCGCCCGTAACATTGCTGAAAGTTAACCCGGCGGGCAAAGGTGCATTGATAAAGTACCCACCCGTTGGCTTCAAATATTTTATAGTGTTGGTACCAGCATCAGCTACATAAATATTGCCGGCGCCGTCAACAGCTACGCCGAGCGGGGAACTTAAGCCGGTTCCGTAACTTACCGTAGCGCCGCCGCCGGCCGGAATAACTTTAACCTGGGCGGATCCCTGGTCGGTTACAATAACATTGCCGGCATTGTCTACAGCAATATCATATGGGTTTACAAAGCCCGACCCGATAGTGATCACCTTGCCGCTGTAAGCCACAATTTCCTTCACCAGCGCAGTGCCGTTTTCAACCACATAAATATTCCCCGCAGCATCTGCGGCTACACTCGTAGGCAGGTCAAACGAGGGCCCGACGGTTACCGCAACCGTGCCGGAACTTTTTGCCGGGATCATCTTGATCGCGTTATTATCATAATCGGCAACATAAACGTTACCCGCCACATCCGTCGACACATAATATGGGACGTTAAAACCTGACCCTACTATGTAAGTCTGCCCGTCAATCGCCGCTATTTTTTTAACCTGGTTGGCCCCCGCCGCTGTATAATATACGTTGCCTGCGGTATCTACTGCAACGCTGGTGCATAGTGACACCCCTGACGCCAAAATTACGGTTGACCCGTTGGACTTTAATATTTCCTTCACCTGGCTGTTTCCGAAATCGGCAACAAAAACATTTCCTTTGGTATCTACCGCAACACCGTATGGCTGGTTAAAGCCCGCAGCGAGCGTATTTGGTACCGAACCGTAGTTAGGCGCGTCGACCCCGCTGCCGGTTGGGGTTATGGGGGTAATGGTTGTATTTACAGTATAGGTTTTGGCGGAGGTGTAATTGATGATCGGCGCAGGCGGTAACACTACGTTTATTTTCACCGCAGCCACCGTTGGGCCGCCCAGGTTGTAGGCGGCAGCCCGGTAATTTGCAGCTGCGCTTGCCACCGAAGGGGTACCGCTTATAACGCCTGTACTATTGTTAAAGGTTAAACCTGCCGGCAAGGGGTCGCATAAATAATAACCACCGGTTGGCGTGAGGTATTTAACCTTGCTGTAGTAATTGTCTGCAACATAAACCCTGCCCACGCTGTCAACCGCAACGCCTGTAGGCAACCCTAACCCAGAACCGATGGCAACGGGCGCCCCGCCTGCCGACGGTATCATCTGTATCATGGCGCTGCCCTGCTCGGCAACAAATATATTGCCCGAAGCATCTAAGGCAACGCCGGTCGGCGCCGTAAAACTTGCATTGACGGTTACCACGGCATTGGTACCCGCGATCAGTTCCTTTATGGAACCGGCGCCCTTTTCGGCTACAAAAATATCGCCGGCAGCATCCAGGGCAAGGGCAAACGGCAGGTTTAAACTGCCTGCGACGAGTGTCGTCGCCCCGTTCCGCAGGTTCACTTTGCTAATTGCACCGTTAAAGGTATCGGCCACATATACGAACGACCCATCTACTGCCACACCGTAAGGCTGGTTAAAGCCGGATCCGATGGTAACCGGCGTCCCGCCGCCGGCGGGGATCCTTTTTATAGCCGAATTACCTGCATCCGCCACATAAACATTCCCCGAAGCATCCACCGCTACCTGGCCCGGCGCTGAAAAGCCCGAACCCAGGACTATGGTATTGCCATTGCTTTTAAGGATCTCCTTTATCGCGTTATTCGCGTTGTCGCTTACATAAACATTCCCGGCAGGGTCAACCGCGACTTGAAACGGGCCGTTAAAACCTGTCCCGATATTAACCGGGGTATTATAACCCGTTGGATTAACGCTGCCGCTGGTTGGGGTCAGCGGGGCTATGGCCGTTCCGGCTGTATAAGTTTTGGGGCTGCTGTAGCTGAAGGTTGGCGCCCTGGGCAACACAACGCCGATAGTTACCGCTGTTGAGGTGCCGCCGGTTAAATTATAGGCGGTAACGGTATAAGTTGTTGCCGGGCTTGCAGCCGTTGGCGTACCGCTGATGACGCCGGTATTGGTATTAAATGTTAAACCCGCAGGTAAGGGCGCGCTTAAGTAATACCCGCCCAATGGTTTGATATAACCCACTTCATTGTTGTTGGCATCCGTCAGGTAAACCGCTCCGCCCGGAGCAACCGCAACTCCCTGTACCCCGCTTGCGGGCGAACCGATTTGGTATGGCGCTCCGCCGCCAACAGGTATCTCGTTAATGGTAGACGCGGCGTAATCCGCAACGAAAACATTCCCGATTGCATCGACGGCTACGCCGACAGGCTGGCCGAAGTGTTGGCCAATATTGGTACGTACGCCGTTACCCGCCGATATTACTGCTATAAACGAACTGGTTATATCCGCAACATAAACATTTCCGCCGGCATCTACCGCGACACCGGTTGGGGTGGTAAACCCAGACCCTAAATTTTGTACCGGGCCGCCTTTTGCAGGGATGACCTGTATAGAGGGGTTCTGCTGATCGGCAACATAAACATTCCCTGCGCCATCCACAGCTATCCCGGTGGGGGCTTTAAAACCGGAGCCGATGACGACGGGACCGCCGCCGCCGACCGGAAGAATATAGGCATCATCTGTGTGCAGGTCCGTTACGTATAAGTTACCGCTCGCATCTACCGTAATTCCTTCAGGAGTCGAAAAATAAGTCGATATAACACTAACTGTACCCGTTTGTGCCGAGATCTCTTTTATCTTACTGTTTGCCGCATCCGCTATAAACACATTGCCTGCAGCATCCACCGTAACACCTATCGGCAGATTATAACCGGAGCCTACATCGGTATAGCCCGTACTATAAGCGGCAGCAGCAACCCCGCTGCTTGCCGGTGTAAGCGGGTTGATGGTTGTGCCAACGGTATAAGTTTGCGGCGTGGTGTAACTGATAGCGGGCAATGCTATTGGCCTTTTTATCGGCTTAACGTTACCCGGTTTATGCTTGCCGGTAATTTTGCCCGCATACACATTAACCGATAATGCCAAAGTAAGCAATACGACTAACGTGACGAGCCCAATGATTTCCCAAACGCCGAATGCGCCCTTAATCGTATTTTTTTTGGTAGTTGAGGAGTAGAAAGTTTTCATAGCGAGATTTTTACTCGCCAAAACTTGTTCATTTTCGGTAGTGATACAATACCAAAAACATGGGAGGCATTTACACCAGTCTTTCGTTCAATGCTTTGCTCACTGCCTCAACCTGGGAGTTTACGTGCAGTTTTTCGTAAATGTGTTTGGCATGGGTACGTACAGTTTCCATGCTCAGGTCTAAAGCATTGCCAATCATTTTATAACTGTTGCCATTTGACAGCAGGAGCAGTATATCTTTTTCGCGGCCGGTAAGCTTGTAACTATCGGCCGCTTTTTGTTGTTGCTGCATATTATTGATGATCATCCGGGCAATCTCGGGGCTCATGGGCGCGCCGCCACGCAGTATCTCCTTAATGGCGTCTATCAGCTTGTCGGATATGTATTTCTTTAACAGATAGCCGTTTGCGCCGCAATAAAGCGCCTTAAAAACATGCTCGTCGTCATCAAAAACAGTTAACATGATGATCTGTACATCCCTGTTAAAAGCCCTTATCCTTTTAACAGCCTCTATCCCGTTAACGGTTGGCATATCGATATCCATCAATATCACATCGGGTTTAAACGTTTTCACCTGTTCCTCTACCTGCAAATAATCCGAAAAGGCCCCGAGCACCTGGTACCCATCGGCAAGGTATAACAAGCTGCAGACGCTTTCGCGCAATATTTTGTTATCCTCGTATATTAAAATGGCGTACATATCGTCCTGTGGATTAAAAAATTAAAATCAGCATCAAGTTAAACATCATTTATTGAACGCCATAGTACCAAAATCATGGGAGGTGAATCGACACCAAAATACTGGCCCCCGCCGCCGGCTGCGAATTAATTTCAAAAACAGCATTCATTTCGGCCGCCCGGCTGGCCATGTTTTTAAGGCCGTCGCCGGTATACTGCCTGGTTTTGTCGAAGCCATTGCCATCGTCCGTTATCGTCATTAAAAACTGGTGCGCCGTTTTCTGCAGCACAATTTCAGTCAGCGTCGCTTCGCTATATTTTGCGATGTTGTTTATGGCCTCTTTGTAAATCAGGTAAAAATTTTTGCGCTCATCAACGCCGAGGGTAAGCCCTGCCAGTTTGCCGTCCTCGTTAAATTTAAAAGCGATGCCTGCAGGTTCCAATATTGCCGAAGCAAAGCCCTTCATCTTCATGATGGTTTTTTCAAAGGGATCGTTCACCGGGTTTATCGCCCAAACAATATCGCTCATGTTCTCCATAATGCTAAAAGAACTGTCCTTTATGATTTCCAGGTCGCGCGTGGCGTTATCTTTCCCGTCAATTTTTTTAAGGGCCACTTTGCTCAATATGTTTATGCTGCTCAATGTCGACCCGATATCGTCGTGCAGATTGCGGGCAATGCTGTTGCGCATTTTTTCCATTTCCAACAACCGCCTCGACTTTTGTACCACCCTATAACGGGTCATCGCCAAAAAGCCGATCACGCACAGCATCAATATCACCAGCGAAGCGCCGTACCTGAAAATTTTTTGATTTTGCAGGTTGGCATGGTCAAGCAACTGGTCTTTTTTCAGCAGGCTTATTTCCTTTTCCTGTTTTACCAGGTTATAGCGCTGTTCCAGTTCCTTCACCTGTAACTGAAGCTGCCGGTTTTGCAAACTGTCCGATCGTCCGTAATACTTTTTGGTGTACAGCAGCGCTTTATCGTACTGCTTGTTTTGCTCATAAAAATCGGCCAGGTATTTATAGTTATTTACTTCGGTGTTTTTGTCGCCCATTTCAATCGACGTACCCAGCGACCCAAGCATAGCCTTTTCCGTATTCTTCTGATTGTCCAAATGCGTTTGTAAACTGGCCAGGTCGGCATTTACCCTGGCCAGGTGCGCCGTATCGTTTGATTGTGTAAACAGGTCGCGACTGGCATTGAAATAATTTTTGGCATTATCTATATCGTTTTTTTCCTGGTAGATCTCGCCGATCGACAAGTCGGCCTTAGCCTCTTCAACCGATAGCTTTAGCGATTGGTCCAATGCCAGCGCCTGTTTATAACTCGCCAATGCCTTGTCGGGCTGTTTTAAACCATCCTGTATCATGCCCATACTAATGTAACTCTGCGCTATCCCCCGCTTGTCGTTCAATTCATTTTTTAGGGCGACTGATTTTTGCAGATAGGGAATAGCTTCATTAAATTGGTTTAGTTTGATAAAATCGTTCCCGATGGAAGCATAGCAAAAGGACATTCCAAGTTTATTGTGCGCTTCTTCAAACAAATTGAGTGCCTGCAGGTGGTAGGCCATGGCATTCCGGTAGTCGCCCAGGTCTAAATAATTATTACCGATATTAAGGTTTTGCCCCGCCATGCTAACCTTGCTATTTTGCTCCGAATAGAGGCGCAGCGCCTCTATCATATAAGGCAATGCCGCCTTATAATTACCCTGGATCCGATAAAATAAGCCCGCCGTAAAATTATAATTCGATTTTACACCGGGAACGGTCTTGTCGTCAGCAAGTTTTTTTAACAATGCAAGATAAATTTTAGCAGTATCTATGTGGTTGGTTTGTGCGTTTAAAGTCACCATTTGCGAGTAGCCTGCAGCCGTTTCTACAGGCATATCAAGTTGTTTGGACAGCGATATCAATATGCTTGCATAGCGCTTGGCCGCAGGTATATTGGTACGCGCGTATGCATTTACCAAATGCAGGTAAGTTAAAGCTTCAACCGTATCCTTTTTATCCTGGGCTATTATTTTTAATAAGCTATCCATGCTGCGGTTTTGCGCCCGGATAGCCGATGTAAAGAGCATTAATAACAATAAAACCCACAATTTAGGCCGCATAGCATCAGTGTTTTATACCAGCAAGGTACAAAAAGAATTTAAGCACACGTATAAAATTGGGGTGGTGGTCAGGGCAGACGCTTTTAAAATTGTTTTTAACAACATTATCTAATATTTCAGTTCAACCAGTGCGCTTAACTTTTATAATCAATAGTTTTACCACAAGGTCAACCAAGTGCACAAAGATTTCCCAAAGTAGTCGATGTTCATAGTGGCCTTAGTGACATAGCAATCGCTTTTAAAATCTTCTCAGCAACAGGAGGCTCCGCTGGAGCCTAAATTAGTTTTTTTTATCCTGTAAACAGGCGACTCCTCTGGAATCGACCAACGATATTAGTTTATAGCTCCAGAGGAGCACCCTGTTTATAGGAAAGTCGGTTTTTCTTAGGGCTCCAGCGGGGCCTCCTCTTTAAAAGCGATTTCAATGGCGTTAGTGAACTTAATGGTTAAAAAACTATTCTTTAAACCATACCGTTCCTGGCGTTCACCGCTGATAAGTTTAAAATTATTTTAAAAGCGTCTGCCCTGGCGTGGTGGTAAAGTGTGCCGCCTGGCTTGTAACGCCGGCGCCGCCCGGGTTTGCTGCAATTTAATGCAGCGGATTATTCAGACGAGGATGTACCGGCGGGCTCCGTTTAAATACCCGGCTCGCGGGGACTTGTCTGTGGGGACACAGACAAGGGGGTGAGCGGGGGGCCGGCAAGGAGGAAATCGGGTACTGCAAGTGGCCATAATTGCCGTAGAAGCCGCCAAAAAGTGTTCATCCACACGAACAAAAATGAACGTTTTTTGGCCCTGCAGGGGGCTATGCCGTTTGTACACGTTTCAAAGCCATTTGCAAGGAGTCCGGCGGCGTTTCGCAAGCGCTTAGAGCGGCGCGTGACGCTGTTTTTGTCAATTATCTGCTGTAAGCGTTCACGAAATTCCTCAAAAACGTGACAATTTTGGGAATTGCAAATTTTAACTTGCTAAAAACCAGCGATTTTCGTTTCTGTTTAAGGGGTGTATGTGCCCAAAACGTGAACACCCCGACGCTGTGCTATTAGAGATTAGGGGCTGGAGACCAAAGATTAGTTTTGAGCAACTAACCTCTAATCTCCGGCCTCCAATCAACTAACCATCAATACTTCACCACCAAAAACCCTGTTTTATGCTTGATGACACCGCTCACGGTATAATCCAACTGGTAAAAATAAGTCCCCGGTAGTTGCATCTGTCCGTTCTTATTACTGTGGCCGTCGAACACTTTTGAACTGTTATCATAACCCCGGGTTTCATAGATCAATTGCCCGTTCCGGTTCATGATGGATAGCTTATTATCCGGATATTGGCTGATATTGTCGATCATTAAGAAATCGTTTACGCCATCCCCGTTAGGCGAAACCCCCTGGTGTACCTGTATACCGTCTTCAGCAAGGGCCGGTGTGACAATCGGGATGGTTACGCTGATGCCGGCGTTGTAGCTGTCGACACCGTTTGCTGCCCTTGTTACCGTCAGGGTATAGGTTTTAGTGGTGGTACCATCCTGGGCGGTTACTACCGTGGTGATCTTGTTGGGGCCAGGGGCCAATGCAATTGGCCCGAACACGGTTCCTGATGTAACGGTTGTTCCGTTCACTTTTATCGTTGCATTGGCATCACTGCTGACGGGGGTTAACTTCATCGATGCGGTGGTATTGGCCGTACTTATGGTATAACCGGTGGTGCTGGAGCTAAAAGCCGGCGTTAACCCGCCGATACTGGGCCCCAGTTTGGCTAGGGCGGCATTGCTTGAGGGCGCCCTTGTTATCGTTACGCTGTCCGTCCGTGTCGTCATCCCGTCCTGCGCGGTGACTATGGTGGTAATTACCGTTTGAACGCCTTCGGCTAAGGTGATCGGGGTTGATGCCGTGCCCGAAGTTACAGCTGTGCCATTTACTTTGATGGTTGCATTTGCATCGGTAGTTGCGGGGGTTATGGTTATGGTTGAAACGGTGTTTGCCACACGGGCTGTATAGTGGGTAATGACGCTTTCAAATGCCGGGCTCAGCGTGCCGCTGCTTAGTTTAATGCTTGAAAGTGTGGCATCGTTTGATGGCGCCCTGGTTACTTTTAAGGTATAGGTTTTTGTTGCCGTACTGTCCTGGGAGGTTACAACCGTCGTAATAATCGTCTGAGCGCCTTCTGCCAGCGTTATTGCCCCGGATGCCGAGCCTTTCGATGCCGGTATGCCGTTTATGGTTACCGTTGCGCTGGTATCCGTAGTAAATGGCGTAAGGGTGATGGTTGAAACGGCATTGGCAACATTAGCCGTATAGCTGGTGGTCGCACTTGCAAATACCGGGCTCAATGTACCATTGCTTAGCAGCAGGTGTGCAAGGGTGGCATCTTTTGACGGCGCGCGCGTTACCGTTAGCGTATAGGTTTTGGTAGTGACGCCATCCTGCGCGGTTACTACCGTGGTGATCACCGTCTGGCCGCCTTCTGTAAGTGCAATCGGGTTGGTGGGATCGCCCGCAGGTATCGTTATCCCGTTTACTTTTACGGTGGCGTTGGGGTCGCTGGTTACTGGTTTTAATGTTATCTCCGTGATGGCATTGCCCACCTTTTCGGTGTAGCTGGTGGTGCCGCCGGCGAAGGACGGCGTTAAGCCGCCGACACTTTGCCCCAGGGTGGACAGGTTAGCATTGGTTCCTCCCGGGCGGGTTACCGCAATCGTATAAGTTTTGATCGTGGTGCTGTCCTGGGCTGTTATTGCGATAGTAATCGTGTTTGATCCGAATGCTAAGGCGATCGGTGTGGAGGCTGACCCCGATTTTATCCTTGTTCCGTTTACTTTTATCGTCGCGGTCGTATCGGATGCTGTCGGTGTTACCGTTATGGACGAAATGGTATTGCCCACGCTTGCAGTATAGCCGGTGGTTGCCGCAGCAAACGCAGGGCTTAACGTCCCTTTGCTGATCTTTAGCGCGCTCAATGTCGCAACCGATGATGGGGTTACCGATAATTTTATGATAGAAGTACTTTCGCCGCCGATATTGTAGGCATTGATGGTAAAATAAGTAGGCGGTAATGCGGCGACAGGCTTGCCGCTGATCTTTCCGGTTGTTGCATCAAAAACCAGCCCGGCAGGCAATGTTTTATCGATGGTATAGCCGGTAGCGGTTACTTTTGCTACAAAATCATCGCTGATGTCGCATGCATACAGGTTCCCTGACGGATCCACTGTCAGGCCACCCAGGAAATCAAAGCCCAGGGTATTTTGAGTGACGGTACCTGATGGATTTGTTGCGCCGATAACGGTTGAAACCACGCCGCCCGGCGTAATTTTCCTGATTTGGTTATATTCGGCAACATACACTATGCCGTTCGGTTCTGCAGCTACGCCCCAGGGTTGTTGAAAGCTTGCCGCAGTACCCTTACCATCAATTGAAGTAAATGCCCCGCTTCCGGCAAGGGTGCTTACCAATCCCCCGGAGGTAATTTTCCGTACAACGTTAGCGTCCGTTACATACAAATTGCCGCTTGTGTCCACTGCTATTTCATTAACACGCCCGAAGGTTGCGGCTGTGCCTTGCCCATTGGCTGACCCCGCTACACCTTGTTGCCCGGCAATGGTTGATACCAAGCCGGAGGGTGTGATCTTCCTGATCAGGTCATTGCGCTGATCTGCTACATATAAGTTGCCGCTTTTGTCTATCGTAATGCCTGATGGCTGCGAAAAACTGGCCTGAGTACCCTGCCCGTTTAATTGGTTGCCCCCCCCGGCAAATACACTTACTACACCCTGGGGCGTAATCTTTTTTATTGCGTTATTAAAGGTATCTGTGACGTAAACATTGCCGGCTGCATCCACGGCAACACCAGAAGGGAAAGTAAAAACTGAAACCCCGTTTTGGTCTCTTCCGACAATGGTAGTCACAACTCCTGCCGGTGTTATTTTTCGGATGAGGCTGTATGTTGCGTCGGCAACATACAGGTTCCCGGCAGCGTCAAGGGCAACTCCGTTGGGCTGCGCGAACCTGGCCGCCGCACCTGTACCATCAGCCTCGCCCTGTTGTCCGGGCAACCCGGCGATAGCCGTTATCTGTGCATAAGCGTTTGCGGGTACCGGCCCACCGGAATTTGTCGGCGATACGGTCGTTATCGCCGCTCCCGAAGTATAATTTAATACCGAAGGGTAGGAAAGCTCGGGAGCAGCGGTAGTAACATTTCCACCCAATATAGTCAGGGTGCCGGCAACAAAGCTAATGGTATAATTTTTATTGACAGCTCCGCTTACGTTAATGGGATAACTGCCCGGTAGTGTTGTAGCTGACGCCGGTGTTGATATAGTTGGTTGGGTTGTAAAAATGGCCGGGTTTTCACCATTGACAAAGCCATCGTACGTTATCGTCAGCGTTGGGTTAGCCGTATGGTAGTTTTTGCTTTGGTTATCAGCAATTAATGTTAGCGGCGCGGGGTTTACCGTCAACACCTGTGATAGGGTTGTGCTGCCGTTGGTTGCCGTTATGGTTGATGTGCCAACACCTATCACATGGATATTGCCCGCGACCACGGTAGCAACGCCGGTGTTGCTGCTGGTATAGGTAATGGGGCCGGTAGTGCTCACCGCAGGGCTAAAATCGGCAACGCCATAGATTTGTGCCGGGATCAGCGGGAAGCTAAGGTTACCGGTTATGGTGATATTGATTTTCGCGGCGCTGCTACCCGAAATGTTGTATCCGGTCACGGTATAGTCTGTTGCCGGTGAAAAAATAACGGGCGTTCCGGTAATCTTACCGGTACTGCCGTTAAAAGTTAAACCGGTGGGCGGGTGTTTGTCGATAGCGTAACCCGTGATAGCTAATTTCCTGATCGTATTGTTTAGGCCATCTGCGACAAATACATTTCCCGAAGGATCGACAGCCGCGTAAACACCGCCGCCAAATTTGGCTGCCGCGCCGGTTCCGTCGGCCGAACCGGTTACGCCAGCTGTTCCCGCAATCGTGCTTACCGTTCCGTCGGGAGTGATCTTTCTGATGGTATGGTTGCCGGAATCGCCCACATATAAATTACCAAGGGCATCAATGGACACCGAACTCAGCGAATTAAAACTGGCCGCTGTACCAACGCCATCCGCCGAGCCGGGGCTTCCGCTGCCGGCAAAAGTGCTTACCATCCCGTCGGTTGATATCTTCCTCACCCGGTAGGTTTCGGTTATGTACAAATTACCCTGGGCGTCAACCGCGCAGGCATTAAGGCTATTAAAGGTTGCGGAAGTGTCGGGCCCGTTGGTCGAGCCGTATACGCCCTGCTTTCCTGCCAGGGTTGAAACCAGCCCGGTCGGGGTTATTTTCCTGATTACATAATTATTGGCATCCGTCACGTATAGGTTGCCGCTTTTGTCAACAGCTATCCCATTTGGATAATTAAAAACAGCGGTGGTATCCTGGCCATTGGCAAAACCATAAACACCCGCTTTACCTGCAACTGTTGAAACAGTGCCCGCAGGCGTAATTTTCCTGATAAGCTCGTTTCCCTGATCGGCTACGTAAATATTGTTGCTGGCGTCTACCGCCAGTCCATTCATAATAGCAAAGGTAGCCTGTGCAGCCGGCCCGTTTAAAGCGCCGAAAGCCCCGGTACCGGCGTAAGTGCTTACCACCCCGGTACTCGTTATTTTCCTGATCAAATTGTTGTTGCCATCAATGACAAATAAATTTCCTGTTGCATCAACGGTAAGGGAGATCGGCCCGTTAAACCGTGCAGCTGCACCCGTTGCATTAACCAGCCCGGCGGCGCCAGCCGTGCCGGCAAAGGTGCTTACCTGCCCGTAGGCAGCCGCGGGTACAGCCCCGCCCGTATTGGTAGGTTTTGCTACAGGTATTGCCGTGCCGGTGGTAAATGTTTGCGGACTGATATAACTTATGTTCGGCGCCTGCGCAAAACAAACGTAAGCACTCAAAACTAAAATCGAGCAAAAAACAGCGCGTAAGTTTATGATCATGGTTATGGATTTTGTTGCTATAAATGTATAAATATATTATTAATTGCAACATTGTTTCAACATAAAAAAACACCCGGGTTGCGGATGTTTTTTGTTAATGATGCTTCATCGTTAAAGCTTTAGCCCGATGTCTCCGGCTTCCGAAGAAACTTTTCGGGGACGGATCGCCGGCCTCAATACTTCAACAGGATAAACCCGGTTTTGTGCCTGACGATGCCGTTTACGGTATAATCCAGCTGGTAAAAATAAGTTCCCGGCAGTTGCATTTGCCCATTCTTATTTGAGTGCCCGTCGAATACTTTTGAACTGTTGTCATATCCACTGGCTTCGTAGATCAATTGCCCGTTCCGGTTCATGATGGATAGCTTGTTATCCGGGTATTGGCCGATGTTGTCTATTTGGAGGAAATCGTTTATCCCGTCCCCATTGGGTGATACCCCCTGGTGTACCTGTATGCCGCCGTCCGCCAGTGTTGGCGTTTCTGCTGTCCCGATAGCTATCGGGATGGTTACGCTGATGCCGGTCCCGATAGCTATCGGGAT
>Ga0206935_10199_pt1 | contig 20269 bp, 16 predicted proteins | sample Alteio_BWOrgHeat_13_FD_152924 | JGI IMG/M metagenome (GOLD analysis project Ga0206935, IMG submission 152924) | Enriched cells from forest soil in Barre Woods Harvard Forest LTER site, Petersham, Massachusetts, United States -... | ecosystem: Environmental > Terrestrial > Soil > Temperate forest >...
CGCCTTGAGCCTTTCCGCACCCTGCGAGGCCGGCGGCTCCCTCCTCGTTCGCAAGCGATGAGATTGCCGCAGATTCAATTGTGCGCTTAAGGGAGCTAATTAACCGCAATCCTGGTGGGAGATTTTTCCGCATGACCGAGTTGCCAGGAACTCGATAAGAGTCATCAGGATATCCGGCATTCGGCACGGGGCCCTCGGCTAACCCCCAAGGCAGAATCGCTTGACAGCTTTACTTGCCGAGGGCAAAGGCGCGCGCGGACTCAAGCAACTTTGCCACGGACTCCTTGGAGCAGGATTCGGTGTAGATGCGCATCAATGGCTCTGTGCCGCTGGCGCGGAGCAGCAACCAGGTTTCGGCGGCGTTCGGCTTGGTTTGGGCTTCGGGATTGTCGAGATAGAACTTTACGCCGTCGAGATTTTCCTGGCGGAGGATCTTCATGCCGGCGAAGACTGGGTCGCCAGCCTGGAGCGCGCGAGCACGGGCGATGGCGGCGTTCTTGACGTCGTCTGGAATATGGAGGTCGATGCGTCCATATTGGTGCTCACCATATTCGGCTTGCAGGTTGGCAACCAACTGGCCGAGGGTCTTGCCTTCCTGGGCCATTACGTTGGCCAGCAGCAGAGCGTTGAGCAGGCCGTCGCGTTCGGGCAGGTGGCGCTGGAAGCCGATGCCGCCGGACTCCTCGCCGCCCATGACGATTTCGCGCTCCAACATGAGGTCAACGACATACTTGAAGCCGATGCCGTGCTCAATCAACTCGCGGCCGTATCTGGCTGCAATGCGGTCGAGCATTTTGGTGGTATTGAAGGCGCGGGTGACGGCGCCGGGCCAGCCCTTGCGGCGGAGCACCCAACTGAGAAGGACGGAGTAGATTTTGTGCGGGTCGACGAAGTTTCCGTGCTCGTCGGTGGCACCGATGCGGTCGGCGTCGCCGTCGGTGCAGAGGCCGGCCTGGCAGCCGTTGGCCACTACTGCCTCACCCAGTGCGCGGATGTTCGGCTCGATGGGCTCAGGGTTGATTCCGGGAAAGAGCGGGTCAGGATTGCCCCTGATCTGTATGTGCTCGACCCCGATGCGGGTGAAGATGTTGGAGATCAGATTGAGGCCCGCTCCGTACATCGAATCGATCGCGAACTTCATGCCGCAATGCGCGATCAGATCGAGGTCGGCGAAGTTCTCGATGGCTTTGAGGTAGGGGGGCAGGAAATCGACTTCCGTGATGGGAGCGGACTTGGCTGAGCGGGCGACCGGCTGGCCGAGGTGCGATTCGATTGCGGTAATGATGGAGGGCTTGCCCGAGCCGCCGTACCAGGCCTTGTACTTGACGCCGTTCCACTGCGCGGGGTTGTGCGAGGACGTGATCATGATGCCGCCGGCAGCCTTGCGCTCGCGGACACCAAAGCTGAGCGCCGGGGTGGGCGTAATGTCATTGGCCAGCGCGACGGGTATTCCGGTTGACGCAACGACTTCAGCACAGGCGCGGGCAAAGGCCTTCGACCCGAAGCGCGTGTCATAGCCGATGCAGAGACCTTTGGACGGATCTTCATTGTCAGAGGACTGGCGCGAGTGCACATACGCGGCCACTGCTTCGGCAGCGATGCGGACATTGGCGAAGGTGAAGTCGTCGGCGATGATGCCGCGCCAGCCGTCGGTTCCAAACTTGATTTGAGGGTGAGGCATGGTTCTGGATTCGCTCTCCGTGAATTCTAGGGTAATGGATTGCGGGGGAACGATCTGGGGAAACGGTAAAGGCCAGAGGCGGCCGAACCAGTATCCGGGACGGCGCTTGGCGCGGGCTATGGCGACGATTTGAATCCTTCGGGGAAGTTCACGGAAGACCACCGAGAAGGGATAGATTTCGAGGACAGATCGCCGGGTTCCGGATGGTAGCTTAGTTGTTTCAAACCCGAATCAGAGCCCGCATTTCCGGAGAAAGGCGTGCAATCATCTTTGCGTGCACCTCCCCGGCGGGGATCATCTCAACGGCACCGGAGTCGATCTCGTCCAGGCCGCGCTGGGCGGCGGGACTCATGAGGCGATTGTGGCGCGGAAGCGACGTCCCAGATCTCAAAGGCGAGACCTGGGGCACCCAAAGTTGGTGAGCCAGAAGAAAGTCCGAGCGAGGTCGAAATCCTAGATCAGTTCAGCCCGCCCCAGCAGGCTGAGTTCCTTCACAATCTTGCCCACATCCTGGGAGTGATCGCGATGGGCAATCAGCAGCGCGTCTTCGGTGTCCACAATGACGAGGTTTTCAACGCCAACCAGGGCCACAAACTTTTTGGGACTGTAGATGTAGTTGTTGCCGGCCTCGATGGTCATGTGGCCTTCGCTTTCGGCCACGTTGCCATCGCCGTCGCCGCGCAGCCGGGTGTCAAGCTGGTACTCGTAGAGCGAAGCCCAGGAGCCCAGATCGTTCCAACTGAACTCGGCGGGCAGGCAGTAGAGGTGGGAAAGGTGCTCGCCCTTTGCCGAGCGGGGTTCCAGCACCGCGTAGTCCACGGAAATGTTTTCGCACTTGGGATAAAGGGCGTGGAAAACGTCTTCAAATTCGGGCGTACCATAGGCGGCGGCAATGCCTTCGAGCAGCGGAGCTGTCTCCGGCAGGTGTTCTCGCACGGCATTGGCCAGCGTCCGCGCCGACCACAGGAACATGCCTGAGTTCCAGTAATAGTTGCCAGCGGAAACAAAATCCTCGGCGCGATTCTGGTTTGGCTTTTCAATAAAGCGACGCACATGCAGCGCTTCATCGTCCTTGGTGTAGTCGCCGGTCTCGATGTAGCCGTAGCCTGTTTCGGCGCGGGTCGGCTCAATGCCCAGCACCACCATGTTGTCTCCGGTGGCAGCGAGGGCGATGCCCTTTTGCAGCGCCTTGAGGAAGCGCGGCTCATCCGCAATGACATGATCGGAGGGAAAAACGCCCAGCACGGCGCTGGGATTTTGCCGCTCAATGAGAAACGCGGCCAGTCCGCAAGCTGGAGCGGTGTTGCGGGCCACGGGTTCCTGCACGATTTGGCCGGCGGGCAAGCCGGGCAGCTGATCGGCAATTTCGTGGGCCAAGTACTCGTTGGTAACGATCCATGTCTTGTCCAGGCCAGCCAGCGGCTTGAGGCGCTCCACGGTCTGCTGAATCATTGACCGTTCACCGTCAAGCGCAAGAACCTGCTTGGCGCGCGCACGGCGGGACCGGGGCCAGAAGCGGGTGCCGCTGCCGCCGGCGAGGATCACAGGGCGAAAATCGATAGACTTCGACATTGAAGAGACATCCTACCGGAGAAGTGCCATGTTTGCACAGGGGCCATTCCACATTTTGCCGAAGTGGGGTGCAATGGCGCGTGAGCGAGGGACGGGTTCGCAACAGCCGGCGCTCTCAAAGGCCGGTGAGGACGTTGGAGAAACTCACTGAATTATTTCAGCTGAGTGAGGAATTCGCCCATGCGGCGGACGCCTTCATCGATGTTCTGCCTGGTCACGGGATAGGAGATGCGGATGTGCTCGGAGGTGCCGAATGCTTCGCCGGGCACGGTAACCACGTGAGCCTCATGCAGCAGCCGTGTGGCCAGCTCTGTTGCCGAGCGAATGCCGCCTTTGCCGATAAAGGCGCCGATGTTTGGATACACATAGAACGCGCCTTCAGGCTTGGTACACGTCACGCCGGGAATGGTAGCCAGCTTAGCGAGCATGTAGTCGCGCAGTTCAATGAACTCGGCGCGGAACTCGCAGACGCATTCCTGCGAGCCGGTGAGCGCGGCGATGGCGGCTTTCTGCACCATGCTGGCTGCGTTTGAAGTTGACTGTGATTGCAGCTTGCTGAGATTAGCCACCACAGGCTTCGACGCCAGCGCGAACCCGGCGCGCCAGCCGGTCATGGAGTAGGTCTTGGACAGGGAGCCAAGAATGACCAGGTGTTCCTTGGCCCAGGTAAACGAGCCACCGGAGACGGGCTTGCCGGCGTAGTTGAGATACACATAGCACTCGTCGAGCAGAAGGAAGATGCCGCGCTCGTGGGCGAGGTGGACGATGCGTTCCAAATCTTCCGCGGAGACGACCGAGCCGGCGGGGTTCGACGGCGAGTTGAGAATGATCGCCTTGGTGCGCGGCGTGATGGCCTTCTCAATCGCATCGGCAGTTATGCGGAAACTCTCCGCCTCGCTGGTTTCGAGAAACACAACCTTGCCGCCGGCGTACTGAATTATGTCTTTGAAGCTGACCCAGTAGGGAACGGGCAGGATGACCTCGTCGCCGTGGTCGACGAGGATTTGAATGGTGTTGAAGAGCGCCAGCTTGCCGCCGGTGGTGAAGATGGCTTCGTCCATCGCATAGTCGGAGCCGAAATCGCAAGCGTGGCGCTGAATGATGGCCTTGCGCACGTCGGGGATACCGGGCACAACGGTGTAGCGGGTGAAGTTGGCATCAATGGCGGCGATGGCGGCGTCCTTGATGTGGCGCGGCGTGGGGAAATGGGGCTCGCCGGCGCCAAAATCCACCAGGCTCGCGCCCTGCGCGCGCAGCTTTGCGGCCTCGGCGGCTACAGCCATGGTTGCGGAGACTTCAATGCGGCCGATGCGGTCGGCGAAGACTTTGGCAGGGCTCAGAACAGTCATGATGTCTTTATCTTTACAGATTTCGCCGCAACCGGAAACCAAGCAGCGAAAAAAGTCGTTTCCAAGCGGGTACCGAGAGCCCGTCCTGAGCTTGTCGAAGGGTCTCGCTTCCAAGACGTGGGAACGCATAGTGTCCGGATAGCCGGTAATACAACCGCAACTCTGACACTTGGCTGCGCTGGTGGACACAACAGCATTCCTTTGCGATCCTTCATATATGAGAAAGTTATCCGTCTGCATGGTGCTGACTATTGGCTTAGTGCCTGCGTTGGTTGCGGGGGATGCCGAGGGCAGCTTCAACGTGGTGCGACTGCGTAGCATGGCATTGGACGTCATCCCACCTTGTCGCGTGACCCTGGGCGGCGTGTCCTACTCCGACCAGAAAGATATGCCTGTTGCGCTACGAGACGCTGTCAAGCAGAGGCTCGGTGACCTGGTGCCCCCAGATTCCCCGTTTGATGCGACCGACGTCGTGACGACCGGGCACAATCGACGCTTGATCTTTATCTGGGTAAAGGGGACTCGCTGGGTCGTCGCAACTGAACGCGGAGGGCGTGGATATAGCGATCCGCTCTTCGCCTATGAACTCAGCCCCAATGGACAACAGGCTAGGTTGATTGCGGAACGCACAGCGGCTCCGAATTCGGTCTGTTTGACGGCGGGAGAACTGCTGAACCAACGGGTACCCACTGCCCCGATGAAAGGCAAGTAGCTGGCTCCGGGTGTATTGTCGGCCAACCGGACAGAACCCAGCTTTTTGCCAGCTTGCAACTCCCGGAGGGCTTGGAAAACCGGGTTGGGGAAGAGTAGCCGGTTACTCGCCCGGAACTGCGAAATCTGCCGGCTTTCCGCTCGATTTCTCGTTGAGGGCATCGGCTGCGATTCGCCATTATGGCCTGAAAGTGAGGGTCAATGGTGTACGGCACCTGATTGCAGGTACTGAATGGCGGCCACCGAAAGCGACCAGACGACGCGGAGAGCGATGAACAAAAGTGAACCCAGTACCACTTCTTTCTTCTTATCGACAATCAAAATGCAAATGGCACAGATGAACAGACAGCCGCAAAAGACGAAGGGCCTTCCGTTGGGCTGAAGCACTGAGAACGAGAGAGCAAAGCCCAGCAATGCGGAAAAGCCGAAGAGGATGCCGAAGATAGTGTCCTTTGTCGAGAGATAATTTCCCGTCGCCCCTTGATTCAATGCACGCACCTTGGCTTAAAGTTGTCGTCTTGCTAAGACAAGAATATAGAAGGTAGCGAGTTGGACCGGCGTTCTGAGTGTGTGGTCGGCTAACCGGAAGTAACTCGGTTTTTGGCCTCTCCCTAGCTTTGCGCCCTGGGGGCCATGCAACTTCCGCAAAGCTTCGCCTTCGGGGAGCGCAATGGTTTGCCGCATCTGTGACAGGGAGGTCCATAGAGCGAAATGCGGTGATGCCAGATTGCATTGGGATTTGTTTCGACATACCCCGTTATGCGCGTGAATTCCGCCCGGACTTCGGGCCATCTTAACTTGTGTTTTTCAAGGTCATGAGGGTAAAAGCCCTCTATCACGGCCTTGAATTCGGCCTCATCCAGCATCGGCATTTCTGCTTCGCACCGCCAGCACCAAAGCCATAGCATCGCGCTAGATCATAGCGCAGCATGTTAACTCCTGGATCGTCGCCTACTCGGAAGTTACTGTTTAATCATCCCCGCGGGGTGCCCCATCCTCGGCTTCTTTCCAGCGAAGGGTGGAAATCCACGTACCCACAACGTTTGGCTACGGGAATTGCAATGAAGATCGGATTTATCGGACTCGGCAACATGGGGACACCGATGGCGCTGCGGTTGATTGCTGCGGGGCACGAGTTATCGGTGTGGAACCGGACCGAAGAGCGCACCAAGCCGCTCATCCATGAAGGCGCCATTGCCGCGGCGACCCCGGCCGAAGCCGAACTGGGCGCGGACGCGGTAATCACCATGCTGCTGGACGATGCGGCATACGAAGAGGTGCTTTTTGGCGTGCATAGGTTGATTGATGTTCTTTCGCCCGGCCTGCTTCACATCTTGTGCGGCACCATCAGCGTGGCCCTCTGCGAGCGGCTCACTGTGGAGCACGCAAACCGCGGCGTCGATTTTGTTGCGGCGCAGGTGTCTGGCCAGCCACGCGATGCCGCGGAAGGCCGGCTATCGATTTTGGCGGCGGGCTCCGGCCAAGCGATGAAGCGTGCCCGTCCACTGCTTGAGACATTTTCGCGAGATATCGCTGTGGCCGGCGACTCACCGTCGCTGGCCTTTGCGATGAAGCTCAAGGCAACTTTCCCACCGACGTCATGATTCTTACTTACTTCTGCGCTGCCGCGACTGAGCCGGACGCCGGCCTGTGCGGTTGCCACGCCGGTCCGCCTTCTTCCCACTGATTATCGGTAAGCTGCTCAACCTGCGTACCGTCAGAGCGCATCACAAATACCTCGCCATAAGGTTGCGGCGCGCCAATCAACACTGCTTCGTCTTTGAATCCCATGCGGCTGCTGCAAAATAAGAGCCGCTCGCCATCGGGAGACCACGCCAGGTGTGCGTTGACTCCATGCAGGTTGGTTAATTGCTTCAAGCCGGTGCCGTCAGGGTGGATGGTGAACACCTCAAAATCGGTTCCGGTCCTGCGGATGAAAGCGATCAGGTCCCCGCGCGGAGACCAGACGGGAAAATTGTCCCACTCGCTGGTTAAAGTCGTGATGTTGCGACCATCAACATCCATGACGCGCAGTCCCACACCATCGGGGCCGGTGGTGCGGAAGACAATGTGCTTGCCGTCCGGGGCGAACGATGCGAATGCATTGTTGCTGTTGCCCGAAGTAATCAGGTGGAAGCCGGAGCCATCGGTGTTGATAATGCCCACCTGCCCACCGCCGTTGAGTAAATCAATCGGCTTCTTTTCGCCAGACTCAGCGGAGAGGAAAGCGGTGAAGTCTCCGACCCCGGCCACAATCTGCTTCCCATCGGGAGACCACGACGGCGCCAGAATGAGGTCTTTTCGCTCAAGGATGGAGCGCGCCGGTTTGCCTTCATCGACGATAAGCAGGTCTGTCGATTTGCCGTCGGAGCTTTTCTTCGTCATTGCGAGATGCTCTCCGCTTGGGTCATACGCGGGCAGCCAGGCTGTCTTGTAGAGGTCAAAATTCGAGTTCCTGCTCCATACCTGCACCGGTTCGGTGGCGCGTTTGAAGACCCAGCGGCTGTACACCACCTGCGCGCCATCGGGAGACCAGGAAGGAGTGGTGACATCTTCGCCTTGCGGGCCTGGCCTTCCGGTTCCGTAAAAGACTCCGGAGACCGTAGCGTTATTGCGCAGATAGGCGACCTCTCCGGATGAAAGTTCGGCTGGCTGGAGCTTGACGCCGGGGCCGGCAGGCACAGGCGTTGCTTGGCCGTTTTCGATGTTGATCTTCAGCAGCTTATCTTCGCCATCCCGCGAGCCGAAGCGATAGGACCAGGTTTCTTGCGCGGACATGCAATAGGTGAGAACACTCTTACTGTCGCGGGTCCACTTGGGGCTGCCGCAGAAGCCTCCGTGTTGCGAGATGCGTTTGAGGCCCGTGCCGTCGGGATGGATGAGATAGATGTCGACCACGTGGAGACGTTCCCATCGGCCTTTGGCGGGGGGAACGTCACTGTCACGATCCGAGGAGAAAGCAATCCATGAGCCGTCCGGAGACCAGGAAGGGCGGAAGTCGCCGCCGTTTCCGCTGGTGAGCGGCGTTGCTTTGTGGCTGGCCGCGTCGAGAATCCACAGATTTGCTCGTCCGCCGGCGCGCGTCGAGACAAAAACGATATGAGAGCCATCGGGCGAAAACGCAGCCTGATCGTCGTACGCCGGGTCATCAGTCAGGCGTTCGATGCCGGTCCCGTCGGGATGAATCCGGAAGAGGTCTGCCGATCCGGCGCGCTCCGATGTGAACACAATCCAATCGCCCTTTGCAGACCAGGATGGGTTGTAATCAAGCGAGCCTGCCTGCGTAAGAGACAGCTCCGAGGAGCCATCGGCATTCGAGATGAAGAGCGCGGCGTTCGATGGGCCGAGACGGGCAAACAGAATCCTGTCGGCTCCCAGGCAATAATCCAGCGAACATGCAAACGCGAGGATGCAAAAGAACACAGTGCGGGCAAGAGTCATGGATCACTCCGGAGGTGCGATTTGGGCGGGGAAAGTTGCGCTGTGAGGATATCACCGTGAAGCGGTGCAGGGGAGATGGATCTGAAGAAGGGCTTTGGATGTGGCGTTGCTAGCTCTTGCTGATGCGCGCGCGCAGGCGCTTGAGGACATTGGGAGGGACGAGCCCGGAAACATCGCCGCCGAAGCTGAAGACTTCCTTTACCATGCGCGAGCTGACAAACGAATAGCGGCCAGCGGGTTGGAGAAAGACGGTCTCGATCTCCGGAGCCAGGCGCCGGTTCATCAGCGCCATTTGGAATTCGTGCTCGTAGTCGGAGATGGCGCGGATGCCGCGCAAGACTGCGGTTGCTCCCTGGCGGCGGGCAAACTCGACCGTCAGACCGTCGAATGTGGCGATGGAGACGTTGCCCAGGGCGCTGGTGGCTTCTTTGAGCATCTCGACGCGCTCTTCGACAGTAAAGAGCGGATTCTTGACCGGATTGTTGAGAATGCCGACGGTCAAGTGCTCGAAGAGCTTTGACCCACGCTGAATCAGGTCGACATGCCCGTTGGTCGGCGGGTCAAAGGTGCCGGGATAGAGGGCGTTTACGCTCATTCGAGGACTCTAGGGGGATTCTAGCAGCGGGGGACGAGGTCGACCCTCTGTTCGTCGGTGAACGATCTTCTGCTTCTAGTCCCTTAGTCCCTAGTCCCTGTTCGCGGCTTCACCCTTTGCGCGGTCTCACGGCTTCTTTGGCCTCGATGTGTCCGGTGGGCGGGACTTCGGGGACGTCGGCTTTGACGGCGCCGATGCCTAATTTCTTGCGCAGTTCTGCGTCGATCCTGGCGAAGATGTCTTTGTGGTCCTTGAGGAAGGTGCGGGTATTTTCCCGGCCCTGGCCGATGCGCTCGCCGGAGTAGCTGTACCATGCGCCGGATTTTTCCACGATGTCATTCGCAACTGCCAGGTCGAGCACGTCGCCCTCGCGGCTGATGCCCTCGCCGTAGAGAATGTCGAATTCGGCCTCCCGGAACGGAGCGGCTACTTTGTTTTTTACTATCTTCACTTTGGTGCGGTTTCCGGTGACGACGTCGCCGTCCTTGATGGCGGCGATGCGGCGGATATCGACACGCACAGAGGAATAGAACTTGAGCGCGCGGCCCCCGGTGGTGGTCTCCGGATTGCCGAACATTACGCCGATCTTCTCGCGAATCTGATTGATGAAAATCAGGGCGGTGCGGGACTTGGAGATGGTCCCAGTCAACTTGCGCAGCGCCTGGGACATGAGCCGAGCCTGCAATCCCATGTGGGAGTCGCCCATTTCGCCATCCAGCTCAGCCTTGGGAACCAGGGCAGCGACCGAGTCAACAACCAGCACGTCGATGGCGCCAGAACGTACCAAGGCTTCAGTGATTTCGAGAGCTTGCTCGCCGCTATCTGGTTGAGAAACCAGCAGGTTGTCTACGTCCACTCCCAGCTTCTTGGCATAGCTGGGATCGAGGGCGTGCTCGGCGTCGACAAAGGCCGCCAGGCCGCCGAGCCGCTGCGCTTCGGCGATCACCTGCAGCGTGATGGTGGTTTTGCCGGAGGATTCCGGGCCAAAAATCTCTGTGACGCGCCCGCGGGGAATGCCGCCGACGCCAAGGGCGGCGTCGAAGCTGATGGAGCCGGTGGAGATAACCGCAATGGGCAGAAGGGCTTCCTTGGAGCCGAGGCGGACAATTGAGCCTTTGCCAAACTGTTTTTCGATCTGTGCGAGGGCGAGTTCTACGGCTTTGGCGCGGTCGTCGGCAATGGCCATTGAGTGGGGTCTCCTATTGAATCAGCCTGGGACTACTCGGCTCACTGGAAGAGCGAGAAAAGACAGGCGCTTGGAATGCATTTCGATGGGATTGTAGCAGGGCTGGAGGCACAAAGACAGAAGAAAATGGCGAAGAAATGGAGAAGGTTAGATTTCTCTAAATAACCCGTTACATTTCAATCGGTTGCTTCAGGTTACGAAAGCAGGCAGTCAGATGACGTACGCGCCGATGCGGGTTTCGCGGCTAGTCAGCGAGTCACAGGAGCGGTCGAGGGCTTCGTATTCGGGGTCATGGTCCTTGCGGAAGGCGCGGAAAGCATCTTCGCTGGCCCAGCGGTCGATGGTGAGATACGCGAAGGGGATATAAGCGTCGTGCAAGAACTCCGTTCCCAGGTAGTCTGGCGAATTGCGGAAGAGCCGGGCCCAGGCGCCGTCGGGACCGTAGGCGGCTTCGAAGGCGGCGACTTTCTCCTCGGCAATCTCGAACTGCCAAACGACAACAAACATGAGCGGCACCGATGCGGATTCCAGATGACAGATTACAGGTTACAGCTACCCGGCCAACATTCAACAGCAAGGAGTCTCAGAACACGGCCGAACGGTTGGGCGGGTGACTGAAGGCTGCCGAAGAACGGATCTGACAAATGTTCCTGCTTTCCCACCCTTCCGCCAAAAAAGGCGGAAGGGTGGGCCACTGAGCAGCTCGGTGCGCATTCGAAGCGGAAGCTCAAATTATCTGTTGAACAAATTCCAGTTTCGACCGATACTCTATTCAATCTCAAAAAAATCAGCGCCCGAAATCACAGGTGAATCATGAATTCTCGCGCAGTATTTGTGTATCTTTCCGTGTCCATTGCCGTGGCAAGTGCACAGGCGACCGCCTTTGCTACGGTCTCAACCTCTGCGAGCACCAGGAGATCTTCCGAGGTTGCGAAAGCGGCCTCGCAGCCGACTCCAACCGCGTTGTCGGCTGCGCACGCATCGGTTACGCGCCAGCTCTTTCCCGTTCAGGACGAAAAGGGGCTGCTGCTGACATGCGTTGCGCCGGAGATTGAGACGAACAAGGACACCGACGTCTTCAAAGACTGCACGCTGGCTCCGGGCCGCACGCTGGACGACGTGATGCATTCGTTCATTGGCGCGATGCATGAAGAGCAGCGCAAGCATGCAAGCGAGCATTCCGAAGCGAGTAAGAATTACGACGGGGAATCGGCGGAGAAGTCCGCACAGAAATAAATATTGCTTGCGATAGTGTGGTGTCCCTGAAGTTCATGCAAGAACAATCGCGCCCAGGGGGCACCCGCCTTCGACTCCCCTGAAGTACGCTTCGCTCAGGATGAACGGTGCTGACTTGGGTTCGAGGTTTCCCACCCCAGCGACAAAACAAGAACGTCGCGAGGATGGGGCACCCGGAGTTGGAGATTGAATTAGAAAATCACGCAGACAAGACACTAGTTGTTTCGCAGGGCGACCATGGGGTTGATGCGCGAAGCTCTGCGTGCGGGAATATAACCGGCCAGTAATGCAACTGCGGCGATGAGCAGAACCATGGCCGCAAAAGTGATGGGGTCGCTAGGAGCTGTGTTGAAGAGCAGGGCAGCGATGGCGCGGGAGACCAGCAGCGAGACGCCGGCTCCGGCGGCGATGCCGATGAGGGCGAGGCGCAGTGTTTTGGCAAGCACGCTTCTGCGCACAATCGACATGGTCGCGCCGAGGGCCATGCGAATGCCGATCTCCTGAGTGCGCTGGGTGACGGAATAGCTGATGACGCCATAGATGCCGATGGCGGCAAGCAGCAGTCCGAGGCCGGCGAACGAAGCAGCCAGCAGCATGAAGAACTGGCGCGGTGAGTTGGCATGATCGACGAGGCTTTGGATGGGACGAAACTCGGCCATTGCCTGTTTGGGATTGATGTCACGCAAGGTGCGGAGCACGGTTCCGGCGAGAACGGCTGGCGGCAATGTGGTGCGGACGACGAGCTGGGCGCCGTTAGGGCCGCTCTGCATGGCGGAATAGTAAATTTGCCAGCCGGCTTCACCCTCGGAACTCTCTTCATGCACATCGTCGGTGACGCCAACGATGTGCAGGTCCTGGCCGGGTCTGCCGATGATCTGGCCGACGGCGTCGTGATTGGGCCAGTGGGCGTACTGGTCGAGGAACTTCGCAAAGGAGCGGTTGATGAGGACGACATTCTGGCTCCTGGGGCCGTCATCCCAACTGATGTCGCGGCCGTGGATGCCTGTTCCCATGGCGCGCAGATAGCCGGGAGTGATGACGTAGACCAGGGGCGAGCCGTGGAGATGCTCAGGCGGGTTGATTCCCTTGGGAAAGGGAAGTCCCCAGGCCCGATTCTGTCCGAGGGGCAGATAGTCCGAGATGCCGGCAGCTTCAACGCCGGGGAGGGCGCTTATGCGGCCGATGACCTGCTGGAAGATGACGCTGCGCCGGGCTGCACTGAGAGAGCCATCTTTGTCATTGGGAACGCTGTCGTCATAGTCGACGTTGACAGCAGCGGCGTGCTGCGGCTGGAAGCCCAGGTCGACATCGAGGACCTGAATGAAGCTGCGCAACAGCAGGCCAGCGCCGACCAACAATACACAGGCCAGAGCAACCTCGGTAACCACGAGAATTGAACGCAGGCGCTCGTGCTTGCGACCCTGGCCGGAACCTGCGCCGGAGTCTTTGAGCGAGTCCTGCAGGTTGCCGGCGGCCATGCGCAGACCCGGGAGCAGTCCGAACAATCCCGCCGCGACGACAGCGATGAGCACGGTCCAGCCGAGCGCTGCGCCGTCAATGTGCAGCAGGCTGAGCAGCGGAAGCGCGAGGGCCTGCTGATGGCGCAGCCAGGCTACAAGCGCGGCGGCGAGGGCGAGTCCGCAGATGGCTCCCGCGCCGGAGAGGACGAGGCTCTCGGTGAGCAGCTGACGCACGATGCGGAAGCGGCTTGCACCGAGCGCGGTGCGCATGCCGAATTCCTTGGTGCGGGCGGCCGCGCGGGCAAGCAGGAGATTGGACAGGTTTACACAGGCAATCAGGAGGACGCCGCCGACAGCGGACCAGAGAACAACGAGAGAGCGGCGCAGCTTTCCGCTGATGTAGTCCTTGAGGGGAACCGGGACAACGCCACCCTCGCCATTCTTTTGCGCATAGGTGCCGCACGACGCCGGCTGTTTGTTGTTCCAGCACATGTGGGTGGCGGCGGAGGCTGCGTCGGGGACCGCTTGCCCGAGCGTGACGCCGGGTTTAAGGCGGCCGATCATGGTGATGATGTTGCCGTAGTCGCGCGGCGGACCATAGAGATTGAGGGGTGTAAGAGCGTCAATCTTCACTCCTGGAGAAAAGACGGCGCCGAAGTCGAAGGTTTGTGGAAGAACGCCGATGACGGTGATCTGCTGGCCGTTCATGTCGAATGCTTTGCCGACGATGTTGGGGTCTGCGTTGAACTGGCGGCGCCACCATGCGTCGCTGATGACGATCACCGGAGCAGCGCCATTGTTAGCGTCCTCCGGGCGGAAGAGACGGCCCATGGCAGGCTGCACGCCGAGAACCTGAAAGAAATTGGCGACGACGTCGATGCTGGTGGCGGGGATGGGAGCACCGCCCAGGTTGAGGTCGAGATTGCCGGGGCCGGAGAAGGCGAAGTAGCCGGTCACATCCTGATAAGAGCGGCTGTAGGTGCGGAACTCGTCGTAGGCGTCGGTGGAATAGGTGGCGCAGGAGAGGCCGCATTTGGTGGGCGGCGGGGCGATCCACACGAGCCTGTCCGCGTTGGGAAACGGCAGCGGGCGCAGCAGCAGATTGTTGACGACGCTGAAGACAGCGATGTTGGCGCCGATGCCCAGGGCGAGAAGAAGAACAGCGATGACGGTGAAGGCGCGGTCACGGCTGAGCGAGCGAACGGTGTAACGGAGATCCTGGAAAAAAATGTCGAGTCTCATAATTCCTCGCGCTTCGCGGTGTTGATCTTTCGCCAAATCGACGCCGCCAAAGCGCACCAGCGCCTGGCGTCGTGCTTCCAATGGAGAGAGGCCGCGCTGGATGTTTTCCTGCGTAGCCAAGTCGATGTGTGCGGCGATCTCCGCTTCCAGCTCTGCGTCGAGCGGTGGTTTGCGGATGAACGAAAAAATGCGGGCCAGCGCCCGGCGGAGTGCGCCCATCATCGGCCTCCCTCTTCAGACAAATCGAACAGGCGGCCCATAACGTCGGACAGGCGCTGCCAGTGATCGGCGTCCCTGGCTAACTGCTTCCGGCCGCTGCGCGTAATGGAGTAGAACTTGGCCTTGCGGTTGTTGTCGGATGTGCCCCACGAGGCCGCGATCCATCCGCGCTGCTGCAAACGGACCAGCGACGCGTAGATGGTGCCCTGATTAAGCAAGACTTCGTCCTTGCTGGCCTGCTCAATTCGCCGCGCGATGCCGTAGCCGTGCTGCGCGCCCATCGCGGCCAGCGTTTGCAGGACCATCAAGTCGAGAGTGCCTTGCAAAAGATCCAGTTTGGTTTCGCCCATTCTTCCGTCTCCTGTGCGGATACCACACAAGTATTGCACAAGACGTGTGGTATTGCCACAGGAAAGATTTTTGGAGAATTTGGCGCCCTAAGAACAGAAGCAGGTCCTTCGGCTTCCTTCGCTTCGCTCGCTCAGGATGACAGCTTTATTTTGGTATCACGATCCATCAGCGCTGAAGAAGGTCGATGGGATTGGTGAAGTCGGTTACCCGGATGTGCTTTGCCAGCGTTGGATGCTGGCGCTCCAGGGCTTTGTACATCTCCCATGCGATGCGGCGATAGCTGAAGTGGCCTGCGGGAGCGGAGCGGAGTTCGGAGATGTATTGAGCCTCGGCAAAGTCCATCTTGAAGAGGCTGCGTAGGCGCGTGGCAAGCGGCAGCAAATAGAGCGCGGATTGAGCAGCTTCCGGAGCCTGGCTTGCAGCAATTTGGTTGCTTGCTGCATGGGCCGAGGCAAGAGCGGATTCGAACTCCGCCAAAATCCCAGCTTCGGCGAGGAGATTGACGTCCGGCGGCAGATCCGCCGAGTCGGGAATCTCGAAGCCGTGCAGCGAGGTAAAACCCTGAATGATCTGCACACAGCGACGATGGCGATGCATGTCGCGGAATCCGCCGATGTCCATGAGGATGTCGAAGCGGAGAGCCGCGCCCGCATGAAAGGCACGGAGCGCTTCATCATGACGGCCGCGATGGCGCAGGCCCAGCTCGATAATTTCTGTGACGCGAGCTTCGGGCAGCGCGGCTACCAGGTCGCGAATCTGCCTATAAGGATGGTGGCTGGCTGAATAAATCAGCGTCGCTGCGAGCTCGACTTCCAGGGTTTCGAATCGCTCCACCAAGTCAACCACCGGGGCTTGGGCAATGGGAAGATCGGCCAGCAGTTCAGCCGCCGCCTGAGCGAGTTCGGTCTGCGTTTGAATGATGTATTGGTTGGCATCGGCGTACTTGACCAGCGTGGGCGCGGTGCGGATTTCGCGGTTGAAAAGCCCGGCAGCCTCTTCACCGAGTCCTGAATCAGCGGCGTCAAGCTTCTCAACGAATGCTGCCGCAGCCTGGGCATTAACGTTCCAGGCCGGCCCGGTGGCCGCTTCGCGCAGCTTGAGGCCGAGGTCGCGAACTTCGGCAACGGGGTGAGAGAGCAGGCGGGAGACCTGTGTTTCAAGCGTGCGGGCATTGACGATCTGGCCGAGCGAGGTGTTAGTGGCCAGTGGCAGCAGGTAGCGCGCTACATCGAATGCGCGGGCTTTCAGGGTGCGCTCGTAGGCCTCGGGCTTGAGGGTTTCAGGGCAGGCGATGCGGCGGCGCAGTGCTTCAAGCACGGCCGCTGTGGTGCGCTGATAGGTGGCGAAGAGATCCTGGATGGTGTCTGCGTAAAGTTGTGCGGAGGCAGAATCATCACCGAAATAGGGAAAAAACCAGCCGGACTTGAGGAAGTTCTGGTAACGGGTCGACCGCTCCTGGCCGTCCCATCTCTGTTCGTCCACAAGAACGATGGCGGCCAACAGCGAAAGGCGCTCGACGGCAAATGCGATGTGGGCCAAGTCGGCAATGGAGCGATGGCCGTATTGGAAGTAAAACGTGTTCAGGAACTGCTCCGCCCTTTGGGCGCTGATTTCAGCGAGCGACTCGCGCATGGAAAGAGAAGAGCGCGAGTATTTGGCCATTGCGTAGGCCAGCACTTCAGGATCGGCTCCGTGAACGGCGAAGACGTCGGTTTGATTGCGTGCGTCGAGGGGGAGAGGAGGTTGGCTGGACATGAAGGTGTGCTCGCGAACAGAATACGGCATCGGGGCTTGGTAGGGCGGGTGTGCATCCTTGCCGGGCTTTTCTGCGTCTGTCTGTCAGGTGGGACGGGCCAGGTTTTGCCAAGCCGACGCCGGACCGTGCGGAATGGGGCAATTCAGGAGTAGGATTTTGCTTAGGAGCAGCGGATGCGGGAATTTCTAATTCGAACCTCGCACAGTCCCAGGCCGCTGCCCTCAGGGCGATGGCAGATGACGCAGCGCTGGAACGATTTGCTGCTGGCGCATTGGCCGGTTCCCGCCGCTGAGATCGCGCCGCGGCTGCCCGAGGGGTTGGAGCCAGACCTGTTTCAAGGCACTGCCTGGCTGGGGGTGGTTCCCTTCTGGCTCGACCGAATCAAAGTCCGCGGACTGCCCAACATTCCCGGTATGCGAAGCTTTCCTGACCTGAATGTGCGCACCTATGTACGCGATGAGCACACCGGAACCCAGGGGATGTATTTCTTCTCGCTTGACGCCAGCAACCTGCTGGCCGTGGCGCTGGCGCACACGCTCTTTCACCTGCCGTACCACTGGGCGGAGATGCGGCTCGATCAGCGGTCGGAGCGCGAGTTCTCGTTCTACAGCCGGAGGCGGTTTACTGACAATCCGGTAATCTTCAAGGCGCGATACCGGGGACTAGGGCCGACGCGCAAGTTGGCCGAGGCCCGGGCAGGGTCACTCGAATATTTCCTGATGGAGCGCTCAAGTTTGTTTACACGGAACCACGCAGGTCAGGCGGTGCGGTCGAGCCTGCATCACGTTCCCTGGCCGCTGGAAGAGGCGGAAGCGGAGATTGAGCAGAACGACCTGGCGCGCTCCATCGGCATTGAGCTTCCTAATATTGAGCCAATTCTGCATTACTCGCGGCGCCTCGCCGTTTATGTGTGGCCCAGAGAACTGGTGCGGCCCGCGCTCGCCGGCCGTCCGGTTACAGTAGCAGCTACGCCGCTCAGTTGAGGAAAGCGTGAGACTCCGAGATTCGTCTCCTGCTTCCCAAGTTCACATCACAACTTGAACTGTCGCATGAGCGATGGGTACTTTCAGCGAAATTGAAAGCCTGCCCCCAGCGTAGTTCCGCGTCGCAGCGATTACTTAGGTAAGGGATTTTCTAAACGTGGCGCGACTATTTAAGCAAGCCTGGGTTCACGGGGTTAGCTCAGCAAGAAAGCCCTGCTGATTTTTTCAGCAGCGCATCTGCTTTCTTAGCGGGAGACATAAGCTCCGGCGATTCAATCTCAAGGAACTCGCCAGGACAATCACTGCCGAACCCGTTGCCGATGCAAGCGTGGGCGGCGCGGTTCTGTTCCAATTTGCTGCTCTGATCGAGTGCTGTGCAAAGAGCCCCACGGACTCTTCTGCGTTGCTGCGCGCTTTGGACCCAAAACTCAGGAGGAATGTGATCAATATGAACTCCAGGACAAGCATCAAATTTTTGCCGGCAGCGTTCGCTGCTTTGTTGGCCGGCGCGCTGGTAATAGCAGGTTGCGGCAACGCCGGAATGGGCACAACGACGACCCCACCGACGGGCGCGGAAACCGGTTCGTCGTTTGTTGTCGGCACCGACGCTCCCATGAAGAGCGTCGTTTCTTTTTCAGTGCAAATTCAAAGCGTGACCGCAAGCGACGGCAGTGGCAACAGCGTGTCATTGATCAGCGGCACACCGACAGTGGATTTTGCGCGCTTCAACGGTTTGCAAACGCTGCTGGACATGAACGATGTGGCCGCCGGCACGTATAGCAATATTTCCATCACGCTGGGCGCAGCGACCATTGGCTATCTGCAAACGCAGGCCGGCAGCGCTCCCACCATTCAAACCATGGCGGCGATTTATCCGAACTCCGCCTCCACATTCACATACACCGCGACGCTGAAAAATCCCATCGTGGTGGCGCAGAGCGGCGCGCCGGCCGGGTTGCATCTTGACTTCGAACTGCGCAAGTCGATCGGCGTCGATTCAAGCGGCAACATCAACGGCGACGTAACGCCCACCTTCAACGTGAACGGCGTCGGCAATGGCGATCCCGGCGCTTATATCGATTGCTTCGATGCGGCGGTGGTGAGCGTGAATGCGAATGCGCAGTCTTTCGTTATCCAGGGACCGCATGGACGCAACTTCACCGTGAATGTGAGCGGCAACACGGAATGGGAGGGCAACGAAGGCCTGGGCAATCTCTCCGCCAGCAGCATCATCACGCTTTCCGGAACGCTGGATCGGGCCGATGCAACCATCGACGCGGACGACGTGGCGATCCTTTCGCAAAACGCGTTCTATGCCGGCGGGCAGATTACATACGTGAACCCTTCGTCGGGAGCGGCGTCGAGCTTCGACCTGTATGTGCGCGGGCTGCTGCCAACCACCACGGGGTTGACGCTGGGCCAGATTGCAACTGTGGATTTGAGTGGCAATGAGAAGTACTTCATCTACTGGTTCCACAATCCGCTGACCGAGTTTGTCTTCAACGACAGCCTGTTGTTGCCAGGCCAGCATGTTTCGATCGGCGGTCCGGCAACCGGCGCGGCCAATCCTCAGGATGTGACGGTGAAACGTGTGGTTCTGCGCGACTGGGGCTTCAACGGAACCGTCGTTTCCAGCAATGGGAGCGGGACATTCCAGATGCAGATCAACGGCTTTGCCGGCTTGCTGGCGCCGCAAACAGTGACAGTGTTTACGACGGGCAAAACGCAGTTCCGCGACGGCTGGACTGGAATGGGCGACTTGACGGCGGGCGCTAACGTGCGCGTGGTCGGATTGCTGATCAAGAGCCCTCTGGATGGAAGCACGGTGCTACTGGCTCACTACGTGGACGATATGGACTGAGGGCAGACGACAGAGGAAAGATTGCAGATGACAGATGAATGGTAAGTGCGAAGTTCATCGCGCCGGGGCCGCAGGCAATTGCCCCGGCGCTTTTCTTTGCTTTTTTGACATGCCTCCTGCGAGTTGGTAGCCTTCATAAGGGCGCCTCCGGCCAATTCCAGCCGCAATCCTGCCCTCCAAGCGTCCCCGTCGTCTAGTCCGGCCTAGGACACCGCCCTTTCACGGCGATAACACGGGTTCAAATCCCGTCGGGGACGCCAATAGAATCAACTATTTAGCGATTGACCCGGTCATTTCCGCGGAGCAGTTTGGGGAGCATTTAAGCGCTCCTTTGAGACGTAGATGGCAATACCGGCGTTCTGACCATCTCTACAACCTTGTGCTGCGCAGCCCGTTTGGCGGGCATCTGTGCTTGGGCGTAGAGATCCATCGTGACTCGACTAGACCCGTGTCGCAGTAATTCCTGCACAACCTTGATGTCTTCTCCGTTCGCCTTGAGAAGGGTTGCGTAGGTGCGCCGGAACGTGTGCCAGCCGATCTTCTTGCCTATTCCAAGCCCCTCAATCACCGGCTTGATGTGATATCGCATCACGGTTTCCAACCAGATCGGTTGTTTCCCGCGCTTT
>Ga0206935_10200_pt1 | contig 20247 bp, 18 predicted proteins | sample Alteio_BWOrgHeat_13_FD_152924 | JGI IMG/M metagenome (GOLD analysis project Ga0206935, IMG submission 152924) | Enriched cells from forest soil in Barre Woods Harvard Forest LTER site, Petersham, Massachusetts, United States -... | ecosystem: Environmental > Terrestrial > Soil > Temperate forest >...
GCCGGGAACTCAACGGTTACGTATAACAGGTCCGGCGATCAAAACATCCTTGACTTAAGTTACAAAAATCTATCCGTATTTGGGTTTGGTAAAAAGTATATGGTATCGAATTTAACATTAGCAGGAAATTTGATAATCAACGCTTTTTCTACAGATAATGCTTTTATGGAATGTACAACATTTGACTTGACAGTAAATGGCACAACATCTATTCAAACAGCAAACAGCATTGCAGGGGGTAATTTTGGTAAATCAGGACCTGGGAACTTGATATTCATCGGCGCCTTAACCATCAATTCAAATATTGTATTCAGCAGTAATATCACTGGCATTGAATTGAGAAACGGCGGCGCTTTGTCTGGTTTCGGCGGTTCCCTTAATATAAATTGTCCGGTTACATTTAGCACGAATAGCCAGACCATAGCTGGGAACTCGGTTAACTTTAATAATACTGTAACTATTTCCGGTCCGATCACATTGACCAGCACAAATTCATCAATTTATTTCTATGGGATAGTGAATGGCGATAACGCTAGTTCCACGTTAAACAACAGTGGATTTATGAATTTAGGTATTTCTACAACTCCAATGGCTATAGGAACATTCAATTACAAAAACAGTTCCACTTCGACTTTAAGTTATGTATTCAATGGCGATTTCACATTACCCTACACCACTTATGCGGGGCTCAATATCATGGGAACTGGAACCAAAACCTTATCAGGCAACACTACTATAGGTCTCAATCTGACAGTGAATAACTTCGATAGTGGAAAGGCAAAATTAGATTGTTCTACATTCAATTTGACTGTTAACGGAACAACGTCGGTAAACGGCACGGGCGGCGCAAATGATTCTGGGCTATTAGCTGTTAGTGGAACGATTGTATTTGTGGGAGCCTGTACGATAAACAGCAATAATCTCTCGTATGCGTCCGGTCCAACACTAGAATTTAGAAACGGTGCAACTCTTAATCCGTTTGGTGGCAGCGCGACGATTAGCTGTGATATAAATTTCACAACAAATAATCAAACTTTCACGACCCAGGGGAATATGGAATTTGCAGGTAACATTATACTTTCCGGAGGCATCACCTTATCCAATACAACGGCCAGTACAGGACTCGTTGCTACTGGTGTAATTAATGGCTCAAGTGGATCGGATACGTTCATTAACACGGGTTTTATGAATTACCAAAACACAACCGCTCCAATGGTAATAGGCAAACTATATTGTAACCAAGCCGCAAATACCTGGGTGTACGGCCTAGCGGGAAGTCAAGATATACAATCTCCATCTGATCCAACCCCAGGTTATAGGAATTTAACGCTATCCGGTTCTGGAGTGAAACGATTACTTGGAAATGTTTCAGTGAAAGGGATGTACACGTTAACATCGCCAGCGACATTAAACTCAAACGGGTTTTCTTTAACAAATCCCTAACTCCTTTTTACCAAAGCAACCCAAATGCAAACAACATCATGGCAAAACTTTTTCACTCATACTCAACCTATCCAAGTGCGCAGTAAAAGCGTTCAACCCTCTTCTATGCTCGCCTTAAAAAATCTACCCGGCAACTTCACTCGCGGATTTTTTCCTATAAAATATACGTTTTGACAAGCGTATTGATGGCTTTTCAATTAAAAGATAAAACAGATAAGCGACAAAGCAAGCCGCCAAAACTTCGACAAAAAGGCAAATGAGCTGATTATTATTGCTATCAACATGCAATCGTTTGAGTAGTCCCTGAAGCACAAGCAATGTTGGGTAATGGGTAAGATAAAGTGAATAGGATATATTCCCTAAAAACACGAGCGGTTTTATCAGTAATTTGAAAAACAGCATTACCAGGCTGCTTATAACGAGTAAAATAAAAATAGCCAAACCAAATTGATAAACAATAATACCCAAAAAAAATAAGGGTAGAATGATATTTACCCATTTTTTGTTTTGATAAAAGCTAACCAGTGCTATTCCGAGTGCAAAAATTGGCGCATAAGTAAACACCAGATAAAAAGCATTAGGAATCGGAATAAAGCAAGTTAAACTAAAGATAACCAGAAAAGTAAATTTATAAATTGGGGTGTCAAAAAGAAAGTACAAAACACCTATCAACAGGTAAAATTGAAATTCGACAGAAAGCGTCCAAAAAATATGGTTGTAAAAAGAATATTTGGTAAACGGGATGATGTACAATAAATGCGCCAAAAATTGCTGCGGAATAAAATCAATCCTATCTCCTTCAAAACCAGTTATTTTATAAATGACCCTCCACAGTACAAATACCAAAATTACCGTAACGTAATAAGCGGGATCAATCCGGATAGACCGTTTAAGTAAAAATGTAAAAAACTGATTTGATTTATAATTATGTGTAACTAATGAGTAGACAATAATAAAACCGCTGATTAAAAAAAAAACATCAACGCCAGTTTTACCAAAAATAAAAACAGATGATAATTTAGGATATGATGCCAGCCCCGAACCGTAATGACAAAAAACAACCCCTAAGGCAGCCAGTCCTCTCAAATATTGAATGCTTAATATTTTTCTTTCCTTAATTGTCATTCTCAAATAAACATAAAATTAACAGCGCGGAAAAATCAACAGTAAAATAGTTTATAGTTAAGTAACTACTTGCTTTCGCTGTAGTTAACAATAATACATTACAAGGATCAGGTCACCGACCTTGCACCCTCCAAAAAATAGTTTCCTAAGCGCCGGTACAAGATCGAAGACAAGAAAGTCGGATATATTTTAACTCAGGGCGAAAACTCACATTTTCATTCCGCTCCTTTTTACTTTTCCGTTCGCAAAACGAATAATTTGGTATCGAATAAATGCCCGGACAGATACGCTAAGCATGTGTTTAAAGGTACTGTTAAAAGCATGCGTTTATATCCTGAACGGCCCGACAGGCAGTAACGCAATGATTTATTGTATAACGAAAGCATTTTATGCATACCACGCAGGAAACCAGCAATTCCGGGAATAATCTTTCTGACATCCGATTTATAATTTTTAAACAAAGCTTTTACTAATCAAGCAACCCAAATGCAAACATCAGCACTATTTACCATCGACTTTACGGACTTTGCAAAAGGCCTTAAAGTAGCTATCGGCGGGGCAGTTATTGCCGCAGCCGAGGCCAGCATCCAGGCCGGCGTATTAACCTTTAACTGGAAAACCGCCGGCAGCGCGGCACTTGCGGCTGGCTTATCCTACTTGGGTAAAAACTTCTTTACACCGGCCAAAACCATCTCACCGGTTGAGGCGGCAAAAGGAGGAAGCTGAAAGGTAAAAACGCAAAACCAACCGATCGCCAGTGAACCATTGAACTAATGAACTATTGAACCAATATAACTATGACACTAAGTAACAACGGATTGAAAATCATCAAAAACTTTGAAGGGCTTTGTTTATCGGCCTACCGGGATGCGGTCGGCGTATGGACTATAGGCTACGGATCAACCCACTACCACGACGGCAAACAGGTAAAACCCGGGGACCAACTGGCTAGCGAAGCGCAGGCAGACGCTCTGCTGGCCAATACACTGGGGCAATACGAAGATGCCGTAAAACGCTTTGTTAAAGTTCCGCTGAGCCAAAATCAATTTGATGCGCTGGTATCGTTTACCCACAACGCAGGTACCGGCGCACTGGAAGAATCGACGCTGCTGGTAAAACTCAACGAAAAAAATTACAACGAAGCCGCCACGCATTTTTTAGCCTGGGACAAGATCATAGATTCAGCAACCGGTAAAAAAATAATTTGCGAAACATTGGCGGAGCGCCGGCGCAAAGAAAGGCGCCTTTTTTTATCCTAAACCGAAAGCTTTACCGCGCTTTCTTGTTGTCCTTTTTTAACTTTCCTTTTCGCAAATCGCATTAGCGGATATTCAACGAAATGCCACGACAAAGACGCTAAGCCAATGGTGAAAGGTACCGTTAAAAGCAAACTTTGGTATGATGAAATATCAGGCAAATAATAAGCGATGATTTGTTGCACAACAAACGCGTATACGTATATGCCATAAGAGTAGTCGCCAGGTAATTTGATCTTTTTTGCGAAATCGGAAGAACCTGCCACCAAAACGCCATAAAGCAAGGCCATAAATAAAAATATGCTTTTGTAAAAAATGATATAAATCACTAACAATAATATGGCTATTTTATAGTCAATTATCAGGTATCGCCTAAATAAATAACATATGCTGCCAACGATAAAAAACGGAAAGGGAGTGTTCAAATAATTACCGATAGAGTCGATGTTGAAGGCATAAATCAAAAAAAGGACACCATTAACGAGGATGGAAGCCGTTTTGCTTTTAAACATTCCGCATATTCCTAAAATAAAAACCATACAATAGCATAAAAGTTCTACGGGCAATGTCCATATCGAGCCATTAACAGCGTTGGGGTAAAAGTTATTTTCAAAAACGCCCGGTAATGTAAATCTTAAATGATATAATAAAATATTATGAACCAGGTAGTCCCATGTGCCGCGTGAATAATAATAATCGTGCAGCGAATACTTCGAAACTGCAGGACCCACTATAAAAACGCTAAAAATAACACAGACTAACAATGCGGGCCAGATTCTGAACACCCGCAATAAAATAAAATCGGTGTACTTTTTTGAATTTATGAAACTTGAAGTGATAAACATTCCGCTTAAAAAAAAGAATACATAAACAGCCAAACCGCCAATACTATTATCTTTTAGCAAAGTCGTCCCGGGTATTGGATGTCCTGAATTTTTGAATAAATAAAATGAATGAAAAAAAAGCACCATTAAGGCCGCCAAAATTCGTATCAGATCAAAATTATTATTGCTCCTTTTAATGACGGTTTCTAAATTTTTCATTTAAGCTCGGTTTCATTCATAATAATTCAAACAAGTTTATAAATAATAAAAAACAAACCAATAATACCTGCACAAAAACGGCGACACTGTATCCTGCTCGCAATCTACCATCAGATCGCAATTTTTAATCATTTCCGATCATTTTAATAATCCTCCAAGCTATGACCGCCATTGAACATCGCGAACTTAAAGGCATCACCATCAAAAACCTGGTGGTAACCATTATGGGTACGGCCAGTATCGTCGCATCCGTGGTAACAACCTACTACGGCCTTCGGAGCGAAATTGAGGATATACGCATTTCGCAACGTACCGAAGAACGCATTAATAATATACGCATAAAGGCTTTGGAGGATGAAATGGTATTGCTGCAGCGCGAAGTGGATGAGATCAAATTTAGCAAAGCTTTGCCGCCTGTTAGCAAACAACCTGCGAGATCAACCTACCCTTCGCTGCTAACTTCTGCACGCAGCTCAACTGTTTGGTAATCCCCGTCAATCGGTGTGATCAAACAAAGTGGATGCAACCACCAACAATAAATCGGTGAAATCAAACCAAAATCAGTGCAATCAAAAACAAAAAATAAATATGAGTCTTAAAACTTTTCTAACTAAAATCTGGGCTGGGATCGAGTCCCTGTTTGACGGCTTCCCCGCCGAACTAAAAACTGCCATCCATATCGGCGTAGTCGTCACCGAAAACATCAAAAACTTCGTGGATTCTCCGGCTGCGGATATTTTGACAGCCATCATCCCCGGCGATATCGACGATGAAATAAAAGACTGGCTGCGCGCCAAACTACCTGAGATCCTTACCGAACTGAAGCTGGCTGACAGCTGCGCCGGTATGACCGATCCTCAGCAGATCACAGTGTGTGCTGTAAAGGTGTTGCAGGGACTGGGCGGCGATGTTAAAAGTGCTTTTCTGCATAATTTGTCAATTTTCGTTGCGCAGGTTGCATCAAATGGTGCGCTTACCTGGGCCGACGGTGTAACGATCATGCAGTGGTACTATGAGAATGTTTATAAAACTGCAGCTTGAAAAATGGGGTGATGAATGTGCCCGGAACGAGATTCGAACCTGTGTGCCGACAGGCAGGTTCGTAAAATTGTCCCTTAAAAATCGAAAGTCTTAAATCTAAATTTGTGGGCGTTGTTTTTCGACTTTCGACTTAGAAGGATGTGCCCGGAACGAGATTCGAACTCGTACAACCTTACGGATGCCACCCCCTCAAGATGGTGCGTCTACCAATTTCGCCACCCGGGCTTTTTTAACAAGTCAAAAGTCTTAAGTTCAAAGTCCGGAGTCGTTTATATTGACTTTCGGCTTTGAACTTAAGACTTTCGACTTAAAAGGATGTGCCCGAAGAGAGACTCGAACTCTCAAGAGACAATTCTCAACGGCTTCTGAGACCGCAACGTTTACCAATTTCGCCATCCGGGCATCTGCTGATTGGGCTTTCGCTCAAACAGGGATGCAAATATAAATATTTCAGCTAAAATTAAATGGAATAAATATTAAAAACGACGGGGGTTGTGCAGTACGCCTGCAATGGCTATCTTCGGTTGACAAATTCTTTAGTCAATGTGTATAAAATTCCGCCCCGGCACAGCGTTTATCCCCTTTTTTTTGATTTTTAATGCTTGTTTGGGGCAAACTGTCACGCTATTGCAGCAAGGTAAACCAACCAGCATCCGTGGTCTTTCGGTAGTTGATGATAGTATTGCGTGGTTAAGCGGCAGCAAAGGCACAGTGGCCTTCACCCATAACGGCGGCAAAACCTGGGACTGGCGGCAGGTAAAAGGATTTGAAAAAGCTGATTTTCGCGACATTGAAGCTTTTTCAGATAAGGAAGCAATCATTATGAGTTCGGGTACGCCAGCCCTGATATTAAAGACCACTGACGGTGGCACCAACTGGAAGGTGAAGTATAAAAATACTGACACGGCTTATTTTTTTGACGCGATGGATTTTGCGAACCCAAAACATGGGCTGGTTTTGGGTGACCCCATAAATGGGAAATTTGTTTTGATGGAAACCGTTAACGGCGGTGAGACCTGGAAGATGTTTGCAAATCCTCCGAATGCACTGCCAGGTGAATCGGCGTTTGCGGCGAGCGGAACTTGTTTAAGAATGGACAAAAACGAAATCGACATCGTAACTGGAGGAAATCGTAACAGAGAATTAATCTGGATGGTTGATAATAATCCCACAGATTCATGGCTAGAGAGCAACTTACTTTTTCCCAATAAAAAGGCTAGTCAAGGTGCGTTTTCAATGGCACACAACGGCAAAACAGACATTTTTGTCGGAGGCGACTATGCTGATGACAAGCGAACAGATTCCGTAGCTGAGTATTGGACTTTTGACGGTACGTATGCGGGCGGTCCTTTATTATTATCGACGACACCACCGTCAGGATTTCAATCCTGTGTTGAATTTATTTCCGGACAAACTTTCCTTTCTACCGGCACTCCCGGCAGCAACATCACCACCGATGGCGGCAAAACCTGGAAGAAAATAGACGGCATAAGTTATAACGTGTGCCGCAAAGCAAAGAAAGGAAAACTGGTGCTTCTTGCTGGGAACAACGGCGCAATCGGCTTGTTGAAGCTATAAAACACAGCAAATTAGGGCCTTAACTGAGGTAAAAAATAAATTAAAATTAGCCTTGCACACCAAATTGAATAGTCCTATATTTGCACCACTTTAAACCGAGGGGTTAAAGTAGGATTCTGTAGCTCAGCCGGTAGAGCATAACACTTTTAATGTTGGGGTCCTGGGTTCGAGTCCCAGCAGGATCACTAAAGGGAACGAAAGCTTTTTTCGTTCCCTTTTTTCATTTCGACCGCTTAAAATCCAGCGGATTAAATCAAGCAATCGATTGTCAGGCTTTCTACGCAGATGCTTCCAGGTTTTTTACCGCCATTTCTCTTAGTCGGGGAATGTTCAAAACGGGCCTATTTGTTTCCTTTGCCTTGTCATCCCAATAACGCATCCTGATATAAAGCTGATGATCAGGGTCGGCTTCAAATGCCGCAGCTTCTTCCGCTGTCATTGGGCCGCCCTGGTACCCGAGGGTAATTTTGCTAGCATCGGAAAGCTGCTCGTAATATTCCGGGTGCTTATAGGTGAGATACCGCTTGGCGATCACATGACATTCCACCAGTTCAGCCATCCTTTCCGAAAACCCCAACCGGCGAAGATAGTCAGCGCCAAGTTTTTCATGGGCAACGTTACCCATACCGCCCATACTTTCTGCTTCGCCATCGTCGGCGCATAGGTGGCCGATGTCATGAAAAAACGCAGCTAATATCACTTCGTCCTCGAAACCCTCCGCTTCGGCCAACGCCGCTGCCTGCGACATGTGCTCGATCTGTGATACCGGCTCGCCGATATAATCAGCCGCGCCATATTTTTCATAAAGCGCAAATACTTTATCTACGGTGTCGCCTGGATGTGGAAATGAGCTCATAGAATTATTTTTGTTTCAAAATAAGGCATTAAATATTACCCCGGTATTAGCGAATAATTATTTCAGGCAAAATGCGTGTAAAAACAGCTCAAATTTTAACTAATCTTAACAAATTCGTTACGGCATAGCGCTAAATTATTTATTTACTTTAACCCATCCAATTAAACCTGATGGAAGAAGACATCCTAATCCAGATTAGCAACCGAATAAAGGAACGCCGCCGCGAAAAAAACATTACGGTACAGGAGCTCGCCACCAGGGCCGATGTAAGTAAAGGCCTGATCTCGCAGATAGAAAACAGCCGCACTATTCCATCGCTATTAGTGCTGATCGAGATCATCAAAGCGCTGGAAATAGACCTGAACGAGTTTTTTAAGGATATCCGCCACAAGGCCAACGATTACCCGGTATTGGTAAAAAGAAAAAGCGAGTATGAGTATTTTGAAAAGGAGCATACTATCGGCTTCCATTACCAACGGATATTTACACAATCTATCAATCATTCCACGGTTGATATAGTGATCCTCGAACTGGAGCCCAACGCCTCCCGCCCTTTAGTTGAAACCGAAGCATTTGAGTACAAATATGTTCTGTCCGGCGAAGTAGAATACCAGTTTAGCAAAGAAAAAATAATCCTAAATCAGGGTGATTCGGTTCTGTTTGATGGTCGGCTGCCTCATACCCCGCGTAATTTGGGCACAACCATCGCCAGCATGCTGGTTATTTATTTTTTTGAAGAAAAGAAATAACGATTGGGGATAAATAATTTACCGGTTTACCTTCGAAGATAGCCTTATTCTACCTACCTTGATGCTAAGTTTTGGTAATGATTAACCCAAAATTAATATAAAATTGGTTTGCTGGTAATAAACTAAGTTTAGTATTGCTGAACTATTTCTCCTTATTAATATGTCCATAAAATTAGTTGTTTTTGATATGGCCGGCACCACCGTTAGCGATAACCACGAGGTGAGCAAGGCTTTCCAGGCTGCATTAAAAAAATCAAATTATAAGGTGCCGATCGAGTTGATAGACCCCTTGATGGGCTATGAGAAGAACCAGGCCATCAGGCAAATACTGCGCCTGCACGAACACAACGACGCGAAAATCACCAACGAACTGGTTGACAGGATACACAAGGATTTTGTGCGAAACATGATCGACCATTACCGCGATGCGGATGGTATAGAGCCTTTGCCACATGTAGAAGAAACCTTTGCAAAACTGCACGAACAGGGCGTGAAGGTTGGGCTCAACACCGGCTTTTCGCGGGACATTGCCGATACGATCATCAACCGGCTGCAATGGAAGGAAAAAGGGCTGATCGACCTGGTGACCGGATCGGACGAAGTGGAGCTTGGCCGGCCATTTCCCTATATGATACAAAAAATGATGCTGGAAGGCGGAATTGAGCGCCCGGAAGAAGTTGCCAAAGTTGGGGATACCGAAGTGGACATACGCGAAGGACAGCAAGCCGGCTGCGGTTATGTGATCGGGGTTACTACCGGCACCTTTAAACGCGAAGAGCTGGAACCCTACCACCCTACCCATATTATTGACGATATAGCCCAGGTAATTGAAATCATAAATCAACAGCGATGAAAACGATCGACCGGTTACGAAAAAAGGTTGCCAAATGGCCGTACCCGGTCATATCTGTATTGGCTGGTATATCAGCTTTCGGTGCATATTCGTCCATGTATGCTTTCCGTAAAGCATTTGCAGCCGGAACTTTTGCCGGCCAGCAATATTTGCATATCGATTATAAAGTTTGGCTGGTTATTGCCCAACTGATCGGGTATACGCTTAGCAAGTTTTACGGTATAAAATTCATTGCCGAGCTAAAACACGAGCAACGTGTAAAAAGCATTTTCGGGCTGATTGGTTTTGCATGGCTCGCCCTGCTCCTTTTTGCCATTGTGCCGGCGCCTTACAATATTATTTGCCTTTTTTTGAATGGATTTCCGCTTGGAATGATATGGGGCCTCGTTTTTAGCTATCTTGAAGGCCGGAGATCTACCGAATTTATGGCGGCCGTTTTATCCACCAGCCTTATTTTTGCATCAGGTTTTGTAAAAACTATTGGGCGTACCATGATGTCCTCTTATCATGTCAGCGAGTTTTGGATGCCGTTTCTTACGGGCGCATTGTTCGTTATACCACTAATACTTTTTGTTTTTTATCTCGAATTAATGCCCGAGCCAACTGCAGAAGATATCCAGCTACGCACCAAACGACTGCCGATGAATGGCGATGAGCGCAGGCGTTTTTTGCAACGGTTTTTACCGGGCATTCTGCTTACCCTTGTGATTTACATTTTACTCACCATCATGCGCGACGTGCGCGACAATTTCGAGGTGGAAATATGGAAAGGCCTTGGCAATAAGGACAACACCATCTACACAAAAATCGATACTATTATCTCGATAATCGTATTGGTTGCCATGAGTTTGCTGATACTGGTGAAAAAAAACCTGAAAGCTTTCAGCATTATCCATTTAATGATCATTAGCGGCTGCCTGTGCATTGTTATCGGCACCGTGTTGTTTAATATGGATATGATTGGCGTGCTGCCCTGGATGACCATGGCCGGCTTAGGCTTATATTTAGCTTATGTGCCCTATAACGCTATATTTTTCGAGCGGATGATTGCCTCCTTTCATTATAAAAGCAATATCGGTTTTATCATTTATGTTTCCGATTCTATCGGTTACCTCGGCAGCGTAACGGTTTTGCTGGTGAAAGAGCTGGGCCGCCCTGCCATCAGCTGGACCGAATTTTTTAAAGAAGGCGTAATGGTAGTCGGCGGTGTGGGCGCCATTTGTGCCACCCTATCCCTGGTATACTTTCTGCAAAGTGCGCGAAAAAGTAACCGCCCTGAAGTGCAGGGAGAATTAATCGCAAATCCGGCATGAAAATTTTGTCAAAACAAAATGCGATAGTCATTGGCGCCGGTATCGTTGGATTGGCGACTGCCAGGGCATTGGCGATACGCGGCTATACGGTGACGGTTTTTGAACGTAATGAACGGGCTGTTGGCGCTTCCATCCGCAACTTCGGGATGGTATGGCCCATCGGGCAGCCAACCGGCGACTTATATGAGCGGGCCCTGCTATCGCGAAGTATCTGGAAAGAAATTTGTACCGAAGCAAAAATATGGCACGATGAGGTGGGCTCGTTGCACCTGGCCTACCATGATGATGAATTGCAGGCCATAACCGAATATGTTGAAGCCAACCGGCAATACCGGGATTGCTCGGTCCTTGATCCAAAACAGACCTTGCAAAAGTCGCCCGCAGTTAACAGCTCCGGCTTAAGAGGCGCATTATGGAGCGCCGACGAGATGATCCTTGAATCGCGGGTGGCCATCGGGCAGGTGGCGCTGTACTTGTCGGAGAAATATGATGTCACTTTTTATTGGAATACCGCGATCAGCCGTATAGAACATCCTATGGTGATGTCAGGCAATACCAGCTGGCAGGCCGACGAAATATTTGTTTGCAGCGGAGCTGATTTTGAAACGCTGTACCCTGAATTGTTCCTGCAATCAGAAATCACCAAATGCAAGCTGCAGATGATGCGCCTGGTTGCACAGCCCGACGACTGGCGCATCGGCCCGGCGCTTTGCGGCGGTTTATCGATGATCCATTACCCGGGTTTTCAGTCGGCCAAATCGCTCCCTGCATTGCGGAAACGTTATCAGTCGGAATATGGAGACCACCTGGAGTGGGGCATCCATGTGATGGTTTCGCAAAACGGCGCCGGCGAACTGACCATCGGCGACTCGCACGAATACGGCCTGGTGCACGACCCTTTCGATAAGGAATTCATTAACAATTTAATAACCGGTTACTTACACACTTTCGCGAAATTTAAAGATTGGAAACTTGCACAATCCTGGCACGGCATCTACTCAAAAATGACTAACGGGCAAACTGAGCTGGTAATGGATGCTGCCAACGGCGTAACCATTATCAACGGCCTTGGCGGTAACGGGATGACGCTATCCTTCGGCTTATGCGAACAACTGATCGACGCGAGGTAGGTCTAATTCAAATTGTCGCGTCAACACCAAACGTTCCTAACGGAACGTAAAGAAGATTTTTCTTATATTCTACCAACCAAACGTCCCTATGGGACGTCGACCAAAGTATAAATACGTCCCATAGGGACGTTTGGTTGGTAGATAAAACAAATAAAGGTTAGACGTTCCGTAGGAACGTTTCGTGATAGAAAAGCGACAATTTGAAGTACACTCCATGCAAGATAGAATCTCTTTAATAATATTTAAATTTGATTTTTATGATGAATGATACCCGCAGGGATTTCCTGAAGAAAGCAGCATTGTTGACCGGCGCCGCCGGGCTTGCAAATTTTGTTCCGGAATCGATACAAAAAGCGATGGCAATAGATGCCCCGCATGGCAGTACTTATCTCGACGCGGAGCATATCGTCATCCTGATGCAGGAAAACCGCTCGTTCGATCACTGCTTTGGTACTTTGAAAGGTGTTCGCGGATTTAATGATCCCAGGACGATCACCTTGCCCGATAATAACCGCGTTTGGCTGCAATCCAACAAAAAGGGCGAAACCTATGCGCCCTTCCGTCTGGATATAAAAAATACCAATGCCACCTGGATGGATTCGCTCCCCCACTCGTGGGGCAACCAGGTAAGTGCGCGCAACGATGGCAAATTTGATAAATGGCTGGAAAATAAACGCAACAGCATTCCCGAGTACGCTGACATGCCGTTAACCCTGGGCTATTATACCCGCGAAGATATCCCTTTTTACTACGCCCTGGCAGATGCATTTACCGTTTGTGACCAGAATTTTTGTTCAGCACTAACCGGCACTAATCCCAACCGCCTTTATTTTTGGACCGGCACCGTACGGGAAGAACAGCATGAAAACTCAAGGGCACATGTTTGGAATGACGATATGGACTATGGCACCCTGAAGTGGGCTGCTTTTCCGGAACGATTGGAAGATCATGGCATATCATGGAAGTGCTACCAGAACGAAGTAGCTATCGATACCGGTTTCGAAGGTGAAGAAGATGACTGGCTTTCAAACTTCCAGGATAACCCTTTAGAATTTTTTGCGCAATACAACATTCATTTATATGAATTGCACCTGGAGGCAATCGAAAAAAAATCAAAGGAACTCCCTGGTAAGATCGATGAACTGAAAAACAAAATTGCGGCATTGCCGGCCGGCGATGCAGCGATAAAGGAGCTGAAAAAGCAACTGAACCAAATGAAGGCTGACTTGGAAGCCGTTAACAAGGAAAAAGAAAGCTGGCAGCCAGGAATGTTTGAAAAACTTTCCGGCCGGGAAAAAAGCCTTCACCAAAAAGCTTTTATCTCGAATAAAAAGGACCCGCATTATCGCCGGCTGGAAACTTTAAAATATGACGACAATGGCATCGAGCGCGAATTGCAGGTCCCTAAAGGTGACGTGCTGCACCAGTTCAGGGAGGATGTAAATAACGGAACACTGCCGACGGTATCCTGGCTTTCGGCGCCTGAAAGTTTTTCCGATCACCCCAGCTCGGCCTGGTTTGGGGCATGGTATGTGTCGGAGGCGCTGGATATCCTGACCAAAAACCCGGAAGTATGGAAAAAAACCATTTTCATCCTTACCTATGACGAAAACGACGGCTATTTCGATCATGTGCCGCCATTTGTTGCGCCTGATCCGCGCAAGCCTGAAACCGGCCTGGTATCGAAAAACATAGACGCAAGGGTTGATTTTGTTACGCTTGAGCAGGAACTGGAAAGAAACGATTTTCCCGAAAAATTTGATAAAGAAAGCTCCATAGGTCTCGGCTACCGGGTGCCGATGGTTATCGCCTCGCCCTGGAGCAAGGGCGGTTGGGTAAATTCCGAGGTGTTTGATCATACCTCCACCCTACAGTTCCTGGAGACATTTCTATCCAAAAAAACGGGCAAAAAGGTGCAGGAACCGAACATCAGCGACTGGCGGCGAACCATTTGCGGCGACCTGACCTCAGTTTTCAGGCCATCTTATGGAGGAGAAGCCACTGAAAACCCCGCATTCGTAAAACGGGATCCATTTGTGGAGAGCATACACAAGGCAAAATTTAAAAAGACACCGTCGGATTTTAAACCGCTTACCAAAGAAGAGATTGCTGTATTCAACCAAAAGCCACATAGCTCGCCTTATATGCCGTACCAGGAACCGGGCATTCGTCATGCAAATGCGCTTCCTTATGAATTATATGCCGAGGCAAAATTAAACGGGGATAAAAGCGCCCTTGAAATCCAATTTACAGCAGGCAACCAGGTTTTTGGCGCTAAGTCGTCCGGCGCCCCGTTTAATGTTTATGCCCCCGGCAGGTACCTCCAGCAAAAAGGCAATGAGGCGCCGGCCTTCGACAATGTGCGCACCTGGGCCTATGGCTTAACCGCCGGCGATAGCTTAACCGGCAGCTGGCCGATCAGTGCGTTTGAGGATAAAAATTACCACCTGCAGGTTTACGGGCCGAATGGCTTTTTCCGCGAGTTTAAGGGAAACAGTGAAGATCCGGGCATTCACACCAAACTAAGCTACCAGGGCAATCCTAACAAATTAACCGGGAATGCAGCGTTGGTGCTCGAAAATTCAGGCAATAAACCACTCCAGATAGAAATTATCGATCACTCCTATAAAGTCAATAACCATAAATTGACTGTACCATCTTCGGGCAAGACCAACTTGGTATTGAACCTTGAAAAGAGTTTTGGCTGGTATGATTTTTCGGTGAAGGTCGCAGGCAGTGACACTTTTGAAAAACGGTACGCCGGCCGGGTTGAAACGGGAAAGGCAAGCTTTACCGATCCGTTTATGGGGAACGTAATCGCTTAAAGCCGGGTCGTAAAAATAAATGTAAATACTACAATTTTGTTGCGTTCGCAACAAGTGAAACAGTGTGAAACAAAATTAAACGACCCTGATTATTAACCATTTAACTACTGACATGATTTTGACACTGACAAAATCCTGTCACCATTTTTTGCATTTTCCAAGCCCTTTTCGCTTCAATTCACCACTGCTATTACCATGCCATCATGGTATTTAACGCCTACGTTTTGAATAATGGTTGCCGTAACGCGTTCGTCATCCGCCAGCGTTTTATTTAGCCGCTGCACACCCTGTACCTTTTCATCCGGGTGCTTTTCGTCCAGTATTTTCCCTTCGCGTACCACATTATCCGCAACGATGATCGTTCCCGGCCTGGAAAGCTTAATCGCCCAGTCGAAATACTCGGTATAAGGCGGTTTATCGGCATCGATAAATATCATGTCAAAAGGGCCCATATCTTCGGCATCGAGCGTGTGTAAAAGGTCGAGCGCCTTGCCCACCCTTATATCGATCACCGTATCCAGCCCCGCTTTAATGATGTTTTGCCGGGCTATATCGGCATATTCCGGGTCTACCTCAAGCGTGATTAAGTGTCCGCCAGGAGGCAGCGCCTTTGCCAGCCAAATGGTGCTGTATCCGCCACAGGTACCAATCTCCAGTATCTTTTTAGCATTTGCCGTTTTTGCCAATACCTGTAAAAACTTACCCTGGTTGGCCGATATATTCATTGGCGGGATACCCGCTTTTTTCATGCTCTTTACGGTCGATCTCAGCGCCTTGTCCTCGGGACCAAGCAATTTGGCGATGTATTTGTCAACCGCCGCAAATAGTTTTTTGCTCATGGTTTAATAGTATTTTAGTGATGGAAAGTTCAATTACACATTGGCAAATGCGTTGAAAATGAATCAAGTACATCAACTCCCCTCTTGAGAGGGGGTGCGGCCGGAAGTGCGGCGGCGGGGGTGTGTTCGCCGGCATGTTCCTCAACACACCCCTCCCCCCTCTCAAGAGGGGATTCGCACAGGCCGGGCTCAAAACCCACTCTTTTCATCCTTTTTCAACCGCTAAACATTGGTCAAATCAACCTTTCAATTGCCCGGACTTTGGTAAACAATCTTTCCGCCGAGGATGGTCTTCAAAACCTTGATATTATAAATTTTTTCGGGATCGATGGTGGTTGGATCGTTATCCAAAACGATCATATCTGCGTATTCACCCGGTATCAGCCGGCCTTTTTTCTTCTCCTCAAAAGTTGTATAAGCCCCGCCAAAGGTGTAGGCCTTTATAGCATCTTCGGCGCCGATCCTTTGGTTTGCCCCTATTACTATCCCCCCATCCTTCGTCTTGCGGTTAACCGCACTGCCGAGCCTGATCATGGCCGGGTAAGGCGATATGGGCGCATCCGAGTGCAGCGCATAAATAATGCCCATGTCCATCGCCGTTTTGGTAGGATGCAGCATGGCCATGCGCTTTTCGCCGTAAACCAGCATTTTATCGCCCAACTCATACATGTAACAGTGGAATACCGGGATGATCTTGTCTTTTTTTATCTTATCCAAAATCCCCTGGTTGGTTATGCTGCAATGCTCGATACGATGACGCGGGTCAGGGCGGGGATCGGCTTTCTGGGCCTTCTCGATTGCTGCTATCACCATATCGATCTCCCGGTCGCCATTGGAATGAACGGCGATCTGCAAACCGGCTTTATGTATCCGCAAAAACAAACTATCCAGCGAGGCCTGGCTGCGCGCAGGCGGAATGCCGTAGTAGTCCCTTTTGCCGGTAACTGGGTTGATCATATCATAAGGCTCGTACAGCCAGCAGGTTTTGCCGCTCAGTGAATTGCCATGGATCACTTTAACGCCCTCGATCCTCAGGTAAGGCGTATTGGTGCGTTGAATTTTCCCGGAGATCAGGTCATTTGCGTAAGGCGTGCCTATCAACAGGTTAAACCGCATGGGGAAATGTTCGGCCACAAGTTTACGGTAAACAGGCACTTTATCTTCTGTGGTCCAGGCATCGCCAATGCTGGTAAGGCCACTGGCTAAAACATTATTAAAAAAGTTACGGTAACCTTCCATTTCTTCCTCGTCGGTAGGCTTGGGCGGGTATTGTATTTTTTTTGAACGATGAAGGTAGCCGGCAGCGGTTTCTTTACAAATACCATCCGGTTTGTTGGTGCCATGATAACGTTCAAAAGCGCCGCCGGCGGGGTCTTTTGTATTTTCATCTATGCCGTTCATATCCATCAAATAAGAGTTAGCAGCCGAAAGGTGACCGCTTACATGCGAAATTTGGATAGGATGATCTGTTGAGGCTTTGTCCAAACTGTCGCGTATGGGTTGCCCGCCAAGTTTGGTCTCATTGTATCCCACGCCGCGTATCAGTACACCTTTGGGCGTTATTGCCGCTTTCTTTTTTAGCAGGGCGATCAGGTTTTTCATCGACGTAACCGTATCCAGCTTTAAAACAGCCCAGGGTTTGTCGAAAGCATAAATGGCTGCCGGGTGCATGTGTACATCGTTAAAACCAGGCAAAACGGTTTTACCTTTAAGGTCGATAACCTTTGTATCGTTCCCGATGTAGCCCTGTATCTGGGCATCCGTGCCAACCGCAAGTATGTTGCCATCTTTTATGGCGATAGCCTGCGCCCTGTCGCCTTTAGCTTTCAGGGTAACGATGTTGCCATTTTTTAAAACCAGGCTTGCCTTAGGGAGGCTGCCAAAGTTGGTGAACAGGACAAAAGCAATAATGATAAAAAGGTATTTCATGATCTTGTATATAATTAAACTGTGCAGGATTTAACCGCAAAGAACACAAAGAGGAAGACACAGAGGCCGCAAAGCAATAGTTCGTCAATTTTTTTCTCTGTGCTCTTTGTGTTCTCTGTGGTTAAATTTAATTTCATTTTTAACTGTTATTTTTGACCGAGACGTCAGTTGCAGCTTCTTTCGGTGCCGATAGCTATCGGGATTACTGACTTTCGGACTTTCGGACTAATTTTTAAACCTCACCCAAAAAGAAGCGGCACTGCTTCTATTTGAAATTTTTCGGTATCAAACACCAATAACCCATTGTTAAACTGGCAACGGGCTATACACGGGCCATACAGCCACTGCAGCTCGTCATACAATTTATATTTGCCAAAAGGGTTCCTTTTGATATCATCTTCATTACAGATGCTCACCCCTTCAAAATGCATATGGCCCGAAAAGCCGGTGCTGCAATTATTTTGTTGGATAAAATGAAGATGATCGTGATAATCGCTCGCCATCTGCGGGAAACAGGTTTTAACGCCATGCAGATCGGGATAGGCAAAGTGTGAAAAGAAAACCCTGCGGCCATTATAATCCCGCGATGCAAATTCAGGCAATGTTTCCAGGTAAGATTTGTCGGCAGCAGTTATCAGTGCCGGAAGCTGAACGTCCTCGTAAAGAAATACCTTGTTATCACTCAGGTGTTTTCGTTCAAAAAAATCGAGCTCATACCAGTTTTCGGGGAATTCAAAATCCCCTGTGTGCGTGGGGATCCTTTTTGCCTGGTAAAGATCATTATTACCGATCACCACAACACTGCAGTTAGCTCTTACAATGGCGATGCATTCATGCGCGCTTCGTGTATCAAGGTAATGGTAAGTGTTAACCTTATAGCCAACAATATCGCCTAAACAAACCACTTCGCTGCAGCCGGCATCTTCCAAAACCTTAAAGGCCTTTCGCAGGGCTACAATATCCTCGTGGATGTCGCTGATAATACCAATTTTCATTTCAAACTAAACTATCCTTAACCGTCGTCCATTCCTGGCCTCTTTCCACGGATAAAGGTTTTACGCCATGCGCATAATCTGCCCGGTATTTGCTTATTCCGTCTACAAAAACATGCGATACCGAAGCAAATGTGCCGCTGCCGTCAAAGGCTACCAGGTCTGCCCTTTTGCCCACTTCGATGCTCCCGGTTTCGTTATGCAGATTCAGCAGTTTAGCCGGGTTGGCCGAAACCATGTTTACTGCCTTGCTCGGGTCCATCCCTTCGTTGATCATTTTTATTACGCTTGCCAGCATCGTTGGGAAGTGGTAATCGCTGCAAAGTATGTCAACCAGATCCTCGTCCATGGCCTCCCAACAGGAAAGATTGCCACAATGCGAGCCGCCGCGGTAATAGTTGGGCGCGCCAAGGCATACCCACAGGCCAAGCTCCTTTGCTCTTCGGGCGGCCACCAGCGTGGTCGGCATCTCCGAAAGCGTTGCACCAAATTGCATCCCTTCGTCTACATGTTCAATGGTGGTATCGTCGTGACTGCCCAGGATGTATTTGTCTTTAAAAGCCTCATAAATAGGCTCGCGGTTATTTATTTGTTTCGTCCGTTCAATCTGTAAGAGCAGGCGCCGCTCAGCTTCCTCGGCAGTGATACCAAAGGCCTTCGACCGCATTTCTATCTGCTGCTGCAGGGTAAACTGGCGCTCGCCCGGGATATGGTCATTATAAACCACCAGGTACAGGCTTTCCAATTCCTTCATTGGCTCGAGGTAGTTTAATATGCCGGTTGAATTTGGGTCGATACGTGCGTGCAGGAAATGACGCACCAGCAAAGAATGACGCGCTTTATCGATCTGCCTCGAAAGCTCCATCGCTTCGGACAGGCTCCTGTTCTTTTCTTCGTTATCCGAAAAGCTCACCGCACTGAAAACGGTTGTGATACCGCAAGCCGCTGCCCGGGCGTCCATAAAATGCAGGGCAAAAGGCAGCGGGAAGGCCGCGCTTGCACGGGGATATAACTCTTTTTCGAGGTAATCGGTATGGATGTCAATACAGCCGGGGATGAGCCACTGCCCGTTAAGGTCGATTCCGTCGGCGTAATTTTTGTCTTTTATAACAGCGGCGATGATGCCGTTTTCTATTTCAACCGATCCGATAAAATTTTCTGTGGGGGTAACTATTCGTGCATTGGTTAGCAGGTGCGTGTTCATCCGGGAGTATAATTTTGTAACGGGATAAAATTATATTCCAATTATTAGCAAGGTATTAGGCGTTAATAAGG
>Ga0206935_10201_pt1 | contig 20026 bp, 17 predicted proteins | sample Alteio_BWOrgHeat_13_FD_152924 | JGI IMG/M metagenome (GOLD analysis project Ga0206935, IMG submission 152924) | Enriched cells from forest soil in Barre Woods Harvard Forest LTER site, Petersham, Massachusetts, United States -... | ecosystem: Environmental > Terrestrial > Soil > Temperate forest >...
TTCACCAGATTGGGCTTTTTCTCCGGGGCTAAGGCCCCAGAGGGAGTTCCGGTGGCGAATACCCGGGCTGAAGCCCGGGCCTCCCTCCGCACAGAACGGGGCAGAGCCGGGTCCTTCGCTGCGTTCAGGATGACAAGCGAGAGGGGAATACTGGCGTTGGCAGCGGGGTCGATGCTGCTGATGGCCGGGTGCCGGCAGGATATGCAGGATCAGCCGAAGATTATTCCGCAGCGTGAGTCGGTGGTGTTTGCCGATCATCGCTCGGCGCGGCCGCAGGTAGAAGGCACGGTGGCTCGCGGGCAGTTGAAGGAAGACAGCTACTTCTACAGCGGAACGGTGTTGGGGGCGAATGGCTATCGCGAGGAGAAGAATGAGCTTCCCTTCCCTGCGACGATTGCGGTGCTTCAGAAGGGCCAGGAGCGGTTCAACATTTATTGCACGCCTTGCCACTCGCGAGTGGGCAATGGGCTGGGCGAGATTGTGCAGCGCGGCTACAAGCCGGCGGGCAATCTGAATGACCAGGTACGGCGGGCGCAGCCGATCAGCCACTACTTCTACGTGATGACGCATGGGTATGGGGCGATGCCGGATTACGCTTCGCAGCTTTCGCCGGAAGAGCGTTGGTCGGTGGCGGCTTATATTCGCGCGCTGCAGTTGAGCCAGAATGCAACGCAGGCCGATGTTCCGACGGGAGCGAAGGTGGAAAATCTGAAGGATGTCGCGGCCGCCAAGGGCCTGGACGAGAGCTATACGAAGCCGTGGGAGATGCCGACGACAGCGATCCAGGCTTATCCGGCGACTGGTGAAGGAACACCGGCTATGGCTCCAGGGTATCCGGGAGACCCGAAGGTTTTCATTCCGCATGCAGCTGCACCTGCGGGCAAGACGAACAGCAAACCAACTACACCCTCTGCGGCGCCGGTTGCGCCAGCAGGAAATTAAGGAGCAGGAACTCGGATGGCACACTCTGCTCACGCAAAGGTACTTCCCGCAGATCTATCGGCACCGCCGTTTGTGAAAGCATGGCGGGCGCGGGCGCTGATGATCGCGATTTTGTTTGCGGTGACTGCCGCAGTGCTGGCGTTCCTGGATGGATCGCTGGATCATGTCTATCGAGCCTGGGTTCTTGGCATGGTGCTGACCTTTGGCTTCGCCGTGGGCGGCCTGACGCTGCTGATGCTGCAGTATGTGACGGGCGGAAAGTGGGGCCTGTTGCTGCGGCGTCCATTTGAGGCGATGAGCCGGACGCTTCCGCTTGTCTTCCTGTACTTCCTGGGAACCGGCTTGATGCTGAAGCGGCTGTATATGTGGGCCAATCCGCAGATGGCGGAGGACGCTTTTGAAAAGAAGCTGATCTCGTCGGAGCAACTGACGGCAATCCGGCACGCGATCGAGTGGAAACACCCGATGCTGAACACGAGCACGTATTGGGTGGTGGGGCTGATCTGCTTTGCGATCTGGGGCTTCTATACGTGGAAGCTGAACACGATGAGCCTGCAGCGTGAGAAGGGCTCACTGGCCGACACGCCTTATTGGATCAAGAAGTTTGAGAATATCTCGGGATTCGGCATTGTGGTCTATTCGCTGACGATGTCGGCGATGGTCATCTACTGGGTGATGTCGATGGACGTGACCTGGTACTCGTCGATCTATGGACTGCTGTTCCTGGTTGGACAGGGATATCAGGTACTGGCGCTGTCGATCATCACGGCGATCTCGCTCTCGAAGGCTGAGCCGTTCAAGACGATTCTGCGCGGGACTGAGCAGTACGACCTGGGCAAGTTCACCTTTGCTTTTGTGATGCTGAATATGTACCTGGCTTTTGCGCAGTTCCTGATCATCTGGTCGGGCAATCTGCCGGAAGAGATTCCGTGGTATATGGATCGCATCAACGGGCACTGGGGCATTATCTGCACGCTGGACTTCATGTTCCATTGGCTGATTCCCTTCTCGCTGCTGCTGTCGAGGGATTTGAAGCGAAACAAGAAGCGGCTGATTCGGGTAGCGCAGTGGATGATCTTCGCCAAGGCATTCGATCTGTTCTGGCTGATTGAGCCGAACTTCAAGGATGCGGCGCGCAACCTGCACTTCAGCTGGGGAATTCTGGAGTACATTGCTGTGCCGGTGGCGATGACGGCCCTTTGGGTGGCCTACTACTGCACGCAACTGATGTCGCGTCCGCTGGTACAGACCAACGATCCGCATCTGGCGGAGATTCTGGAGCCTGAACATGCACACGCATGAGCCTGATGAAAACCCGAATGTCGATGCCTCGCTAGGCTACGAAGGGACTGACGTCAAGGTCACGGGGATTGTGGTCTTTCTGACGTCGCTGGGAGTCTTTGTGGTGGTGACGGCGCTGTTGTGCGTGGTCATCGGCAAGGGTATCAACTACTTCCTGGCAAAGCAGGATGGACCGACGACGAAGTGGAATCATCCGGTGGACGTGAAGACGCTGGGCAACCTGGCTTCAAACCCGGAGATGCAGCGGCAGTTTGCGCAACTGGCGGGACGCTTCCCTTCTCCACGTCTGCAGACGGATGACGGGTACGACGAAGTCTACGTGATGCATGAGAAGGAAGACCTGTTGCTGGAGAACTACAGCTGGGCCGACGACAGGCACGTGGCGGTTCGAATTCCGATTGAGCGGGCGATGGAGTTGATAGCGCAGCGTGGCTTGCCGGTAGCGCCGGGCGCCGCAGAAGCGAAACCACTTGCTCGGGCAGAGTTGCCGGTGGTGAAGGCTCCGCTGACGGATGGATTTGCGCGAACCGGGTATGAGCAGGATATGGCTGCCAAGGAAGCCGGGTTTAAGGAACGCGGTAAAGAGTAGTGAAACCAGTGGTTAGTGTCAGTGACTGGGGCTGAGATGTTCGGTAGCATGACGAAGATTTCGAGCACAATTCGGAGCAAGGGACGGGCGGTGAGTGTGGCCTGTGCTTTGGCTGCGTTGTGTTCGCTTGCTGCTGTTGCGCAGGTTGCGCAGGTTGGCGATAAGCAGGTGGGACAGCCGAATGACAGGCCGCCGGCGATTCTGGACAAGGTTGGGATTGCGCAGCATCTTGACCAGCAGCTTCCGCTGAATCTGAATTTTGTGGATGAGACGGGCAAGGCAGTCCAGCTGGGACAGTACTTCGGCAAGCATCCGGCGATTCTGGCGCTGGTCTACTATCAGTGCCCGATGCTTTGTTCCGAGGAGCTGAACGGTCTGACCGGGGCACTGAAGATGGTGGATCATGTGCCGGGCAAGGACTTCGAGATCGTGGTGGTGAGCATCGATCCCACGGAGGGACCGGCGCTGGCGGCGGCGAAAAAGGCGAGCTATCTGAAGCGCTACGGCAAGCCGGATACGGCGGATGGATGGCACTTCCTGACCGGGCAGCAATCAGCAATCGACTCGCTGACAAAAGCGGTGGGCTTTGGGTATGTGAAGATTCCGGGGCCGGATGGAAAGCTTACGCAGTATGCGCACGCCAGCTCGATCCAGATTGTAACGCCGGAAGGCAAGCTGGCGCAGTACTACATGGGCGTGGAGTATAGCCCGAAGGATTTACGGCTGGGGCTGGTAGAGGCCTCGGCAAACAAGATCGGAACGCCGGTCGACAACATTCTGACCTACTGCTACCACTACGACCCGCAGACGAATTCACACAGTCTGATCGTGGCGCATGTGGTTCAACTGGGTGGTGCGGTAACGCTGCTGGGGTTGGGTGGGTTCATGCTGGTGATGTTTCGGCAGGATGCCAAACATCAGCAGCCGAAGAACCACTGATTTGAGATTGGGACCGGAACAAAGGTGGACGGATAACGGATTATGGGATTGAGTCCAGTAATTTGGCAGTTTCTCGTCAAGTGGATGGTCAACTTTGCGATCATTCCGCCTGAGGCGTCGAAGATTGCGCCGCAGGTGGATGCGCTACTGGTGTTCATGACGCTGGTGAGCCTGGTGGGCCTGGTGCTGGTGGGACTGCTGGTAACGGCGTTTTCGATCATGTACCGCCGCGACAAGAACCCTGTGGCGACGCAGATCGAAGGCTCGACGCTGCTGGAAGCAACGTGGACGATCATTCCGCTTGGCTTGTTCCTGGTGATGTTCGTGTGGGGCTCGGTGCTGTACTTCCGCATCTATACACCTCCGCCGAATGCGATGAATATCTACGTGGTCGGCAAGCAGTGGATGTGGAAGGCAGAGCATCCGGGCGGGCAGCATGAGATCAATTCGCTGCACGTGCCGACCGGGCGACCGATCCAGATCACACTGATTTCGCAGGACGTCTTTCACAGCTTCTCGATTCCCGCGTTCCGCGTAAAGCGCGAAGCGATCCCGGGACGGTATACGACGGTTTGGTTCGAGGCGACAACGCCGGGAGCCTATCACCTCTTCTGCACGCAGTATTGCGGGACGCAGCACTCGGGGATGGTTGGCGAAGTGGACGTGCTGACGCCGGAGGATTACAAGAAGTGGCTGGCTGGGTCGACGAGCGGTGTTTCGCTGGCACAGAACGGCGAGCGGCTCTTTGCAAGCCTGAGCTGCAATGCGTGCCACAACGGGCAGCCGGATTCGCGCGGACCGAGCCTGGCGGATGTGTATGGTTCGAAGCTGATGCTGACGACCGGACAGCCAATTCTGGTGGACGAGGCGTATCTGCGGCAGGCGATTCTGAATCCGTCGCAGCATATTACGCAGGGATATGCGCCGATCATGCCTACTTACCAAGGGCAGATCAGCGAAGAAGGTCTTATTTCACTGGTTGAATACATCAAGAACCTGAGTTCCAACTATCGGGTGCAGCAGACTCTCAATACGACGGGGCTGTTGCCGGAACAGCCCGACAAGACCAGCAGCAGACCGGCTGGCGCACAGGGGGTAACAAAGCCATGAGCACAATTGTGAGTCTTCCCGACCAGGCAACGGCGCAGATACCTAAGCGCAATTACATCACCAACGAAAACGGGTTGATGAGCTGGCTGCTGACTGGCGATCACAAGCGGATCGCGATGTTGTACCTGATCTCGATTACGCTGTTCTTTTTTATCGGTGGCGCGCTGGCGGGACTTATCCGGATGGAACTGCTGACGCCGCAGTCGGACCTGATGTCGACCGACACGTATAACAAGGTCTTTACCATGCACGGGGTGATCATGATCTTCCTGTTCCTGGTGCCTTCGGTGCCGGCGACGCTGGGAAATTTTCTGATTCCGATCATGGTGGGGGCCAAGGATCTGGCCTTTCCGAAGATCAATCTGTTGAGCTGGTATCTGTACGTGGCGGGCGGCATCATGACGCTGGCGGCGATGATTACCGGCGGCGTGGATACGGGGTGGACTTTCACCACGCCGATGTCAACGCACTTCTCGAATACGAATGTGGTGACTACGGGACTGGCGATCTTTGTCGCCGGATTCAGTTCGATCTTTACCGGGTTGAACTTCATCGTGACGATCCACCGCATGCGCGCGCCGGGCATGACGTGGTTCAAGCTGCCACTCTTCTGCTGGTCGCACTATGCAGCTTCCATCCTGATGGTGCTGGGCACGCCGGTGCTGGCGATTACGCTGGTGCTCGTCGTATTGGAGCGGACAATCGGTATCGGGGTATTCGACCCGACCAAGGGCGGCGATCCGATTCTCTTCCAGCATCTGTTCTGGTTCTACTCACATCCGGCGGTGTACATCATGATTTTGCCGGGTATGGGTGTGATTTCCGAGGTGATCTCGACGTTCAGCCGGAAGCGTGTTTTTGGATACACGGCTGTGGCGTTCAGCTCGGTGGCGATTGCAGTCTTCGGGTTCTTTGTGTGGGCACACCATATGTTCATCATGGGCGTGTCGAACTACGCGGTGCTGGTCTTCAGCCTGCTGACGATGCTGGTGGCTGTGCCTTCTGCGATCAAGATCTTCAACTGGGCGTTCACGCTATACAAGGGCTCGATCACCTTTGAGACGCCGATGCTGTATGCCTTCGGATTCATGGGGCTGTTTACTATCGGCGGACTTACGGGTGTCTTTCTCGGATCATCTGGCACGGACATTCACCTGACAGAGACGTACTTCATCGTGGCGCACTTCCATTTTGTAATGGTGGGCGGCATGCTGATGGCCTTCCTCTCGGGCGTGCATTTCTGGTGGCCGAAGATGACGGGCAGGATGTATCCGGAGAAGATTTCGCAGCTTGCGGCGGTGGTGACGTTCATCGGATTCAACTTCACCTTCTTCCCGCAGTTCCTGGTGGGAATGCTGGGCATGCCGCGACGGTATGCGGCGTATCCGCAGGAGTTCCAGGTGCTGAATGTTTTCTCGACAGCCGGCGCCACGATTCTGGGAGTAGGGTACCTGCTGCCGATCATCTACCTGCTGTGGTCGCTGAAGTACGGAGAGATCGCGGGCAACAATCCATGGCAGGCTACGGGACTTGAGTGGCAGATTCAATCGCCTCCTCTGACGGAGAACTTTACGACGATTCCGATCGTGACACAGGATGTTTATGACTATGAGTGGCTGGACCGCCAGAAAGAGCACGAGGTGACGCATGTCGGATAGCCACGCGATCGCGGCAGAGGCCGGGCACGATAATCACGCGGACCATCCGCCATATCTGCGCCATCACTTTGTCTCGATGGAGCAACAGGACGAGACGGTCAGCTTTGGCATGTGGCTGTTTCTGCTGACGGAAATCATGTTCTTTGGCGGCTTGTTTACCGCCTACCTGATTTACCGCAATTGGTACTTTCCGGCGTTTGTGGCGGGCTCGCACCAGCTGGATATCTTCTGGGGAAGCCTGAATACACTGCTGCTGATCTGCTCGAGCTTTACGATGGCGATGGGCGTGTGGAGCGCGGAGACCAAGCGGCACAAGGGCCTGGTCTGGTCGCTGATCGGAACGCTGATCCTGGGCATCGGCTTCCTTGGCATCAAGACGATCGAGTACACGGAGAAGTACGAGAAGCATCACATTCCAGGACACACGTTCGACTGGAAGGGATTTGTCAATCCGACGCCGGAAGAGATTGCGAAGGGCGACAAGCCACTGGCTCCGGATATGGCGCAGAAGACTGAGGTTTACTTCTCGCTGTACTTTGCGATGACCGGCATGCACGCGCTGCACATGATTATCGGCATTGCGCTGCTGTTGGGAATGCTGGTGAAGGCGATGCGTGGCGGGTACATGGACGGGCATATCGCCTTTGTCGAGAACTTTGGGTTGTACTGGCACTTTGTCGATATTGTGTGGATCTTCCTGTTCCCGCTGCTGTATCTGATCAGTAGGCATCAATAAGGCAGGAATCAGGGGTCAGAGATCCGGGATCTGGGATCAGAAAACGTTTTGAGGAAATGAACTATGGCGGATTTGCAGACACAACATCACGAGCATGAGCCCGAACAACATGCGGAGCACCATATCGTCAGCCCGATGGTGTACGCGGTGATTCTTGGCGCCCTGCTGGTAGGCACGGCGATTACTATCGGGGCTTCGTATCTGGAAATGGGGCCTTGGAATCCAGTGGTGGCGCTTGCGATTGCCTGCACCAAGGCGACGCTGGTGGTGCTGTTCTTTATGCATATCAAGTACAGCTCGAAGCTGATGAAGCTGACGGTTGGAGCGGGGATATTTACGTTCCTGATTTTGGTGGGGATGTCGCTTTCGGACTATATCTCGCGGGCGTGGGGGCAGTGGTAGGCCGTCTGCGGACATAAGTTAAATCGGATGAGTGGAAAGGGCGCGGCTTCGGCTGCGCTCTTTTTCTTGCGAGATGCATGAGATCGCTTTATTTACATCGTATCACGATATACTTAAATTGTGATGAGGGCGACTGTGAAAAGCGATTCCTTGATGCTTGAGTCTTTGGCGGAGTTTCGGTTTGTGCTGCGGAGATTTTTGCAGTTCAGCGAGCAGGCCGCTGCGGAGGTTGGGTTGCACCCGCAGCAGCACCAGTTGATGTTGCAGATCGCGGGTGCGCCAGAGGGTGTGGAAGCCACGATCTCGTATGTGGCGGAACGCCTGGGTCTGCGGCACCACAGCGTGGTGGAGCTGAGCAAGCGTTGCGCGGATGCGGGACTGGTGGAGAGGCTGCAGGGAGCTCCCGATCACCGGTATGTGGTGCTGCGCCTGACGAAGGAAGGACGAGCGGCGCTAAAGGGGCTTTCGGAGGCCCATGCGCGGGAGTTGCGGGAGTTGGCGCCGGAGTTGATTGGGGCACTGACGCGGGTGCGAAAGGTGGCGGCCGAAGAGCGCACTGCCGAAGAGGACAGGCCATGAAGGCTGCTCCTTCGGCTTTGCGGGATTTTACAGTGGATGGGCGGGTGTGGCTGCTCTCCGGGGTGGCGATCGGAATCGGAGTGTGCGCTACGGGGCTGGCGGTGCTGCTGTTGAAGGCGATTGCCGTTTCGACAAACCTCTTCTATTACCACCGCTGGAGCGCAGCTGCGGTGGGACCGGCGGGAAGTTCGCTGGGGCACTGGATGATTGTTGTGCCGGTGATCGGCGGGCTGATTGTCGGCGTGATGGCGAGGTTTGGGTCGGACAAGATTCGCGGACACGGGATTCCGGAGGCGATTGAAGCGATTCTGCTAAATCGGGCGAAGGTACAGCCGAAGATTGCGCTGTTGAAGCCGATTTCGGCGGCGATTGCGATCGGGTCGGGCGGGCCATTTGGGGCTGAGGGGCCGATCATCATGACGGGTGGTGCTGCTGGGTCGCTGGTGGCACAGTGGCTGCATGTTACGGATGCGGAGCGCACGACGCTGCTGGTTGCGGGGGCGGCGGCCGGGATGTCGGCGACGTTTGCGAGTCCGGTGGCGGCGATTCTGCTGGCTGTGGAGCTGCTGCTGTTTGAGTGGCGTCCGCGGAGCCTGGTACCGGTCGCGCTGGCCAGTGCTACGGCGGGATTGCTGCGTGTGTACTGGCTGGGGAGTGGGCCGTTGTTTCCGATGCAGGCTTTGCCTCAGGGCTATGGGATGCTGGCTGCGGCCGGGGCGCTGGCGCTGGGTGCGGTGATGGGGTTGGTGGCGGCGGGGATGAGCCGGATGATGTACGCCTTTGAGGACCTCTTTGAGCATCTGCCGTTGCACTGGATGTGGTGGCCGGCGATTGGCGGGCTGGGCGTCGGGATTGGCGGATGGTTCTTTCCGCGTGGACTGGGCGTGGGATACGACAACATCGCGCAGCTGCTGGCGGGCAGGGCTACGCTGGGGCTCATTGCGGGGATCCTGGTGGCGAAGTCGCTGATGTGGGCATTTTCGCTGGGATCGGGGACTTCGGGCGGGGTGCTGGCTCCGCTACTGATGATTGGCGGTGCGGCGGGTGCGCTGGCGGCACATGCGGTGCATGTTGGGCCTGAGGTGCAGGCGTTCTGGGCGCTGATGGGGATGGGCTCGATGCTGGCGGGTGCGCTGGGGGTTCCGCTAACGGCGATTCTGTTCAGCCTGGAGGTGACGCATTGTCTGCCTGCGCTGCTGCCGTTGACGGTGGCCTGCGTGGCGTCACACCTGGTGACGTCGCTGCTTACGCCGCGGTCGATTCTTACGGAGAAGCTGAGCCGGAGGGGGTATCACCTTTCGCGGGAGTATGGGGTGGATCCGCTGGAGTTGGTAATGGTACGCGAGCTGATGGAGCCGGTTGAGGAGGGCGGAGGCGTGTTGCCGGAGGTGTATGTCTTCTCGGATGGGACGGCGCGTGAGGCGGCTGAGACGATGGCTACCGAGGGCGCGGCGACGTTGGCGGTGGTGGATCGGGAGACGATGCGGGTGTGTGGGAGCCTGTCGGTGCAGGATTTGTTGCGTGGGCGGTCGCGGTCGATTGAGCGGGAGAGCGAGCGGTTGCGGTTGTTTGGGGTTGGGGTGGGGAGGTAGGTTCTTCCGATGGTTTGAAGTGAGAATGCTCGGGGCCATCGAGGCCCATCGTTGGACGCAGCATCGGTAAGGGAAGATGGCAAGGCTGAAGACGGCGCTAGAAAGGTCGCTTTTGGGCAGATAGGCTGAGAATGCATCCCACAAGGGCTAAAGCCCTATTTATTCGATTGCCTGTAGCGGCACGACTGAAGTCGTGCCCTGTTACAAAACGCTGCCACAGGAGTTTTCAGCACCGTCTGAAGCTTTGTCCTACCTCGTAAAAGCAGATCCTTCGCTACGCTCAGGATGACAACAAGAGCAAAGACAGAAGCAGATTCCCTGAGGGAATGACAACAAGAAAAGCAAGAGCAAAAGCCACGGGGTTGGGTTGTGCTTGCCCACATCTGCCAAACGATGGCAGATGTGGGGCACCCTTTTTCTTGCTGGATTGAGGTTGTTAACCGCGGGTCCTTCGACTCGCTTTGCTCGCTCAGGATGACAGGTATTACTGAATGCTAGAGGTCGCGCCACATTATCAGGGCGTCTACGTAGCCCTCTGTGGGGTGGTGGAAGGCGCCGGGTAGTGTGGTCAGGGTGCGGAAGCCGTGTCTGGTCCAGAGGTGGATGGCGGCTGCGTTGGTGCTGATGACGAAGTTGAATTGCATGGCACGGTAGCCGGTGGACTTAGCGTAGTCGAGGGAATGGGCGCACATGGCGCCGGCTATGCCGCGACCGGCGGCCTGGGGCGCGGTAAGGTAGCCGCAGTTGGCTACGTGAGAGCCGCCGCCGCGCTGGTTGGGCTGGATGTAATAGGTGCCGGCAATGGTGCCTTCTTCTTCAGCAACGAAGACTGTGTGTTCCGGGGTGAACCAGTAGGTGAGAGCTGCTTCGCGGTGCATGTCGCGGGGGAGGGCGAAGACTTCTCCGGCGCGAATTACAGGCTCGAGCATTGCCCAGATGGCGTCATCGTCTGCGCGGGTTGCGGGGCGGATCGCCATCATTCTTCACAGTTTACGAGATGCAACGAGTTTGCAAGTTAGCTGATTCCCGAACCGGCAACTTAATAAATTCATTATGAGTCTTATATGCGGGTTATATGGCTTTGGATGTCTTCTGGAATCGGACCGGGGTAACCCGGGGACAGGAGAACGTCATGGCCAGTACTTCAGAACTTGTAGGTGAAAGTTCATTTGTTAATGCTCATACAGTCTTACTTCTTCATCTTGAGGGGATGCTGCTGGATGTGGACAAGAAGCCACGCCGCAGCGGAAATAAAGGAAAGGCGATTGCAGCCTTGGTGCTGCTGATTCTGTTGATGTGCGGTGTGCTTGCGGCGCGGGCACAGTCTACGTTCGGCAGCATTCGCGGGACGGTGGCAGATGGAACGGGAGCGGTGATTCCCGGGGCGATGGTGACGGTGCATTCGCTGGCGCAGAACGTGACGCGGCAGGGGGTTAGCAATGATGCCGGGGAGTTTCTGCTGGAGAATCTGCAGCCGGGCAGTTACTCGATCACCGTGGAGCGGGATGGCTTTTCAAGGGTGGTGATTGCGAACGCACAGCTTGAGGCGCGGCAGGATCTGCGCGTTCCGGTGACGCTGGCTATCGCGAGCACTGTGACCGAGGTCACGGTGGAGGCAGGAGGCAGCCAGATCGATACGGAAGACGCGACGCTGGGCGACTCGAAAGACAACCAGATGATTACGGAACTGCCGCTGAACGATCGCGCTACAACGACGAGTCCGCTGGGGTCATTGGCGCTCTCGGCGAATGTGCAGGCAGACAGCGCGGGGAATATTGCGCTGGGTGGGGCCAGCGCGGCGATGGTGAATTTCTCCGTGGATGGCATCTCGACGAGCAACGTGCGGCAGAATGGCGCGCTGCAGGATGCGTATCCCTCGCAGGAGGGAATTCAGGCAGTGAAGGTGACTTCGTTCAACAACAGCGCGGAGTTTTCGCAGGTGGGCGATGTGACGTTCACGACCAAGAGCGGTACGAGCGCGCTGCATGGCAGCTTGTTTGAGTACATACAGAACGATGCGCTGGATGCGACTCCGTATGGATTTACGGGCAAGGCGCCGAAGCACTTCAATACGTTTGGCGGATCGGTGGGCGGGCCGGTTTTTATTCCGCATGTGCTGACCCGTCGCGACAAGACTTTCTTCTTTGCGGATTATGAGGGCAATCGGCGTGCTACCGCGGTTGCGCAACAGTTTCTGGTGCCTACTGCCGATGAGCGCAATGGTAACCTGGAGGCGCTGGGTGGGCCGGTGATTTCTCCGGACAGCATCAGTCCGACGGCGAAGGCGCTGCTCAATTACTATCCACTGCCGAATGTGAGTGGCCAGTCGAACTTCAATTACGAGAATTTTCAGTCAACGCCGTCGCGGACGGACGGGGCGGATGTGCGGCTGGACGAGACGATTACGGCGAAGCAGTCGGCTTATGCGCGGTTCAGCCGCAAGAACATTACTGCGGACTATGCGAATCCGCTGCTGCCAAACGATTCGGATGATGTTCACAACCGTAGTTTGCTGGTCTCTTATACGTATGCGCTGACGCAGCATATGGTGAACGAGTTTCGGTTTGGATTTACGAATGTGACGACGAGCGTGGGCTTCCCGATTGAGGGAGCCGATGCGCTGACACAGCTGGGATTGACTGGCGTAAATATCAGCCAACACCCGACGAACCATGCTTTTCCGACGTTCAACTTCAGCGCAGGAACAAACTTTACTCCGATTGGGCGGGACAAGACAGGTGTGACGCAATCGAAGACAACGCAGTTCACGGACAACGTGAGCTACAACATGGGCAAGCACACGCTGAAGGCCGGATTGGATGCGCGGCGGGTGCGCTACTTCGATATTGAGACGTTTCTGCCTTCGGATGATTTTGGGATGTTCACCTTTCAACCGGAGTTTACGGGGAATGCTTTTGGCGATTTTCTGGTGGGCACTCCGGCGACGCTGTTCTTTGCAGTTTCAAGCCCGGATGTGGGCGGGACGGCGTGGCAGTATAGTGTGTTTGCACAGGATGAGTATCAGCTCAACAGCAGGCTGACGCTGAACTATGGGCTGCGGTGGCAGGTGCTGCCGGGCTTCCATGAAGATGGGGGGAACCTGGCGAATTTCGATCCGCGGAATAACTCGATTGTGGTGCCGGATCAACTTGCGGGGTATCTTGCGCAGCAGAATTTGCAGGCTTCGAATCTGGCGTTTCAGCAGTCGTTCAATGCCTGCGGGCTGATGTATACGGCGCTTCCCTGCTCGAACTATGTGACGGCCAGCGCGAATCATCTGCCGCAGTCGCTGCGGAATACGTACAAGGGGAATTTTCAGCCGCGAGTTTCGATAGCGTGGCGGCCGTTTAACGATGCGAAGACGGTGGTGCGGGCGGGGTTTGGCATTTTCACGGTGACGAACCTGGGGCCGTTGTCGTTCAACAACAGCGGCAATCCTACTTCAGCGCTGCATACGTATACCAATGCTCGCGGGGCGGATGGTGCGCCGGTGATTCAGTTTCCAAATACTGCGCCTGCGAGTACAGGCGTGACGTATGGGGGCGGCAGTCTTGATCAGGGCGTGGACCCGAACTATCGCGATCCGCAGGCTAATCAGTGGAACCTGACGGTGGAGCGGCAGCTTACCAATAACGACAGCGTGCGCGCGAGCTATGTGGGCATGCATACGTACCGCCTGAGTGTCACCGAGGATCTGAATCAGATTCCGGCAAGCACTACGCCGTATGAGACGACGGCGGCGAGCCCTTATGTCGATCCGCGGGCGCCGTATCTGAACTGGTTTTCGCTATATGACACTTTTAACGCGGGCAAGGCGAACTATCATGCGCTGGAGCTCGAGGGAACGCACAAGACGGGACATGGGCTCTACCTGGACGTGAACTACACGCTGGCGAAGAACCTGGCGGATAACCAGGGTGATACTCCGACGGCGTTTGCGGGCGAGGTGAACTACGGCGTTCCTATTGCAGATCGGTTTCATGTTCCGAGTGTTTACGGAAATGTGGAGGGAACGCGGCGGCAGCGGTTTCTGCTGACGGGGCTGTATCAATTGCCGGTTGGGCAGGGGCGGGCGTTCCTGAATACCCGTGGCTGGAAGGATGCGCTGTTTGGAGGATGGGAGCTGAATACGGTGACGTTGCTGGAGACGGGACCGTGGCTGACACCGACGACGAGCACTTCGAATGACGCCTCAAATACGAATGTGCAGAATCGGGGAGCGTCTCTGCGGCCCGATGCTGTCTCAACGAACTACTACGCCGGGCAGTCACGCGGGCACTACTTCAACCCAGCTGCGTTTGCAGTTACGCCTGCGGGTGCGGGGCGATTTGGCAGCGCGGGTGTCGGCATTCTGCAGGGGCCGGGGACGGAGGCGGTGAGCCTAGGCCTGGCGAAGGTGTACAAGATCGGCGAGCGGACGCGGGTTCGGTTTGAGTCGACGTTTACGAACGTGCTGAATCATACGAACTTTGCGCCACCTTCGGTGTTGCAGGTCGGCAGTACGCCTGACATTACGAGCGCGAGCGGCTTTGGCGCGCTCAGCGCTTCGCAGACAGCTGAGAATGCTGGGAACCGGACAGGGCAGGCTGCACTGCGTGTGGATTTCTAAAGAGGCCTTGCCATCTCCGGAGAGGTTAGCCAGCCCAGTCGCTCGTAGACTGGGCGGCCTTGTTTGGAGGCGTGGAGAACGATGTAGTTGATGCCACGACGACGGAATTCCTCATCGGCTAATTGCATGAGCTGCGTGGCGAGGCCGTGGCGGCGGAAGGCAGGTTCGACAAAGACGTTGAGGATGTAGCCGCGCTTGTTGCTGGCGGGATGGAAAGGGTGTGGAGGCCAGTCGAGGAGCATGAGACCGATGCCGCCGATGACTTCGCCGTTGAATTCAGTCATGAAACCGAAGTAGGCGTCCTGGGCGATGCGTGCCTCAACCCAGACGGCGAAAGAGGCCATGGCGGGGTCGAGGGCAGCTTTGTCCCAGCCCATCTCTTCGAACATAATGCGGCGGTGGCGGCAGACAGCGGCTACGTCTCGGCTGCTGACGGGGCGAAAGGTGAACATGGCTCGATGGTAGCGAAGTCACGGGTCAGGGGTCACGGGTCAGGGGTCACGGGCCAAGGGTCACGGGCCGGGGTCACGGGCCGCAGCTTAGTTGCATGTGTTGACGGTCGATTTGCTAGTCTCTGGAGAGGAGAATTCCTTCGATGAGCCCTTGTCCTGTGATTACGTTGAGCGATATTTCTACGGAGAAGTATGAGGCGCTGATCGCCGCGGCGCAGGCGCAGGGACTGGCGCTCGCCGGGAAGAGCGGCAATGCGAGCCATCGTGGCATGGAGTTCACGTGGAACTACGACTCGGACGCGCAGGTGCTGACGATCCAGTGCATCGATAAGCCGATGCTGATACCGTGCGCAATGATCGAGGCGCAACTGCGGGGGTTGGTGGGATAGGAGCGGCCGCTCGGGGCTTAGAGCGTGCCCATGCCGCCGTCGACCATGAGCTCGCTGCCTATTGCGAACCGGGTTTCATCGGAGGCGAAGAAGAGGATGGCTTTGGCGATTTCGCTGGGCTCGCCGAAGCGGCCTGCGGGGACCTGTGCCTGGATCCCGGCTGCTACGGCTTTGAGCTGCTCGTCTGCGAGACCCAGCTTGCTGTAGAGCGGCGTGGAGACGGGTCCGGGGCTGACGGAGTTGACGCGAATGCCTCTTCCGACGAGTTCGCCAGAGATGGTGCGGCCGAGCGAGATGAGGGCGGCCTTGGTGGCTCCATAGACGGTGGTGTTGGCCATGCCGATGTGGGCATTGACTGAGCCGTTAAGCACGATGGACGCGCCTGCGGCGAAGACGGGCAGCAGGTACTGGATGAGGAAGAACGGGCCTTTGAAGTTGATGTTGAAAGTGCGATCAAAGCCGGCCTCGTCCCAGGCGCCGAGGGGGCGCAACTCTGCGATTCCAGCGTTGACTACGAGGATGTCAAGATGGCCAAAGTGCTGCTGAATGGCGGCGGCCAGGGTCTGCTGGTCGGCTACGATGCCGGCGTTGGAGGCGAAGATCAAGGCATCAGGGCCGAGCTCTTTGCCCGCTGCTTCAAGGGTTGAGGGGTTGGTGCCTGTGACTGCGACGCGAGCGCCTTCCTGAAGAAACTGCCGGGCGGTTTCAAGGCCGATGCCGCTGGTACCGCCGGTGATGAGTGCTGTTTTTCCTGCGAGCCTGCCCATGATGGCCTTCTTTCTGGACTGTTCAGTCTGTTATATGTGGATTCTTTGGCTGGGTCATCGATGCTTTTTCTTGCAGAAGGCTCGGCCGCCGCGATTTTACAGGACGGCGAGAGCGGTCTCTGCGATGGCTTTAAGGGCTTTACGCTTGGGCTGGACGCGACCCGTGGCACGCATTCCCTGGATGGTGGCGACGAAAAAACGAGCCAGGTCGGAAGCATCCTTCCTGCGGCTGATCTCGCCTGATTTCTGGGCGCGTTCGATGGCTTCGCGGAAGATGGCCTCGACGGATTTCTGGTTGTCGAGGAGGAAGCCGGCTATGGCTTCGTCACTGGATTCGCGCTCCATATTGGCGCTTAGCAGAAGGCAGCCGCGTTCAAGCTGAGATTTGGTCTCTTCGCTGATGCCTACGAGCAGGTTTCGAAGACCGTCCTTTACGGATTGATCTTCGGGGAAATGGGCGCGGGTAGCTGCGAGTGAGTCATCGCGGTAGCGCTTGAGGGCGCGCAGGTAGAACTTGCGCTTGTCGCCGAAGGTGTCATAGAGGCTCTGGCGGGCGATGCCCATTGCGTTCATGAGGTCGTCGAGGGAGGCGCGTTCGTAGCCTTTGGTCCAGAAGACCTGCACGGCTTTGCGGAGGGCTTCGTCGGGGTCGAATTCCTTGGTGCGTGCCATTCCGGACAGTATAGTCCGAAACTAGAGGGAGAAGCAGATTCCCTTTGGGAATGACAGAAAAGACGGCAAGAACAAAGGCAATTGCAAAAGCGAGGGCAGGAATAATGGCGTCCAGGCGGGCAACGTAGAATCTTAGTGTGTCTCTACGATTTGAGTTGATTGCTACGCATGCTTCGGGGGCGCGCCGGGCGCGTCTGCATCTGCCGCACCAGACTGTGGAAACGCCGGTGTTTATGCCGGTGGGGACGCAGGGGACGGTGAAGGCTGTTCCACAGGGTGTGCTTGAGGAACTGGGCGCGCAGATCATTCTTGGCAACACTTACCATCTCTATCTGCGACCGGGGCATGAGCTGATTCAGCGGCTGGGCGGGCTGCACCGGTTTATCAGCTGGCCGCGGGCTATGCTGACGGATTCGGGTGGATTTCAGGTGTTTTCGCTGACGGGGCTGCGGAAGATTTCGGATGTTGGAGTGGAGTTTCGCTCGCACCTGGATGGAAGCAAGCACATGTTTTCGCCGGAGCACTCGATGGATGTGCAGATCGCGCTGGGCGCGGATATCTGCATGGCGTTTGACGAGTGCACGGAGTATCCGGCGGGTGAGGCACGAGCGGCGGAGAGCCTGCGGTACACGATGGCGTGGGCAGCACGGTCGCTGAAGCATTTTCGGGCGAACCAGGAACGGGTGGTGTGGCATGAGGAGCTAGGCGGGGCGACGCAGAGCCTGTTTGGGATTGTGCAGGGCGGGATGTATGCCCATCTGCGGCGGGAGAGCGCGGAGCGGCTGGTGGAGATGGAGTTCGACGGATACGCGATTGGCGGGCTTTCTGTAGGCGAACCGCGGGAATTGACACGGCAGGTGATTGCAGAGGTGCTGCCGCTGCTGCCGAAGGACAAACCACGTTACGTGATGGGGGTTGGCTTTCCGGATGAGATTGTGGAGTATGCGCGAATGGGCGTGGACATGATGGATTGCGTGATTCCGACGCGGGCTGCGCGGCACGGTCTGTTGTTCACGAGCCAGGGACGAATGAATATAAAGAACCGACAGTTTGCCGAGGATTCCGGACCGCCTGATCCGGAATGCTCTTGTCCTACGTGCAGCAGATATTCAAGGGCGTATCTCAGGCATCTTATGCAGACGGGCGAGCCGCTGGGCGGGACGCTGAATTCGATTCACAATCTGGCGTTTTACCTGAACACGATGGCCAAATTGCGCAGTGGGATCGAGAGCGCCTAAATTTCGCTACCAGGTGTAATGGACTGAGTAGGTGAGGGTGGCATCGCCTTTGGCCGGTACGGTGATTGGGAAGTCGACGGTGCTGCTGTCGCGCTTGGTGAAGTCACTGGATTTGACGGTGACTTTCCAGTTTTCGCCGCGGTTCATGTGTTCGATGACGTGCACGGTTACGGGCTGGGCTTTCTGATTGGAGAGGGTGACCTCGAAGCTCTCGTCGGTGGAGTGAGCGGCGGTGTGGAAGTCGGTCTGGCGCTGCTTGCCGGTGACGTCGAAGGCGCGGCCGGTGGTGAATTCAACCTGCTGCTCGGCGGGCGTGTGGGGGATCATGCTTTCACCGACGAACTGGACCTGTCCGCCGGAGTCGCGACGATAGAGGCGCAGGCGGCCGGCGGGCAGCGGCATGCCGAGGTGGTTTGCGGTTGAGTTCTTGAACTGCTCGCGAACGGAGATGTGAGTGCTGCCGGCAATGCCGAAGCCGGGCTGGTCGTTGTGGTAGCCGGGGTAAAAGCCGACGGCGGTGGTGCCTTCGAACTCGTAGGTGCGCTGGACGGTGACGTTTTCGGCTTCGATGAACTGGACCTGCTTGGTTTCGTTGTTGCGCAGGTTGAGGGTGCGGTGGAGATCGTAGAGATGGTACTCGTCGAAGGCCTGCTGGGTGACTTCGGGGGCCTCTGCGATGGACCCCAAGGTTACAGCCATGGCGCGGTTCTTCATAGCGATGGCTTGCGGCGGATTGCGGATTTTAGCGACTTCACCAGCCATGAGCTGGATGGTGGCCTGAGGGAACTCGGCACCGCTATGGTTGTCGATGGTGACCCAGCCGAGAAGGTCGGCGGATTCAGTGGCGGTGGTGTCAGAGGTTTGCGGGACGATGACGTTGTAGGTGGCTTGCCAGCGGAGGCCGTGGGTGATGTAGTCGAGCTCGGCAGGGATCGTGGTGGCTTTTGTGGCGTTGACCTGCCAGCGTAGGGTGGGCTTGAGGATGAGGCCGTCGGTTTCGACGGGGAAGAGCGGGGTGCCGGGGAGCTGGAACTGCATCTTGCCGTTGACTTCAATGAGCGGCTCATTGCCGGCGCGGATGATGCGGCCGGGGATGGTGACTGCGGGGAGTGTCTTGCGCTCGCCGGTGGTGGTTTCGATGACCTGCTGGCCCTGAGTCTGGAAGTCGATGGTCTTGCCCTCGTATTTTTCGAGGAGCCAGGCCTGGGTGACGACGCCGGCGTCGTAGTTCTGATCGATGACGTGGATGGGATTGTGGGTGGCGGGGTCGCGGAGGACGACGGAGTCGGGCTCAAGCTGACTGGTGACGGAGGTGGTGAGGACTTCGTTGAGGCCCTGCTTGAGATTGAGCGGGACGGTGGTGCGGGCTACTGCGAAGTCGTCGTTGTAGATTGTGAGCTGGGTGGTGGACGCTGCCGGTTCCTGGGCGTGGGCCGCGAAGGCTATGGCTACGACGGCTGTGGCGATTCGGTGGCGCATCGGTTCCTCCCGTGGTGCGAGATGATGATAGCCAGAATTGGTAAAAACGAACTGATAAAACGAACTGGTAAGACTTTTGACGCGGAGGATGGGAAATCAGCATGCCGGATAAGTTCACGGATGAGCGATGGAAAGCGGTAGACAGCTATCTCACGGAGACGCTGTTTGAGACGGACGCGGTACTGGACGCTGCGATGGATGCCAATGCGGCGGCGGGATTGCCGCCGATCGATGTGACGGCGACACAGGGACAGTTCCTGCAGCTACTGGCACGGCTGGTGGGAGCGCGGCGGATTCTGGAGATAGGCACGCTTGGTGGATACAGCACGATCTGGCTGGGGAGAATGCTGCCGGAGGACGGGCAGCTGGTGACGCTGGAGTTCGATCCGCACCATGCGGCGGTGGCACGGGCAAACCTGGCGCGGGCGGGGCTGTCGCAGGTGGTGGAGCTGAGACTTGGTCCGGCAGCGGAGACGCTGGAGCGGATGGTGGAGGCTGGGGAAGGGGCCTTCGACATCATCTTTATCGACGCGGACAAAGAGAATAACGCGGTGTACCTGGAGTGGGCACT
>Ga0206935_10202_pt1 | contig 19544 bp, 23 predicted proteins | sample Alteio_BWOrgHeat_13_FD_152924 | JGI IMG/M metagenome (GOLD analysis project Ga0206935, IMG submission 152924) | Enriched cells from forest soil in Barre Woods Harvard Forest LTER site, Petersham, Massachusetts, United States -... | ecosystem: Environmental > Terrestrial > Soil > Temperate forest >...
GGTGCCGTAATTGGCTCTCATTTAGCGCGAACAGCGGTCGCAGTTCCAGCAGGCTCTTTTCTATAGCTGCCCATTGCGCTCGCAGACCAGGGACATCCCCCATAATCACATCTCCAAACCGAACAGCGATCACACCACCGTCATATCCTGCCCCCGCGCCTCGCGCCCCAGCATCGCGAGCCCCGCCAGCGCCAGCGCCACCACAATCACCGTTCCCGCCAGCACCGCCGGATAGTTTCCCCACTTCTCCGCGGCCAGCGCCTGACCCTTTCCGTTCCATGAAGTCACCAAGCCGCCAAGCTGGTAAGCCAACCCCGGCGCCGTAGCCCGCACGGGAGCCGGCGATAGCTCCGTCAAATACGCAGGCACAACTCCCCATGCACCCTGCACCATGAACTGCATCAGCACTGCGCCCGTGCCCAGCGCAAAAGCTGAATGTCCATACGCCCATAACGGAATCACCGGTATCGAAAGCAGCGCCGCCGTAACAATCGCCCGCTTGCGCCCCCATTTTTCGCTCAGTGTGCCAAACATAAATCCGCCGGCGATCGAACCAAACCCATAAAGCACTCCGATTAAACCCACCGTCGACGGGGTCAGCTTCACAGCCGTTGTAAGAAAAGTCGGGTACACATCCTGCGTCCCATGCGAAAAGCTCATGAACGCCGTCATCAGCAAAATGAGAAACAAAAACGTCGGCAGAAATTTCATCAGCAGCGCCGCCTTGCCAGGTTCGCCGCGTCTGCCCTCGCCACCGGACTTCGCCGCCCGCTGCTTAGCCGCCACCAGCCACACTGGCGACTCCGCCACACGCGCCTGCACATAAAACACCAGCAGCGCCGGCGCTGAGCCAAGAATGAACAACCCCCGCCAGCCGATTCCCGGCACATGTAAGCCGCCCAGCGCGAATCCATTAAAGAACAGCGCGAACGCCCCAGCGGCCAGAATCGACCCCATCGCGTAGCCTTCCTGCAAAATCCCGCTAAAGGTCCCGCGACCCTCTCTGGGCAGCGTCTCAAAAACCAGCGCCGCGCCCACGCCCCACTCCCCGCCCATCGCCAGTCCAAACAGCGCCCGCAGCACCAGCAATGCCGTGAGCGAAGGCGCAAACGCACACGCCAGCTCAATCACGCTAAAGCAGAGAATATTCACCATCAGCACCGGCCTGCGTCCGTATTTGTCCGCAAGCATGCCAAACAGCAGCGCCCCAACCGGCCTGAATACCTGTGTCCAAACAACTCCTCCAATCACAGCCGAGTTCGCCGTGTGAAATTCCTTTGCAATGGCGGAAACACAGAACGTCAGGATAAAGAAATCCAGCGAGTCCATCGTCCAGCCCAGAAACGCCGCCAGAAATACGTGCCGCTGCGCGCTGGTCAGCTTGCGAAAGTTCTGGATGACATCTTGAAAGTGGCCTGCAAATAACGAGGACATAGCCGGGAGAATAGCAGACGCAATCCTGCAAACACTACTGACACCACGCTGTCAGCAGCCTCGTCGCATCATCGATCCATGAACAAGATCATCAGCTGGTTTGAAATTCCCGCTACCGACCTGAATCGCGCCAGTGCATTCTACGAGCAGATTCTCGCCACCACCCTCAATCGCGGCGATATGGGCCCCCAATCGCTTGCCGTCTTCCCTTACGATCGCGAGCACTCGACCGGCGGCACTCTCATCATCGGCCCCGGCTTTAATCCGTCCACTGAAGGCACCGTCGTCTACCTCAACGCCAACCCGTCTCTCGATGCCGTGCTCGCCCGCGTTGCACCGGCAGGCGGCAAAGTCGTTCTGCCGCGCACCGAGCTTCCTCCGGGCATGGGCGCCTACGCGCACTTCGTCGACACGGAAGGAAACCGCGTAGGCCTGCACGCCGACGCCTGATATTGTTTTTGCATGCGGCGCGCCGACCGGCTTTTCCAGATCGTTCAACACCTGCGTGCGCGGCGGCTTACCACCGCCGCGCAATTGGCAGAGCTGCTCGCCGTCTCAGAGAGAACCGTCTATCGCGACATCCGCGATCTCTCCCTCTCCGGAATTCCAGTGCAGGGCGAAGCAGGAGTCGGCTACTGCCTCGACCGCTCGTTTGAACTCACCGCCCTCATGTTCACTCCCGATGAAGTCGAAGCCGTTGTCGTTGGCCTACGCATGGCTCAGGCATTCGCCGGCCATCGCCTCAGTCACGCCTCCGTCACCGCACTCGACAAGGTAATCCTCGCGTTGCCCAAACACCGCCGCGCTGAGGTTGAACGCCCGCAGATCTACGCGCCGGCGGTACATGCGCATCCCGAGGTCGATTCGTTGCGCGAAACTCTTACCAGCGCCATCAACGATCGCGCAGTTCTCCAACTGGTTTATGCCGATGACAACGGCCGAAATACCGATCGCACCGTCCAGCCGCTGGCCCTGAACTTCTGGGGTGCCGTTTGGACCCTGGCCGCATGGTGCCGGCTGCGCAAGGATTTCCGCAACTTCCGCCTCGACCGCGTAAAAGCCTGCACCTGCACGGGTGACTCGTTTATCGATGAACCCGGCAAGACCCTCGCCGACTTTCTCCGCACCGTCGGTGTTCGTTAACGGCATTCCCGGCAGTTCCCAACGGACCATAAAATATTTGTTGCAACGGATACCTTCCCTGCCTCGTCCTATTCGTATGTAAGATTCGGCAGGCCGCTTCGCACGTCGTCGCGGTTACCGCCTGATCACGCAGAGCCCCGCGCTCTGCCAACCTCCTCAGCGGCCACCGGCCCAGCAAACGAAAGGAAACACGATCCATGAAACATTTGACCCTCGTTACCGGAATCCTCGCGCTTGCCGCTCCTCTGGCCCTGGCGCAAACCTCAACCTGGAAGTCCGACCCTGCCCACAGCGAGGTAGACTTCACCATCCTCCATCTCGCGGTCTCTCATGTCCATGGCCGCTTCGGCCACGTCGCCGCCACCATTTCCTACAATGAAGCCGACATCACCAAGTCCACCGTAACGGCGACCATTGACGTCACCGGTGTCAGCACCGGCGAGCCAGCCCGCGACACCCACCTCAAGACCCCCGACTTCTTCGACGTGGCAACCAATCCCTCCGCGACCTTCACCTCTACGAGCGTCGGCAAGAATGCGGATGGAACACTGAGCATCACCGGCAACCTCGCCCTGCACGGCGTCGCCAAACCCGTTGTCCTCCTCGTTGAGGGGCCCACAGCGCCTGTCTCAGGCATGGATCACAAGAAGCATGTCGGCTTCGAAGCGACAACCATCATCAAGCGCGCCGACTTCGGTATCGGTACGAAGTTTCCCTCGGCGGTACTGGGAGACGACGTTAAGCTCACCATCGAGCTCGACGCAGTTCAGCAGTAAGCAATTCGCCCGATCCTGAGAAAACCTGGGTGCCCCACCGGGGTACCGGGGAACCGGGGAGCCCTCTGGGTCGGGGTCGGGACCGGGGCGGGGGGCCCGGCGTTTTTGTTTTTGCCGCCGTGCCCTATCCCCAAAGCCCACCTCATAAGAACGCTGTCATCCTGAGCGAACGGGGCCCCAAACGCTTTTCAGTTTGGGGGTGGTGAGTCGAAGGATCTGCTGTTGCACTTCGGATTTTTCCTATGAACTTCAGGGACACCGCACCAGGGCAGGATCCCCAATTCACCCAGAAGCCGGGACCTGATATCGCGTCAAGAAACGTTGGGAGTGAATCAAAATGGCCGGCCTGAAACTTGAGATCGCGCAGGAGCTGCCATTTTCCAGTGTGGAAGAAGAAGCGCTGCTCAACGTAATGCGCACCGCCGACTGCCTGCATCGCGTGTTCCACCTCAAAACCCGCAACTGGGGCGTCACATCAACGCAGTACAACGTGCTGCGCATCCTGCGCGGCGCTCAGCCGCACGGGCTCACCTGCTCGGCCATTGGCGACCGCATGATCACTGCCGAGCCGGACACGACCCGCCTGCTCTCCCGCCTCAAGACCCTCAAGTTCGTTCGCCAGCAGCGTGACCGGCACGACCGCCGCGTTGTCTGGACGCAGATCACTGAAACCGGCCTGCAGCTGCTCAAGGAGATGGATCCGTTGATTCAGCAGTTGCCCATCGATCTGCTTGGCCATCTCGATCGAGCTGAACTGGCGAAGCTGATCCATCTGCTGGAACTGGCCCGCAGCCGCGCCGACGATACTCAGGTGCCTGTAAGCTGTTCAGGGGAACGTTGTATCGAAGAGCGGAGCGAAACCGACGAGAAACACAAATAAAATCCTAATGTAAATAAAATCGGGCTTTAAATGAAATTTATCTATCGATGAAATCGATCTACTGTCCCAGAACTTTTTGAGCCACCGATTCTTCATCCGCATCGGTTTGAATAATCTTGTTATGCAGGCAATACAGTGCCAGCTCAAGCCGGTCTGAAACTCCAAGCTTGTCATAAATTTTCCGCAGATAATTCTTGATTACCTGCTCAGTGGTACCCAACTGGAAGGCAATTTCCTTGTTGCGCTTGCCCTGCGTAATGCACTGGATAATCGACATTTCCTTTGGAGAAAGCCGCGGCTGCGTCTTGGGGCTCACCAATGCGGCGGCCTGTGAACGATAGGCCTCGATGACCCAGTTCACAGATTGATTGTCGATCCAGGTCTCGCCGGCCGCAATGCGGCGCACGCAGCGCACCAGCAGATCGGGCGAAATCGACCGCGAAATGATTCCGCGCACACCGCGCCGGTAGAGTTCTACCGTGTGGTTCTCGTCCGCCTGCACCGCCTGGACAATCAGCTTCACCTCAGGTGCAACCCGGAGCAGGTCCGGAATCACGTTGGCCGTTCCCGCCAGCATGCTCCCTTCCAACAGAACAATATCCGTGGGATAGCGCTCAACCGCCAGGCGGAGATTGTCGATCGAATCAGCTTGCGCCACCACGCGCAGATCGTCTTCCAGCGCGAACACCTTGCGGATGCCCACGCGATAAATCGCCTGCGAATCCGCAACAATGATGCGGATCGTGCCCGGTTTTACCGGCGCGTCGAGATTATCGCTTTCTGATGAATCGTCCAAGAATTCCATAAGGGTCGCTGCCGCATTATCCATGGCTTTCACTGCTCGGCGAATTTGTAATCGTCGATAGTGGCAGCAGCAAGGTAATGGGTTTGGCTCAATGAGCAGCGTACCACACGTCCCAGACAATGAACCAGAACATCGTGCAGGGTGCCCAGCACTTCGCCAGGCATACGAAGCGAAAAACGGATGTCGGCCCCCGCCGGCAACTGCTGGTCAAGCTCGAAGAGCACACCGCTCGCCGAGACATTGCGAGACAGCGCCGCCACATCCCCAGAGCCCGTCGCCAGCACAACCGGAAGGGTCAACGGAAAGCGAACTGCACAGCGGACTTCCTGGCGCGCATTCGATTGACCAGGCTCGGCGGACGTCACCTGGACGGCCGGCTTCATATCGTTCATTGGTTTCATCCTGAGCCCATATAGGGCGCGAAAATTACTGTAAACCCATTTGGCCTCATGAACAAAGGCACGAAAGTTTTCTTTGAAGTAACCGCCCCAAGCGCACTCGATTTAATCCGCGGTGACCGAGGCAGCGATTCCAATATTGCATCTAGCTAAGAGCAGACGGTTTAAATACATAGAGTCATGGGAACATTTCGTCATCCAACACGCCTGCAATCCTGTTCACTACGTTGATTCCCGTTGTGGATTCTGCGGGAAAAACGCCGCCGAAGCACCAACCCACTCTTGATTCCGGTTGTGATCGACTCCCATCATCTTGCCTCGACCCAGCCGCACCAGCGATAGCGCCGGCGTCAGGCTGCCGCCATCGGGCCACAAATAAAGGATCCTGATCTCCGCCTGCGTCAGCCCCTTCGGCGTCTCGATCGTGGGCTCAAAGCGCATTCGCTGCTGAAGCAAATATCCGCTCCGCTCGCTGGCCGGAATCGCCTCCAATTCCCGCCGCGCCACATCGAACTGGATTCCCTTTCCCGCGAAAGAAAAAAGCGGCTTAAGCAGCAGCTCTCCATAAATCGTCTCTGGCCCGTCATCGGTTGGAACGGCAACGCCAGCCGCTATTAGCTGGTCCCGGCCCGTCCCTGCCAGAAAATCATCCAGAAACACCGCTGGTGGAACCACCGCGTGGCTTCCAGGCGGTCGGCAAAGCCAGGGAATCGAAAATTTCGAGATTAAAAAATACCAATTCGGGTGCCCCGCCCACTCCACATCCCACGCGTGAGTAAGGTCGAAGGGCAGTCGCACCTGCCGCGCCATAAGTTCATCCGCAATGGCCCGGTTATAAATGCGATGAATCGGGATCAGCCGCCCGCCCGAGTCTCTGTAGTTCAGCTTGTTCCCCACCGGCTCGATGCTGCGAATATCCACCAGCGCGATTCCCAGCCTACGCGTTGTTACCTCGAAATCCGGCAGCGTCTTCTGGTTGCGGGGGTCCAGTTCCATCAGCACCACATTTTCTGCGTTGTGGCCGCCCAGCACGGTTCGCCCCAGCAAATCCCAGTAACCAGCCTCACCCAATCCGCTCAGAAACCAGCCCAATGAATCCGGCATCTCGAATGCATCGCGATATGCGGAGTTCAAGATGTCCTGGTAGCCGTACACCGAAGGAAACGCCTGGATTTCCACCAGCCGCGGCACAAGTTTTCCGTCCGCATCCCGTACCAGCGCAAAATCCGCGGTAAGAAAATGCGGATGCGCCGTTTCCCCGGCAACCGCAAACCCAGCTGGAATCGCATTCCGCGCCGCTGCCAGGTACTCGGCGTTTCCTATTAGGTCGCGTGTCAGCTCCGCCCCTTCTCGCGCCATCCCCTCCAGCAGTTCCAATGGAAGAAACACCGGAGTCTCCGCCATTCGGTATTCGACCCGCGTGCCGCAGCGCTCCTCCATCAGCATCAGAAGACGCTCATATCGCTGCTGCGTGAACGCGTCGTTGAATCGCTTGCGAAGCTCGGGTATCAAGGGCATCTCCTCCTAGCGTCCTGAGTCTGACATACGCAACACAAAATGGCTGTCATTCTGAGCGAAAGGGGCTCCGAACGTCTTCCAGTTCGGGGGTGGTGAGTCGAAGAATCTGCTGTTGTTCTTCGGCGAACTCCAGACTCGACACACTAGGAATCTTAACCCGCCCCCCGAATAAGCTATCGCTTCTCGACGGTCTTCGCCCTTTGTTCTTCAAAGGACATCCCGATTTCCGCCTCGGATTGTGACTACCTGTGGATTTCAGGGCCGAAACTACTGAAAATATTAGAATTTTCAAAAAAAGTTACTATTGTTGTAGCTCTCCTACCACTTTTGGGGTACTATTTTCTTACTAAGTTTTGTTTCAACGGAGCAACCCATCCATGACATCAAGAATCAAGAACGTAAGTTTTGCAATCTTGGCCGCGGTTCTCGTGGCCGCCCCGATCGGCGCCGCAGCTTCACCCTTGACGCCCATGCCCACGATTCCTCCTCCGCCGCCGCACCTTGTTGCTGCCTCGCCGCTGACGCCGATGCCCACAATTCCGCCACCCCCGGGCACGCCGCACCGCTTGGTCGCCGCCTCGCCGTTGACGCCTATGCCTACGATTCCCCCGCCGCCGTCAGCGCCGCCACATCACATTGCCGCATAATTTCAAGGCAACTCAGGGATAGCCGGCCAATCAGTTTCAAGCGGAGGGTGAGACACTTGCTCTCCGCTTAAGTGTTTCTGCGCAACAATTTGGGAATCACGATCGTCACCTCCGGGCCTCTTTTCACGTACTGACAAGAAAATCGCTGCTAATCTGTTCTCATAGCGTTGACAGGTGCGGTAGGGGTTGTCACGGTGACTCTGGACAACAAATTTCTGTTCGCCGGTATGGTCGTGGAAGCAGTCATTATTGGGCTGCTCATCTACCGCCGCGTGTGGCGAACCCTCCCTATTTTTTGCATTTATTTAGTCTGGGGCTTGGTCGGCGATGCAGGGAACTATCTAATTCAGCACCGTTTCGGCGTGTCTTCCCATCCCTACCTCATTTCCTACGTGATTACCGCGACGCTCGACCGCGCCTTGGAGTTTGGCGTTCTTTTCGAGCTTGCCTGGTCCGTCCTCAGCCCACTCCGGCCATCGCTCTCCAAGCGAACTCCTTTGCTGATCGGGCTTTTGATTGTCGGCCTTGGTGCAGCTGTCTGGCCGTTTACGGGCACGCATGTGCTCGACCAAATGGCTCCGATTTACCGCTTCTTTCTGCATCTCGAGCAAACCACCGCAATTTTGCGAATTCTCTTGTTCCTGGTTCTCGCCGCATGCAGCCAGTTGCTCTCCATTGGCTGGCGTGACCGTGAGCTGCAGGTTGCCACAGGGCTCGGCATTTACTCGTTGATCAATGTCGCCTCCGACGCCTTGCGGCAGCACCAGGATACGGCGAACTACAACGGGTTCGGCCGCATTGTAGCGGTCAGCTATCTCATTTCCCTGCTCTATTGGGCCTTCAGCTTCGCCCAGAAGGAAGCCGCACGCCGCGAGTTCACACCGCAGATGCAGGGCTTCCTGCTGGCTGTGGCCGGCAGTGCGCGCAACACGCGGATCGCGGTTTCCAGCTCCGGAAAGTCCAAGAAGCGCGAAGAATAGAGTCTTTGGACAGATTCCTGACGAGTCGTCTCGAAACTGAACATATCCCCCCAAAACAAGACATTCCAGCCTTGCCATATCATCCCGTCCGATCGACTCAGGTAACCGGCAGTTTTGCACTTCGATGCGTGCAATCGAACCTATCCGCCGCTTTGGTTACCTGGAGATTGACTCCGGGGATGCCTCCCCTTCTACAACTTATGGGGTATAAGGCCATTTTTTCCTTCACTTGGGACTTTATTTCTGTTACTTCTATTTGGGTAACACAAAGAACGGTCGGTTCCCCTGTGTACATGACTCGAGTTACTAAATGCCGACCTGAGGGACACCAATGATTTTGGTTGTGCTCCAAATTGCGTTAGTTATTTGCCTCGGTGTGTATTTCTTCCGTTGGCGTCGTGGCGTTCGTCGTCGCAACGCGCAAACGTGGAATTCACTTCTGGCCCGCCTGCGCCCCGACTGGAGCGCGCGTGAACTGAGCGATCAGTTCCTCTGGAAAGAGGGTCTGAACGCCACTCCCCAGGATGCATGGCAGCGCATGGAAGGCCCCAAAGGCCTCTGGGTGATGTATCAGAACGCGCAGACCATGATGGAAATGGCCGACTACGCCGCCAAGAACAGCGAAAGCATTGATCGCCTGCTGCTGGAAACTCTGCGCAGCGACGCCATGCAGATTCGCGTTTGCGTGCTGATGGCTCTGGCGCAATACGGATTCACCAAGGCGGGCGAGGGTGTTCGCGTTAACGCCTTCCGCGCCGCCACCATGTACACCGGCATGGCTGCCCGCATGACTCAGTTATTGCAGGAAAACAACCCGATGCTGGTTCCCGATTTCGTCGCAGCAATGTAACCTTTCCCCAATCTGCAAAACAAAACCCCGGCGTCGGCCGGGGTTTTGCTTTTGCCAGATGCATCGGACTCAGACCGCGGCCGCTTCAAGAAAGCCGTTGACCTTTGCGAACTCGTCCTCGCTCAGCCTGAATTTCAGGGCCGGCGCAAGTCCCTCAACCTGTTTCGCGCTGCGCCCCCCAACAATCGCGGCTGTAATCGCTGGATTGTGCAGCGTCCAGGCCACTGCCACCACGCCGGCGCTCACTCCGTGCCCCTCGCCGATCTCCCGTAGCAGTTCCACCAGGCGCATGTTTCTGCTCAACCGCGGTTCTTTGAACTCCGCTGAGTTTCTTCGCCAGTCATCCGCAGGCAACGCCGCTATCCGCTCCGCCGTCATGGCGCCCGTCAGCAACCCCGAAACCATGGGCGAGTAGTTGATTACGCCGATGCCATGCTCCTGAACATAGGGAAGAACCGCCCCTTCAATAGCCCGGCGCAGCATTGAGTAGGGCGGCTGCAGGCTTGTAATGGGCGCAATTTTCTCCGCGCGCTTCATCTGCTCGACGTTGAAATTCGACAACCCAATCCAGCGCACCTTGCCCTGTTCCTTGAACCGGGACATGGTCTCCCAGCCCTCTTCAATGTCTTCGTCCGGATTCGGCCAGTGAATCTGGTAGAGATCGATCGCCTCCACACCCAGCCGCCGCAACGATCCATCCAACTCCTCAGCCAGCGAATCCGCCTTGAGGGACCGGTAGATGGAACGATCCGGATGCCAGCGCATGGAGCATTTGGTGAACACCAGAGGCTTCGGTCCGGACCAGCTTTTCAAAGCCCGCCCTACCATCTCCTCGGAATGCCCCAGCCCGTAAATTGCGGCCGTATCGATCCAGTTGACCCCAAGTTCAAGCGCACGGTGAATAGCGCCGATGGATTCATCGTCGTCCTGAGGCCCCCAGGCAAACTCCCAGTTGCCGCCGCCGATGGCCCATGCGCCAAATCCGATTGAAGTAAGTTGAAGATCTGAGTTTCCAAGTGTGCGCAGTGAAGTTGAAGTCGTCATTGTCAGTTGGATGCAGACGGCGGCCAACTGCTTCAAGAACCGGAAATGGCTCGCCGTCTCCCGATCACGCCGCGATCAAAAACCTTCCCTCGCGCATGATCTGCTCCTCACCTGCATCCGACTCCAGCCAGATGTTGAACCCCAGGCCCACCACATCAATATGTGTCCCCGAACGCCAAGGCGCGCCAGTGTGTTCGCCATAAGGGTTTCCAAATGCAATGTGGATGCCGGGAAATTTTTCGTCCTGGAGAATGTTCCCGATCACCCGTTCCACACCCAGGTTGGTACCGATTGCAAATTCGCCCACGCGGTCGGAATTTTCGTCGGTATGCGTGTAAGCCCAGAAATCCTCTTCCAGGCGTTTGTTCGAGCTCGCACAACTCACTATGCGATTGCCGGCAATCTGAATCGTCAACGGCGTCGCCGCCAGCAGTCCATAGCGCGCGCAAAGCCAGTCGCCCACCACACCGTCCACCACAAACGTTCCATTCACCTCGCCGGGCGAAGTAAAACACTCACCGCCGGGCAGGTTGCCCCACTTCTCCGCCGAAATGATTCCCGATGTTTTAAACCATTTATACCCAGGATTCATCTCCGCCGTAATGTCAGTCCCGGCAGCCGTTGTCGCGCGAATCCGCGTAGCCTTCCGCACCCGCTCCAGAACCTTCTGCGAAAGCCGGTCCACCAGATCGAAATCCGCCCGCATCCCCTGGCACATAATCTCCGGCGTAATATTCACCATGTGCGCGTGCCGCATGCGCCGCCGATTCACCACATCCGTCATCTGCATCCGAGAGCGCAGTTCATTGGGCTGCACCTGCACCGCGAAAATCGAAACCTGCGAGCTCTCCATATCCGCAAGCACCGCAGCAGGCATGTCGACGAGCGGCCGAGGCGCCAGGTCCTCAAGCACAAACACATTCCACGGGCAGCCCCTCTCCGCAAGCTGCGCACCCAGGGCTGCGGCGATCGGTTCGGTAGCGCGATCGGTAATCAGCGTAACCTTCTCCGCCGGATCGATGCGCAAACAAGTCGTCACAGCAGAAAGTGCGCCGGGCTTGAATTCGGCAGGGTAGTCGATCGAAAGCAGGTGCTGGGCAGCTTCAGTCATGCGCAGAGTACAGTTCCTCGCTCAAAAGATTCAGGAGCGCCGGGCCCCTTATTTGAGGTTACTCCAAAAATTCATCGGAATGACTTGAGGAAATGCCGTCCGGTTCCGCCCGCTGCTGGAGCGGAACCGGCTGCTTGCTGCATCAAACCGCGCTTTTAAGCACGCGTATGGTAATCCGACCACGCGGCTCTAAGCAGCTCTGCCGCATCTTTCGCGGGCACGCGGCGGGTCGCCCTCCGTCTATCCTGCCAAACCAGCAACGCCGCAACACCAGCCGCCATTCCACCAACATACAAAGCAATACGAAACATGGGTGAGTCCTCCATTTCCAGTGCCCTTGGATGCGAACTTCAACCAGAGAGATGCCGAATTCTGTAAGGCCGAAGCAATGCCCTCAAGCCAGTCTTGATGAGGCCATGTGGTAAAAGGGGGTCTACGGAGAATCGTCAGCTTTCTTTGCCATTGGAGGCACTCTTGAAACCCGCATTCCTTCTTGCTGCGCCGCTTTTCATCACCGCTATGGCCCGCGCGCAGTCAGCGCCCGTCTTCCTTCCGGCAAGTCCCTCCACTGTCGTATGGGGCTATTACTCCGCGAAGGCCAAGCCCGTGCTGACGGTGCACTCCGGGGACGTGGTCCGCATGCAGACTCTCTCAACCTGCGGCGACAACGAGCGCCTGGAGAGCGAGGGCGTGGCGGCCGCCGACATCCCTCCGTATAACGCGACGATTTATAAAGAGGTAACCGATAAAGGCCCCGGCGGCCATATCCTGACCGGCCCCGTGGCCATCGCCGAAGCCGAACCCGGCGATGTACTCGAAGTGCAGATTCTCAAGATCGACATCGACACGACTTTTGCCTGCAATGGCTTCGGTGTGGGCCGTGGCTTTCTACCCGACGACTTCCCCTACGGACGCAGAAAGATCATTCCTCTCGACCGCGAAAAGATGATTGGCCACTTCGCTCCTGGAATCGACATTCCGCTGCATCCTTTCTTTGGCAGCATGGGTGATGCGCCGCCCGAGTCCGCGGGCCGGTACAACAGCGCTCCTCCGTGGATGCATGGGGGCAACATGGACAATAAGGAGCTGGTCGCCGGCACAACGCTTTTTCTTCCAGTGCATGCGGCGGGAGCACTCTTCGAGGCGGGAGACGGCCATGCCGGACAAGGTAACGGCGAGGTGGACATTACGGCTCTCGAAACATTCCTGACAGGGACGTTTCGCTTCATCGTGCATAAGGATCAGCACCTGCTGTGGCCGCGAGCGGAAACGCCAACGAGCTACATCAGCATGGGGTTCAGCGCCGATCTCAAGACGGCAACCGAGATGGCGGTGCGGAACATGATCGATTTCCTGGTGGCGGAGAAGCATCTTTCCCGCGATGACGCCTACATGCTGACCAGCGTAGCGGTGGATGTGGACATTACACAGTTGGTGGATGGGAATGTGGGCGTGCACGCGATCTGCCCCAAGGGCATTTTTGCTAAGTAGACAAGTCCGGCGGATAGTTGAGGATTGTGGCAAACCTTGCCCGTCACTCTGGGCCCCTGGAGAATCAGGTGTGGGAAGGTGGGTAGCCCTTCACCAATTTGACCTTCACCAGAAGTTTCCAACTCATGGCTTCTGAATGATCGATCCCCACCCGTCATATTCAACCTGAAAGAGCCTGCTCAGACAGACCATAAAACCGGACACAGAACAGAGAAGAGGTTGATTGATAGGCATATGAATCACGCATAAAACCCTGTACTCTCCCTCGACGACTGCTGCTACGCTCGCGTTGCCGAAGTTTTTCCCATTGATGTACTCGCTGAGATCGTCTGCCCGTTGCTTGTCGTTGGTCTTGAATGCGAAATCTACATCGCGCGGGTCGTCAAATTTGTCTCCCATCGCGTCATTCTTGCGTAGGAGATCGTTGTCTAAAAGGGCATTCTCGTGCAACAAATCAAAAATGGTCATAGTCTTCACAGCCCTGCGGCCGTCTCCTTGGCCATGTAGTCCACCACCGCCTTCAAATCCCCTTTCGATTCCTCAAAAACCTTCAACTGCCGGTCCGCTCCAGTGCCGGTCTTCATGATCTTCCGCACGCCGTCGATCGCCTCGCGGCTGCCCAGCTCGTCCACCACCGGATCGATCAGCGCCAGATATTCTTCCAGCAGATCGCGCAGCGGCAACTCCTGCTGACGGCCAAAGTCGATCAGCTTTCCATCCAGCCCATAGCGCACCGCGCGAAATTTATTCTCCATCAGCAGTGGCCGCGCGTAGTGGCGAAAATCCTGGTTCGACTCATGCAGCTTGTAGAGATATGCCGCCGTAGCCTGGATCAACGCCGCGATCGCCACCGTCTCCTCGGCGCGTAGCGGAATATCGCACGCCCGCACCTCGACAGTATTGAAGAACGGATGCGGCCGGATATCCCACCAGATCTTCTTCGCGTTGTCGATGCAGTTGGTCTTCACCAGCAGGCTCACGTAATTCTCAAACTCCGAATAGCTCTGGAAAGCATCCGGAATACCGGTCCGCGGAAAGTTCTCAAACACCTTGGCGCGATATCCCTTGTACCCCGTATTCAGCCCCAGCCAAAACGGCGAATTCGTAGCCAGCGCCATAATGTGCGGCAAAAAATAGCGAATCGAATTCATGATGCGAATCGCCGCCTCGCGATCCTCGATGCCCACATGCACATGCAGCCCAAAGATCAAATTGGCCCGCGCCACCAGTTGCAGATCCTTAACAACCTGGTGATACCGCGGGTCAGGATAAATTTCCTGCGTTCGCCAATCCGCGAATGGATGCGTCGCCCCGGCCACCAGCTTCAGCCCATGCTCCGCGGCCAGCTTGATCATTTCCCGCCGCAGCTCGTAGATGTCCTCCCGCGCCTCGTCGATGTTGCGGCAAACGCGCGTGCCCACCTCCACCACCGACGTGTGCATCTCCGCCTTCACCCGCTCCTGAAGCCGCAGCTTGCCCTGCGCCAGCATCTCCGTCTGAATGTGCGAGCGCAGATCCCGGGTCACCGGATCGATCGTCTGGTACTCCTCTTCAATGCCAAGCGAGAACGATGGCCTCATCAGGGCTCCTTGTAGAAATGCATTGCGGCAATTGTAAGTCACTGGCACAGCAGGAATTTGCGGCATCTGCGCGAAAAGGCCGCAGAATTAGTTCGCCTTTTGTTCGCTTTTATTGTAAAGTGAACCACGTGCCATGAATCTCTTTTCCCAACTCGCCGCAGAACCCACGCATGAAGAAATCTACCCCGGCGCGGTCTTGATGCGCGGCCTCGCCATGCCGCAAGACGCCGAAGTTTTTGCCGCAGTAGAAGATATTCTCGCCGCCGCGCCACTTCATCACACGATGACTCCGGGCGGGTTGCCGATGGGGGTAATGGTGTCCGACTGTGGCGCGCCTGAGGCTTTTCGACGCCGGTGGGACCCGCTAAATCCCGATGCGAGAAAAATGTGGCCGCCCATGCCCCGCGTGCTCTTTGACTTCGCAATTCGCTGCGCGGTGCGCTCCGGCTTTCCGCTGTTCCGCCCGGATAGCTGCCACATCAACCGCTACGAAGCCGGCATCAAGCTGGGCCTGCACCAGGACCGCCATGAGGTCGACTTTACCCAGCCCATCGTCTCCATCTCGCTCGGCCTCGAGTGCGTCTTCCTGCTCGGCGGCCTTCAGCGCACCGATAAAGTGAAGCGCATGCTCCTCGAACACGGCGATGTAATTGTCTGGGGCGGCTCATCGCGCATGCGCTTTCACGGCGTATTACCGCTCAAACCAGGCCATCATCCCCTCACCGGCCCCTACCGATTTAACCTGACATTCAGGAAGACTGCCTGAAGCGGAAAAGCATGGGTGCCCCATCCGTGCGCGTTTTTCAGCGCATGGGTGGGAAACCACAAACCTCAACCAGCCTTCTCAATCGCCTTAGTCTTTTTCGCAGCCGGCTTCTTCGCGACCTTCTTCGTCTCCGCTCCCAAAAACCGAGCCCACCGCAACTCCGGCACGTACGGCGCCTCTTGCGCCTTGGCAATCGCCAAATCCGCCACTTCCCTCACAATCCAGTCGAAGTTAGCCTGCCCCACCGAATGCAAATCCGCATCCGGCGCGGGATTCATGAAGTCGATCGCGTATGGGATTCCATCCTCCACCGCGAATTCCACCGTGTTCAGGTCGTAGCCCAGCGCCTGGCAAAGCTTCAGCGCATCCTGCTCCACGCGCTTCAACAGTTTCTTGTCGTACTCCGGCGGATTCTGCAGATACCGTTCCTCGTGCGGCTTGCGTGGATCGTACGGCATGATGCGCACGTTCTTCTGCCCCACCACATAGCAGCGGAAATACTCATTGAACTCCACCGCCTTCTGGTAAGTCATGCACAAATCGCGCGATTGATCGTACGCAGCAAAAAACTCCGCGCGATTATGAATGTGGTGCACATCGCGCCATCCACCTCCATCCACCGGCTTCATGAACCCATGCTCTCCCACATAAGCAAACACAGATTCCCAGTCCAGCGGATACTCAAGGTTCCGCATCGATCTATCCGTCGTCCCTTCGGGATGTTTCTTGTGCGGCAGAATCACCGTCCTGGGTACAGCCACGCCCAGCTTTTGCGCCAGCGAATAATTGAAAAACTTGTCGTCCGCCGACCACCAGAATGGATTGTTGATAATCGCCGTCCCATTCAGAGCAGCGTGCTTCAGAAAGGCGCGATAGAACGGAATGTCGTGCGAGATGCGGTCCACAATCACCGCATACTCTGGCGCCTTGTCCAGTTGCACGGCGCCCGTGCGCACAAACTCAGCCTCAATCCCGTCGATCTTGCGCGCGTTGATGTGCTCCACTAGCGCGGGCGGAAAGCTGTTCTCCATCCCGAACAAAACGCCAATCTTTTTCATAGCGACTTTCGCCTCCAACGGCGGTCTTTTCGGCCACCATGCCCATACACCGCCAATTCCCATCCAGTGTACGGCAGACGCCGCGGTCCGCGAATTACTCAAACTTCCCTGGCCGCCCTTAGCTCGCACCTCCCTTTTCAGTAGCGCTCCAATCAAAGCTGATCCCAGCAATCAATTCGTTCAGCTTCTCCACCGCCGCCTCCTTCTGCTGCTCCAGGTCCGCGGTCTGTTTGCGCGTAGCCTGCAACTGGTCTTCTGCGTGATTCAGCTCATCCACAAATCTCTTAGCCGCATCGTTGCCCTTCAGTGCCGTCAGATTCTCGCGGTCCCGCGCTTCATCCGCAGCCGCGGTCTCTTCTGCTTTTTTCGACGCAGCGATGCGCTGATCCAGATCCGCGAGCGCCATCTGTGCATCAATCACCGGCTTCAACTTCTCCAGCGCATCGGGAACCCTCTTTACCAGATCAAGCAGATAGTTCGTCTGTCCCGCGTTGGCCTCGAGCGTAACTGTGGTCACTTCCGGCCCGCGCTCCCGAATTTCGAGCTTGGCCGTCGAGTGCGCCGCCACCGGCACTTTGAACCTGTAAAGGTCCGGCGTCGTCTCTTCCGCCTTCAACCCTTCGTCAAGAGTCCATCCGTTGGTTCTCCGCATGTGTTCCATCAGCACCACGCGGTCCACGTCCGCCGAGTTAGTCGCCGAATAAGTCACTCCGGCCACATCCATGTGCGTTTCAATAATCACGCCCTTCCTGATCGACACATGATGCAGCTTCCGATTTCCCGGCCGTCCAATTACCTTCACGCGCACTGCCTGGTCGGTGGCATAACTCAGCAGACGTTTCTCTCCCGGATGAATCGGATCCAGCAATCCCTCACCCGCAAATTCGCCGCTCTCGAAGATAGAGAAGCTTCCCGAGTCCAGCGTCAGCTTCGAATTATTTTCGAGCCACACGGCGCGCAGCGGTGTCGGATTCGTCTCGCTCCACAGAGTTACATGTTCCGCCGGCAAGTCCCGCTGCAAAATCGGCACCATCGCCGACTCGTTCTTATGAATCGTAACCGGCGCGGCAAGCGCATATTCGAAGAAGTCGTCGAAAGCGTTGGTCGAGACGTCGCCCTCCTTAATTGCATCGGAGGCCCGATAGACACCGCCGCCCACGCCGTCCAGGGAAGCGCTGATCTCCCCTTGATCGGTCGGGATCTCTTCATCCCTACCAGTTACAACGATTGATTGCGCTTGGCTATTGTTCCGGAGTTGCTGGTTCGATTGCAGATTGCCGGCCATGAACGCCTGGTTGTTGGACTTCAGCGCCTGAGGAGCCATAACCGGGGGAGGAGAGGCCAGTTTTGCAGAAAGCCCCACTTTGTCAAACTCCTTGTTGTCTGCAGCCTCATGCGTCTGCGGCGTAGTCTCCACCAGCATCGCAATCGGAATCTCAGGCCGCCGCGAATACAGCGGCTGACTCAGCGGCTGGATGAAACTCTGCGGCGCACCCGCCACGAGCGATAACTTCACGTCGTCCCAGTCCGCGCCCACCGTGTTATCGACGACAGCCCATCCCTGCATGGTGGCTTTGCCGGTCGCTTCGCGCGGAAACACAATCCGGTAAGTCGACTTCCATACCGGCACCTCGCTGATATAACTCACCTGTAACTCCCGCTGCCCTTGTCCCAGCGCATCCAGAGTCAAATGCCGCAGCCCGGTGGAGTGCGTCGAACTCAGCAATTCAAGATAACGGTCCAACTGCCCTTGCAAATTCCCATCCAGCGGCCGCACGCTCAATGCCGGAGTCAGTTCAATCACCTTCACTGCTCCCGACCCAGCCACCAGCGTCAGATAATATTTGTCTACCGTGTCGTCGCCCGTCCCCGCCTTCTCCGTTCGTGACTCAATAGACATCAGCCTTCCCGTCATCGTCCCTCCCGGCCCGCCGGCAACTTCGACTCGCTGCCCGCGCAGCGCCTGAAATAACTCAGTCGAACTCGGGTCGTCGCTCATCCCCAGCGAGAGCGTCTTCAACTGCTCCGCCAGCGGCGTCGTCGAATTGTAATTCACGCCCCCGATGCGTCCGCCGCCTCCATCCAAAACAGTCAACGACTGCAGCACATCGTTCAGTTGCGACGAAGTAAAGTCGATGGTCACGCGCTGATTCCCGCTCACCGTCCCGGCATGTTCAAAGTAGCCCACCCCGTTCTTGTAAAGCACCACCTTGCGCACGGGTAGATCCTTGATTGAGGGCGGAGTTGTCGAAGAACCGGCAGCCGCGGCTACCGACGGCGAAGCGGCTTTTACATTTTGCTTGCTTTTTTGCCGCTGTTCCAGGCGGCAACTGGGCGGCAACCATCACCGTAGACGCAGCAAGACTGAAAACAACAAAAATTCGGCGCATGGATTCTCCTCTGATTCATCGATGGGAATGCTACTCCCTTGGACCCCGGCGTGGGGAAAATGGTTCCCCACTCGCACAGATTTGCCGCAGCCAATGTCATAGGAACGCAGCCAGCGAGGAACCTTGCGTGATAGTCGAGAAGTTTTTGTTAATCGTTTGGAACCGGGAGCGTCACGCTGCGCCGCGAACTTAAACTCACGCCTCGGCTGCCAGCTTTCTCAACTGCCCCAGGTGATTCAGATCGTGCCCTGCCATCGTCTCAACAACATTGAGAAACGTCATCGTCCCCCGCTCCGGATGCGTCATCGGACGATCGGCCGCATCCGGCAGCGCCATGCCAATCAGGCGCAGATTCCATCCCCGCAGCGCGGAAAAAACTTCCAGCGCCTGTTTCGCCGGCACACCCAGATAAGTCTCCGACCATTTGTCTTGATCGAATGGCTGAATCACCGGCGAATCCTCCGCCAGCGTCTGCCGCAGCCGGAAACCGAACACAAGTTCGCAATCAGCCAGGTGCGCCACTATCTGCGCCGCGCCCCATTTCCCCGGCGCCCAGGGCTCATTCTCCCGCTCCGGCCCGATCGTGACAATGAGCTTTGAAATCTCCACCGGCGTGGCCGCAAGAATCGTATCCAGCGCCCGCCCATCCAGAAACTTGTCATAAGGATTCAAC
>Ga0206935_10206_pt1 | contig 19389 bp, 12 predicted proteins | sample Alteio_BWOrgHeat_13_FD_152924 | JGI IMG/M metagenome (GOLD analysis project Ga0206935, IMG submission 152924) | Enriched cells from forest soil in Barre Woods Harvard Forest LTER site, Petersham, Massachusetts, United States -... | ecosystem: Environmental > Terrestrial > Soil > Temperate forest >...
TCCGATTAGCGAGTTTGCGTTGCAGTCAGTATTTGACCGTTGTCTACTTATTTCTCTTCGACAAATGGATCGATTTTCCCGAATCGCGCTAGTGTGGTCTCTGTACGTGCAAACGGAGCCGGCCCACAACCAACTCATTAGAGCTGTAGTCGAAAAGATTGCTGACCATCAGCTTGAGCATTTCTTCGAATATCTGCTGCCTGATCGATACCTTGAATACTATGACAATGCCATCGGCGCTCTTCTTCAAACCCGGCTGGATTTGTCCTCTAGGCGCATAAGTGGGTATGGTTACATCGAAATACTCGGAACCTGGCCGGTGGTTCCGGAGGACTTGGTTGGCAAGCTAACGCCGGAATATCTAAAGGCAGAAACCAATGCGTTGTAATTGCGTATGGCATAAAACAAGAAACGTAATTTATGTCAAAAAAGTATGACAAATCTCATTTCGTTACTGCTCAATTGACACTGTCTGTACAATCGCCTCAAACTCCGCCAGCACTTCGGGCTCTCGCTGCCGCAAATAACGTGCGACAGCCTGGTTCTCCAAAAGCTTGGACAAATAACCTCTGGCGAGTACCAAATTGAGGACATCCTGGCCGTAAGTCTGCTCGACCATCTTGTACTGTCCCTGCAGGTTGCCCATTTCGCGCTCCATTTTTGCCATCTGCTCTTGACTCACACCAGTCAGCTTGGCGGGCTTCCTGCCTTCGACCAACATCGTTGCAGGCGTAGCAACCAACAATGCTTCAGCGTAGGACACCGTAATATTGTTGGCGGAGGCCATCAGCTCGACGCATTCAACCTGCCGGGTAGATTTCATTTTTCGGATCACGCGAGAGATTTCCGCCGAGAACTGCCGGTCTTGGAGTAGCTCGGCTGCTTCAGGGCAGATGCCGTCAAGGAGCGTCATTTTCTTTTGAATCTGCGTCACGTCGACGCTCAGCGCCTTGGCCAAACGCGCCGGCGTGACACCACGTTCGATGGCGCGGCGGAGCATGAAGTGCTCTTGAATGGTGGAGAGTCGGTTGATGCGATTGTTGTAGGTGTAGCTCTCATCGTCAGTCGAAACGAGGCAAGGCACATTGGTATGGCCCAGCTCTCGCAGCGCAATCAATCGCATGTGGCCGTCGAGCAATATGTGCTGCCCCGTGCGTTGGTCGGCCGGCATAACCGATAGCGGTTCGATCAATCCGACTTCTTCGATAGACGAGCGGATTTGTTTGAATTTGCGAGAAGTGGCCAGACTCGGAGGCATCTTGCGTGAAGGCAGTACGTTCTCCATTGGCACGTTCAGTGGCTCGGTGAGAAATCCTAGCGATACATTCTTCATGCAAGGCTCCCGCCTGCCCACACCCGCTCCGCCAGGTATTTCGGCAGCGTGTCCAGGCCCTCCGCGCGCAATAGCGTGGTGAAATTTTCGTCGGCCAGCAACTGGCGCAAGGCGCCGATGACAAACAGCAGGCGTTGCTGTGCAAATTCTGCCTTTCTCACCATCAGCTTCTGACGCTCCACTTCCTTCTGGTACGTCCTGACCAGACTGGAAACGGTGACATCTTCTCGTTTGCGCGGCATGCGATGTGCGATGGATCGCCCCAAAGTTTGACGGCGTTCGATCACGCGCCGCGCTTGCTGTAGCTGTTTGCCGCGCAGCTTGCCCGACTCGTAGGCCTCCTGCAGCGCAGTCTGTACCGCTTTGTCATCGTCGCCTGCGCCAACAATGGCCAGCGCCGCATTGAGTGGAATACGGCCGCTTTCGACTGCAACCAGCAATCGCTCCTCCCCATTTTGCAGAAGTATCAAAATGCCTTGGACATATTCCACCGTCAGGCCTGTCTTCGCTGCGATGTTCTTTTTGTCGTAACCCTGACTATGCAATTGCTCGATGCCGGCGAGAAGCTCCAGCGGGTGGTATTGCCGACGGGCGATATTCTCGGCAAGGCTCATGATGAATGCATCTTCATCGCTGACTGTCACGACCAGTGCCGGAATAGTTGTTTCACCCAAAGAGCGGAAGGCTTTGAGACGCCCTTCGCCGCACACCAGCAAATAACGTTCGGCGCCGTCCTTCCCAAGGCGCGGGGTAACGGTGATGGGCTTCTTGAGACCGATGGTTTTGATATTGCCGACAATCTCGTCGAAGACGCGACCGTTGCGTTCACGAGGGTTGAGAACTTCGACACGATCGATTGGAATCATCTGGATTTGACCAGGCTGATGCTTCAGCGTCATGCCGCCCTCCTGATCCTTGAGCGCTGCGCCATGCCATAGAGGTAATCGAGCGTGTCGAAACGATAACTCTCGAATTCGATGGCATTGTGGTCGGCCAAACTGATGCGCGGCTCATCGAAATCGAGCCGTGGCAAAAGGTAGTAGTCGAGAGGTTCTTGATTGGCCTGATCCAGGCGAACCGCTACGGTGATGTCCGGAATTAGGCTGACATCGAAACGCACCTTCCAGCGGTTGCGTCCGCTGTCGTGAGTCTGGCATCGCGCGAGCACCAAGGAGACACTGAATTCCTCATTAATACGTAACAGGTCGGTCGCTGGATCGCGGCGTACTGTACCGCCGAGATCGCCGATCATCTTTTCTGCTTCGCTCACAATTTGCGGATGCAGGCGACGTAGGAAACGGTTGGTTTCCACATATCGGTAGTCCCGGTCTGGTGTAAAGCCGACTCTCTGATAGGCGCGCATCAGACTGCCGAAGCGGTGGGCATAAACGGAGGTGGACGGCATGCCCTCCGTTTCGTCGATAACCAGCCCCGAGAGAAAACCACGGTGTTGATACAGCGATCGCAGGCGTTCGATCAACTCCTCATCGGTATAGCGTCGCGCCCGAGCGCGGATGATTCCTTGGGCCGTGTAGAACACCTCGGATGGCACGATGGATTCGAAGGCGCCTTCCTTCTTGATCCACATGTCGGGCGTATTCACTACGCGCAACTTCTTCAGCTTGAAGGACACACGGTTGTAGACGTTGTTGCCGATGTATTTTTCATTGCTCAGTACTTCGTGCACGGTGGCGCGTGTCCAGGAACGATCAAGATCGGTGCGTACCTGCATGCCGTTGAGACGCCCCGCAATCTCGGACTCGACCAGTCCCTCGTCGATGAACCATCGATAAATTTGGTTGACGATCCGCGTTTCGTTTTCGGGACCGGGCATCAAGATGACGCGGTCCGTCTGTAAGCTTTTATGCTCGCCACGCGTCAATTCTGTTTTCATGACGCCGTGCTGGTCCACAAGCACGCGGCGCAGGCCATATCCGGCCGGACCGCCCTGGCGATAGCCGAGCTCGATCAGCCGACATTGGCCGGCGAACACTTTGGCGGACAACTCGCGGCTGTACTCTCCAGCCATCGCCCGCTTGACGCCTTTGACGATGGTGGATACCGGGGACCCGTCGTTTTCGAACTGCTCGGCGCAGTATGCAACTTGAATGCCTGCGCGGCGGCAGATGTATTCGTAATAAGCGCTCTCGTCAGCATCCTGGAAACGCCCCCAACGGCTCACGTCGTACACCAGGATGAGCTGGAAATCGGCTGCGCCGGTCTCGACGTCCTTGATCAGTTGCTGCAGCGCTTGACGTCCGTCGATGCGCAGACCGCTCTTGCCCGCATCGGCATAAGTGCGGACGATTTCGATGCCGCGTCGTGCAGCATATTCGCGGATTTTGTCAGCTTGGTTTTCTGTGGAGTACTGCTGATGTTCCGTGGACATCCGAACGTACTCGACGGCGCGGAGGCGGGCTGTGGAAGTCGAGTCTGCGTCGCCGGTCGCGTTTGTTTGCATCGTTCTGCCACCTATCTCTTAGCGGATGGATCTGCGCGGGTGATCAAGTTCACTGGATTGCGCAGTGATCGTGAAACGTGGTGGCTGACAGGTATCCGCCCTCACACCGCTAACTGAAGCCGCGTGCGCAATACGGTAGCAATTGCGTGCACCGGCGCCGATTAAGTCCTCTCTTTGCAATCAGTCGCCGACGCGTGTTCTAGCCCGGAAAGCACGGTGAGCTCGACGATCCACGCATCCATCTTTGCAATTACAGATGTCGTGGCGGGGCTCAGGCGATAAACACCGGAGGGTGGCGGATTTACTGATGTTGGCGCGTCCATCTTTGCAATCGACGCGGTCTTGCGGCGGGCGTTGCGTTCGATTTGCTTCTTGCGATTGCGCTTCGCATATTCCGGGTGGGTATCCCGATAGGTACGCCAGTAGTCCGGATTACGCTTGCTCCATGCTTTTTGTGCTCGCTTCTCGTTGTCGTGATAGTCAGGATCACTTTGTCGCTTCCCTTGCTGCCAGCGGCGGCGCCGCTCGCGCTGACAGTTCGATGCCGAGCAATAGCGTTGCTTCAACGCCTGAGCTTGTGGTTTGAATCGTTGACCACACGCGGCACATTGCTGGAAGTCCATAGAGATCTCCACGCACGAGAAAGTATGTATGGAGAGTGCGTGCGCATGCCGGATATTGCTATGCCGATGGGTTTTAAGAAGGGACTTTGCAGGTAGGTCGCCTCTCCCCGAGAATTCTGTTGCAGGCTTATCTTTACTCGAATACCGAGAGCAGCAATGCCATCGTTCTTGACGATATTGGGAACCAGCGTCGAACGAGGATCCAGGCCGGGCTTATTCGAGTCACCGTGCCCGACGATTCAGCGTCCACGAAAAACGCCCTCTGAACGAGGGCGTATATTTATGACAAAATCCTTTTTTCCTAAATAGCTACGTCTTCTGGCCAAGCTATTCCAACAATGGCTGCGGTGGTAATTTCACCTCGTAACTCGTTGGCATTTATGCTCAAATAGACTTTGCGCCGCGCCCACTCGGCCTCTTGGATAATGTCCAATTGAGCTTCCGTCAGTCCGACTGTTCGAAGAGTCGCAACAAATCGCCGGGACGCATCGCTACTTTCAAGCCACAAACGCGCCTCATCTTCATGTTGCCAATCAATCTTCTGAATTTGGTAAGAGCCATTTACCTGAATGTTTATTGACTCTGTGCGTGTTGCCGCTGCAACTGTCCTCGCATCGTCTTGCGTTAACGAGATGCCATTGACGGCAATGCGATCGGCATCACCCGTGGCTTTTACGAAACTGCGCCTCACATTGTCAAAGTCTTGCATGGCGTGTTGCAATTCTGCTCGCCCGCTAAGTGCAGTCGCAAGTATCTGCATCCGCTTAGTTTCCTCACGTGTGTATGCAAGCGCACGTTCAGTCTCGGCATCAATCGTTTTGCCTTCTGTACGATGGTGCAAGAAAATCTTGGCCGTCAAATAGCTACCAGCTACGATGGCCAAACCCACTCCGGCGATCACTAGATCAGTGGTTGTCACTTTGCCAACGAGCTCCTGAATTAGAACCTTTGCTGGTTCACCTAAATTTATTTCAATGAGCGAACTGCCCTGCTTAACCTTGGCTTTGAACTGCAATGCGCTTCGTTGTTCTTCGGTAAGTTTACGCGCATTCGTTGCCTTATGAACCGTTCTTGCATAGGCCCGATTTATTGCCGCCTGCAATGACACGATGCCTTCCGCCACGTCTGGCGTAATAGTACTGTCATATCCTTTGCCTTCCAATCTGATCGATAAAATCGGCCAGTTTTTGAAGTCTATTTCGAACGGCATATCCCCAAGCTCATTGTTGAGTGCCTGCTCTAGCAAAAGAAACGCGTCCTTCTCATTACCAACAATTATTTTCTTTATTGACGCCACTCTCTCCCCCGTTCTTAGTGATTCAGCCACAGCGAGTCTAACCGCTACGCCAGTGTTAAGCTTTGCATTTTTTTGACGATCGCATACATTACTGTAGCGACGGGATGCCCATAAGGGCATAGGATCCAGCTAAGTCACGTTTAAGGCAGTCTTCAGGGGAGGGGCTGAGCTAAAGGCATGGACACATCTGTTTTTGCCATGCTCGCTGCCCTCGAAGGAAGCAGAAAATGCTCAAGCTTGCTGGGGGCTCATACGCTGCTCAATCTGTCACAGGCTTGCCTAGACCATGTGTTGACATCGTGGCCAAGGTCTGGCCAAATGCACCCCCTAAAGTTGTCATCACCTACTGACATGCGCCCTGCGACAAAACCACTCCTGCCGGAAAAAGCCCCTAAGCAAAAGAAAGCCGTATTTCATCCAAAACTCATAAGCGTTGAGGCAGTAGCGTTAAGAGAGGATATCCAAAATGCGTGCAGCGATTTCGAAGAAGGGGTTGGTCTAGACGATAAGGGATATTTACGAGCCCTTCATGAACACGCAAAGTATCAAAGTCCCGGTTTTAATCCGGTCCTGATACAGGCGTTGTTCCGAAAACACAAGAAGTGGTTCCGCAGCGGTAGTGACATTGATCCTGCCAAAATAAAACCAAAACTTTTTCTCGTAAATAATAATCAGTTGTCAGAGCTGTTCGCCATAGTGCGAGCCTTATGGTCCATGCCATATAACAAAGGCTATGGCAGACGTCTGAGATTTGTGATTGTCGATGAATTTCATGAAAGCGTCATAGGTATTGTTGGACTTCAGTCGCCCCCAGCAGACCTGGCGTGCCGAGACAATTTATTTGACTACCCAGAAGGGAAAAAGCTAGAGCTCGTAAATTCCACAATGGATGCATACACCGTAGGCGCAATTCCTCCCTATTCTTTCCTGTTGGGCGGCAAACTCTGCGCGGGGATGATCTCAACCGACACCATTCGCAGGGCATATTGGAGGCAATACGCAGGGAAAAGAACTGAAATGGAGAACGTTGGCATACGACAGCCTCTTGTTGCTGTAACTACCACGAGTGCGTTTGGTCGCAGTTCCATGTATAACCGGTTGAAATTCGGCGAGAGGCTTTTGGCTGAGCCCATTGGGTTTACGCAAGGGTATGGCACATTGCATCTAGAGCATCTTTATGGGCGCATTTGTGAATATTTGAAATCTGTTGACCAGCATACGGAAGGTGGATTTGGAAGTGGCCCTAAGGTTCGCTGGCAAAATATTACAAATGCATTATCTGCACTCAGCCTTCCGGGCTCCTTGTTGAAGCATGGAGTAAAACGCGAAGTATTCCTGTTTCGCTTCGTAGACGAATTGGCGAAAGGAATGACTGGAGGGAGTTTTGGAAAACCGATTCCGCTTACGGAGGAGCAGTGGGGCGACTTCTGGAAAGAGCGCTGGGCGATACCTCGATCCAAGAGGCTTCCATTATGGAATACAAATAATGATCAAGATTTTCTCGAACGGAAACTCGCAGACATAACTCGGGCTTGCTCCAAAATTTAGTTGAGCTACGCTTCGGGCTCTTTTTGCGTCACGCGAAATGCTCAGATTTGAGTTGGCTTTGCTTCAAGAATAGTCATCGTAGTTTATTATTCCATTTGATTCCTAGCAAAATATAGATGTCATAGCCTCTCATGTCTTGCGGTCTCTAGCAAATCGAACATCACGTGCTCAATGCCGCTTCCACCTGGCAGCTTCGTCTGCAGAACCATTTCACGGCTCTTTCGGCAAGGAAGAGAAATGCCGGTCAATCAATATTTGCCATCGAACACGCGCTCGGTCCGGAAGAAGTCAAGGAACTAAGCGCTTTGGTGCGGGCAGAGCTTGATCTCCATGGATTGCGCTCCGAGCATTGGCTGCTATGGGTCGTGTATGCCGCCGAATGTGGTTACCGCTTCAACGGTTTGCAGTTTTGGGAGGACTTCAATGAACAGACTCCCCATTGGTACTTAAAGGGAGACCGACAAAAAATTCGAGAGTGGTTTCGCAAATTTCAATCCGATTTTAGCGGCATCGAACCGCAAGGGCGGTGGTCAAGTCACTTCTCGATCATCTCTTGGCCAATTACGCATGCGATTCTCCCTAGGGATCTTCAGCGTCGCTTGGCTCATGCGTTATATGAAGCTCAATATGAATTGCGCCGAATCGCGGGTTGCTCATACGTAGAGATTGGAAGAGCACTGCGCAGAAAGGTGAATACCGGATCACAGAGATTTTTACTTTTTCTTGAACAAGAGGCGCTCGTTGGGCAAATCGTCACTTCTCTTCTCGAAAGTACCGAAGAGGCCGGCGATGGTATAGAAAAACGGGTACTAACCCGAATCAGCCAAGACCTGAACGCGATGCAGGATGCTCAACACTGGATCAGTCAAGCTCAGAGAACTTGGAGGTCCCGCGCTCCGCAGTTTAGAGTTATCAATACAACAGATCGATCAGCAATTAACCTTACATTTGCCGACTCAGACAAGTCGTTACCGTCAAAAACGATCACGCTTAGACCAGTTATTGAGGCCCAGAATTTAGCAGCAAATTCTTGGAGGTTTGAGCTAACCGTTCCGTCATTCGATAAAGTCGCGGCGCTTGATCCTCACTTTCGCGACTTCCTTGGCAGCACTCGTGTGTCAATACCATGTGCTGCCACCCCCATGCTTCCTGGAGGGTGGCTTCTCGTAGGAATTCGAAAGCGGATTCTCAAATCTTGGCCAACGAGTGGCGAAGGGCTACTTCGATTCGAGGCACCTCCCCCTTTCGATGGTTTGGTCAATTGGAGTCTTGCTCTTCCCTCTGAGAATGTCTGGGTATTCAAATTCCAAAGTGACGGGACTGGGCGATTGTTATATAGCAACGAGCTCAGACCGGATTGTTCGTACCTCATCGTTTCAACATCCGAGCTAGATCTCTCTGAATTAGGCATCAAATGCGAATGCATAGGCGTCTCGGTGTGGGAGATTCACCTACCCATGGTAGTTACTCCAGAAGCATGCGCACAGCTAGAAAGCGTTGGTTTGCAGTGCGCTCGCCGGCTTACGGTATCCGCTGTCGGCATGCCGCCACTGCAGTGGAGTTCGGATTGTGGGGGGGAATGGTTGTCGTCATGCAGACCAATGCTTTCGATAGCACGCGATCATCAATTTGAAGGGTATATGCTTCGTTTGGATGAAAGTGCCATTGTGGAAGTGTCTGCCAAGTCAGCGTGCCCAGCGTTGGTGGAACTACCATTTTTATCTCCCGGTGAGCACGAGCTACAAATTCAAACATTCTCTACCACGAATGCAGGAACGGATTTGGTTAAACGGATCCATGCGGCCATACACCTTCCAATTTTAATCAGAGATCCAAAACCTTGGGTGCCCGGAGAGATAAATTATCCTGGCATGTTCGTCGCGAGCGCTCCTCTTAATCCATCCATCGAAGATTTTCTCGCTGGAAGTATAGACATTGAAGTATTGGGCTCTAATGACGTTCACGTGATAGTGGCAATAATTTTAAAGGATTCGTCGGGGCAGCAATTGCTGAAGCAGATTGTCATAAAACACAATCTACCTATTTCGCATGAAGTATGGAAAAAAGGATACAGAGCTTTCTTACAAGAAAGCGCCGAGAACGAGCAGTATTACGCCGCTAACACAGCCTACCTAGAAATATCATCTGTCGAATACGGAATCTATAAAGTCATTCTTGAGCGGCTATTCTCTCCTATACGCTGGAGCTTAGGCAATGACAATGGCGTAACATCGATGCGTCTTGTTGAACATGGGGTGGGTGAAACTGTACAAGCTAGTTTTTGCGATTTCTCTTCGGTCTTTACCGACATTGTATTTACACCGTCTGCACTATGTAATGGTTTGGCTGTCAGCACCCATGGGGGCTTATTTCGAGCGAAGGCAGGGCCTATGCATACTGACGTCATTTATGCCCCCAAAGACATTAGAGACGGTCTTGCGGCACTTCAGCTTCCTGTCTCTAATCAAACTTTGGAAAGAGTTGTAGACTTTGGTCACGTCTTGGATCGGGCAGCAGTCTGGCATGCCGCGCAACCCCTCACATACTTGGCCAAACTATGGCAAAGACGGCTTGTCAAAGAGCTTTTTAAAAGAGTTATTTGTCATTATTGCGGACGTCGGTGGCACGACGCCGAACAAGCTCTGGGGAATGATCAAACAGATGAAGCGCTTTGGGAGAAACTCGAGTCAACGGTTGGAGTTCCTGTCAGTTATGGAATTGCCGTTGGCAAGGTTCGCCTTGATCCTTACTGTAAGCAGCTTGATTGTAAGACGCAGCTTCTACACCTCATTCGCAGACATAAAATTGAAGTTGAGGACAACATTTTCAATCTTGCATGGCAGCTCGCCTGGTTCGATGAGAACTACGAGACGCTTACGCCAGAAGCCCTTGATGTTCTTGAGCAGTACGGCTCTATCACTCGCGCAGCACGTCTGATGCGGCTGCGCTTTTTGTATGGGCGATTTGATTTGTCGTTAACCAAAGGACAGGCGTGATCCGAGTCCTCTCTCCTGCGACGGCCTGCGCGAGCTTGGCGGAACAACTCGGACATGCTAGCAAAACCTCGGGGGGCGACGAAGCTGCCTGGCATGCAGACCTCATGCGTCGAATATGCGCTATCAATTGCCCGATCCCTCGTGGAAAATTGGTCCGCGTCAGTAGAGATCTACTTGCTGACCTTGCGGACGAAACAACTGCACTCGGAGAGATCGAATTCGCAATCGACGGATTGTTCGCATCTGGAGATCTTATGGAAATCGCGGACTTTCGCTCTTGCGATGAGCACTATTCCGGCGATTGGGTTTTTCTCGCCCCTCCATCATTCGTACTGCGGGAAAGTGGCCGTATCTACATATTCGGAATTGCTCCCGATGACGCACCAATTCTACCGTTAAGGCTGCGAGAGGCCATAGAAAACGTTGGTCCTTACCGATACATTTCGCAGGGCAATGAAGAAGCCATAGATCTCCTGCGGCTCATCGGCATGAGAGAAGTACCGGAATCCATTTGGCTGACCGTTCCGAAGAAACAGACGCCTGAGCAGCTGATGAAGCACATGTCAATGAGGCTTTCCGCAGCCCCTCCTGCAGGCATCCTAACCGATCTACGCATTTTGCATGGAAATGGACTGCGAGGTCTACAATACCGCGACCGTTGGAGAAATGTGCAAGGTGAGTCGGGATGCTTTGTCGGTCGCCGGCCTGGAGGGTATGGTTCGGAGAAGTGGTGCTATGTCAAGCTAAACAACGGAACAGCAGCGAGTTTCGTTGATTTGCCCTGGCCCGGTGCCAGGTTACGTGGATGTGATGCAGGATGGCAGCTGCAATTAGCAATTGATGCCGCAGCCGGAAATCCGGCGACATATAAGATCCAAAAATTTGGAAACGACGTTTCTGTACGGTTCTCCTTTCCCATTCCTTTTTGGGCCAGGCGCCGATTCCACGCTGTCGGCAATGATTCAATTATGTCTTCATTTGAGTACGGATTTACGCACAGTGAATGGCCAGCAGAGCAACGATTTATTGAAGAATACTTGTGGTTTGTATCCGAATAGGGCCTGAAAAGGAGCCTCACAGCATGTCACAAACAATAAACGAAGCGATCACTGAACTTCACACATCTCTTCTGGAATACATAGAGGCGACATACCATATCGGACATCCTGCGCTGATTGAACAGCGCCATGCCATTCTTCTGGAGCAGGGAGTCATTCATCAAGAGCCATTTATCGAATCAACCCCACGCTATAAGACTGGTGGGCATTTTCGGCAGATTCCAAATGTGCATCCCGCTGCGTTATCGCTTTTCGAGTTGCTGTCGCAACCACTGAAAGGAAAGCAGCTGGTTTACAACCCCCCGTATGAACATCAAGCAGACTCAATTGAAGCGGTTTTAGGTCCGCAAAAAAAGGGGGCGATCATCATGACGGGAACCGGTTCGGGAAAGACTGAATCGTTCCTGCTTCCTATCTTGGGAAAGCTCGCAATCGAGGCAGCGTCTAACCCTGAAGTATTCCGAAGGCATGACGGCATGCGAGCCTTAATTCTGTATCCGATGAATGCTTTGGTTAACGATCAACTGGGCCGTCTTCGAGCTTTCTTTGGCGACCCACGACTCGTCGAACTGTTTCAAGGCTGGGCACAACGGCTTCCTCGATTCGCTCGTTATACGAGCCGCACGCCCTATGCAGGTATGCGGAGTCCTGAGAAAGACGGAGAAAAGCTCAAACCGTTTCGCAATTTTTACGTTCGCCAACTTCAGTTGGCCCGAAGCGATCAAACACCGGAAGGCCCCTTCGCGCAACGGCTGATTGACCAATTGCGCGAAAAAGGCAAATGGCCAGCGAAGCCGGACATCGAAAGCTGGTTCGGTCAGGGCGATTGGAAAAAACGTGGGACTGATACGTATCAAAGGGCGGTGACGTTACCCTTGGATTCCGAATTACTCACTCGCCATGAGATTCAAGCTTGGGTGCCGGACCTTCTTGTAACAAATTATTCAATGCTGGAATACATGATGATGCGGCCTATCGAACGGCCAATCTTCGATCACACTCGTGAATGGTTAGCCCAAAGCCCCAATGAAAATTTTCTAGTCGTTATGGATGAGGCTCACCTTTATCGTGGAGCAGCTGGGGCGGAGGTCGGGCACTTGCTTCGCCGACTGCGTGACCGACTTGGAATTCCTCAAGAACGTTTTCAGGTGATCTGCGCCACAGCCAGTTTCAGCAACGCGAAGAATGCAGAGTCCTTCGCCTCTCAATTATCCGGGGTTGCCGAATCGTCGTTCATAGCAATTGAGGGCTCCAAACAATATCGTACTAACTCCTGCGCAGGGACTGAGCGAGACGCGGCTGTTCTGGCTGCGATCGACTTGGAAGGCTTTTACAAAGACGATGTTGAGACCCGTCGCAGGGCTATCCAAGAGCTCCTTGAGTATCGTCAGGTTACGCCGACGGCAGTGATCGAGCAGGATCTTTTCCACGCCTTGGAGCACTTCGGTCCTTTGGTGCAATTGGTCAATGTTACGATGGGCAATGCAACGCCGATCGCTGAAATTGGTGCTGCAATATTTCCCGGTATTCAATCTCAATTAGCGACTCTTGCCACTTCCAATTTGGCTTCGCTTGCCAGTGCTGCTCGACTGGCCCCGACTGAACCAAGCCTGCTACCTTGCCGTGTTCATAGCTTCTATAGAGGCCTTCACGGGCTATGGATTTGCATGGACCCTCATTGCGGTGGAGTCGAGGCAAGTACCTCGCATGTTGCCGGCAAAATGTACAGCCAACCCAGAGAAACATGCAATTGCTGCGGCGCCCGGGTCTTGGAGTTGTATACCTGCCGGTATTGCGGGACGGCATATGCGCGTGGCTATGTCAGTGACATCCCCGAACCGACCTTAATTTGGCCCGCATCCGGTGCAATGCTAAGCACGGAAGGCGGCCATCATCTTCCTCTACATGCAATTGACCTACTCCTTGAGACGCCGTCCGACTCCGCTGATGCGGAAAAAATGTCTTATGACTTGGAGACCGGACAATTAAATGCAGCTGTATTAGGCCCACGCATGCGTGACGTTTATGTAAAAGCCTCGCGGACTGGGCCCCCTCGTCCGGCTGCTGCCGATCATGATGACGAGCACGATGAGTTTGTGACATACGAAGGGGGCGGTATATTTCAGCCATGCGCTGTATGCAATGAGCACGGGCATCGGGGCCGGGCGCCAGTACAGGATCATGAGACGAAAGGAGACCAACCCTTTCAGGTTTTGCTAACTAAGCAGTTAAGTATTCAGCCTCCCAGTCCCAAGGCTGCTACGTCGTTTGCGCCACTGCGTGGGCGAAAAGTATTGGCGTTTTCCGATTCTCGACAAGTGGCGGCCCGCTTGGCACCGAATCTGCAGATGTTTGCAGCGCGAGACGGCCTACGTTCGCTAATTGTCAGAGGTTTTGAGCACATTCAGCGTATTCCCAATTTTACGACTCGCTTAGATGATCTCTACGCGGCTATTTTGATTGCAGCTGCCGAATTGAAGGTCCGCTTACGCCCGGAACGTCGAGCAGGCGAGTCATTTCATTTTGAACGCGTTAGGCAAGAGGTCTTCGCTGGTGTCCTAAATTCGCCAGAAGAGCTCCGCACCCTGTGTGTCGAGCTTCGCTCAGAAAGGCCGCCAGAGTCACTCTTTGGAGACATCTACGAATCCTTACGTGATCGTTCCCGCGGCCTTGAGGCATTGGCGCTTGGCTCAGTTGTTGAACGTGCAGACAAACGGCCTGGAATATGTGCGTTGCGCGACATTCCTGGCGTAGCGACAACGTCAGAGGAGAAGCTTGCCCTCGTACGTGCATGGATACGCTGTTGGCATTTTTGCGGTGTTTTTTTGAATGCCGCGCCGGGCGCCTGGTATGACGGCTCCAGTGGAAAACGTCGGATCAAAAGTGCAAAAGGCGAGTTTAGCAAGAGAATGGGACGGCTAATTCCTACTCCCGACGCCAGGAAGATATTCAAGTCGCATTGGCTTCCGTACTTGCGTGATCACTTGACAGAGGACATGGGCGGCAAACAGTACCGGCTTTTAGGCCGGGAACTAACGCTTGAGTTAGGTGGCGAGTGGGTGCGGTGTCAGAAATGTAAGTCGGTGCATCGGCCCCTGGCAACGACAGATGTTTGCCAGGAGTGTGGCAATCGGGCCCTAATGCCGTTGCAACCCGAAACGGATAACGTTTTTATTGCACGAAAAGGGTTCTATCGTAATGCCATATTACGAGCCTTAGGTGAGAGGCCGGAGCCTCCGCTCGCTCTCATCGCGGCAGAGCACACCGCCCAGCTAAACTCTCCCCAAGTTGAAGATGTATTTTCCAAAGCGGAGCAAAACGAATTGTTGTTCCAAGACGTCGAATTGCCGGCAGAGACTTCCTCAATGCCATTTTCGGCAATTGACGTATTGTCGAGCACTACGACAATGGAGGTCGGCATCGACATTGGGCAGCTATCCGGAGTGGCGCTTCGGAATATGCCACCTGCACGGGCCAATTATCAGCAACGTGCGGGTCGTGCAGGGCGACGCGGTAGTGCCATTGCAACAGTCGTGGCATACGGTGGTTCAGACACTCACGATGAGCACTACTTTTCTAACCCACATGAGATGATTTCGGGGGAGGTGATTGATCCCAAATTGAGCTTGGACAAAATGGAAATAGCACGTCGTCATATAAGGGCGTTTTTACTCCAGAACTATCACATGGCGCGACTTCCCGAGATTGGAACACCGCTATCAGGAGATCTTTTTTCTGTACTTGGCACCGTCGCGGATTTTAAGGGAAATGGCACTCTCAACATTAAAGACTTTCAGCGATGGCTTAACGAGAATGCGGGCGACTTAGGTGTGCGGCTTGACGATTGGTTACCGCGAGAACTCAAATCAGATCGTGTAGATCTAATCTCGAACATGGTCGACGACGCAGTTACGGCGATCGGACGCGCAATTAACGAGTATGAGCCGATACATTCGCATTCAACCGCGCAATCCGCGAGCGCTGGCAGCGCCGAGGTTGCGCCGGAAGTTGGCGAAGAGCGTCCGGCGGAAACCGCTGATAAGAGCAAACTCTTGGATTGGTTGCTCTATAAAGCAGTCCTACCGCGATATGCGTTTCCGACAGACGTCGCAACCTTTTATGTGTTTGATTATGAACGCTCGAGCTCTTTTCGATCTGTGCCACGTTTCGCCCCAAGCCAAGGCTTGCCTGTTGCTTTGAGCCAATACGCTCCCGGTAAGCAAATATGGATTTCGGGTAAATGCTATACATCTGGCGCGCTCTACTCCCCGACGCATCAGGATTTGTCTAAGGCTTGGCAAGACAGGAAGTTATTTCTCGAATGCACAGTCTGCGGTTACTCTTCCATACAATCTCCAGCAGAAGGCATTCAAATCGGTGGGAAACTCAACTGTGATGCATGTGGTTCCCATAATTCTGTGGGTCCGATTCGCAATTGGCTCCGCCCTCCTGGTTTCGCTCACCCCATAACGGAACAAGAAGTCACGTCGCCTGACGATATGCCGGACACGAGTTATGCCACTCGCGCTCAGCTAACAATGGTAACCCCTCCAGGCAATGTCTGGACCGATGTCGGTTCCCGAATACGAGTGATTTCCCTACAAGAAAAGCTTCTTGTATCAAACTCTGGACCTGAAAGAGAAGGCTATATCTACTGTGTCGCCTGTGGTCGTATTGAGGCCGAAACAGCGCACGACAAGAAGCTTGGTAAGCGGCATGACAAACCTTATATTGCTGACGAGCAGCATTGCGATTTTAGGGCCACACGTCACCTTGTATTAGGCTCTGATTTCATTACCGATGTAGCATTGTTTTCGTTAAGACTTACATATCCATTTAGCCTATCGCCGACAAACTCTGTCACGCGCATCGTTCTAAGAACATTGAGCGAGGCTTTGGCGCGCGCCGCAACGAATCTCTTGCAAATCGAACCAGGTGAAATAATGGCTGAATTCAGGCCAGCGCTGACAGATGCGGGTATCCGTGGGCTGGAAGCAGAAATTTTCTTATATGACACGCTACCTGGTGGCGCTGGTTTTTCGCAAAACGCAGCAGCTTTGGGCGAGGAACTATTTTACGAAGCGCTGAAAATTACAATGTCATGCAAGGGCGACTGCGACGCTTCTTGCTACCGCTGTTTGCGGACGTTTCGAAATCGTACAGAACACAGCCTTTTGGATCGTCATGTTGGTGCGTCGCTACTTAAGTATCTTCTTGCTGAAGACAGAGACGGATATGCAGAAAGTCGAATTCGGTCATCTGAACATTTACTGCATGCGGCGCTATCAAGGGTCTCTCTGCCAGGCGTAACTATGACGCACAATTTCATTGAGCAAGATGGCGCTGGCCGCAAAGTACGTATTCCAATAGTACTAACCGACAGAAATGGGCTGCGATTATTTGTTGCTCTGTCCAATCCATTGTCTGAAGGCGTTCCCGCCGATACAGATCTAACTGAATTTCACTTAAAAAATAAAAAGAGCATGACCGTTGTGAACGAGCTAATCATTCGCAAGAACACACCTGCGGCAATGGAACAGATAATTCGAGCTCTTGAAGCTCTTTCACCTTAAGTCGGGTAACTCGTGAGCGCAAATTTATCCCCACGTGGTGTCGAATGGACGACCGGGTTAGTTTCAGCTATAGCATTCAGAGGATGTATGACCATCGTGTCGTGGGGCTTTTTTGACGTCGCCGTCAGTTAATAAATCCGAAATTATGGGAGCAATACCATGACTCTTGATAGCAAATCACCATCCACAATTTTAGACGAGGAAGCTACGAGTGCACTTTGGATTGCGGCACTAGTTGAGCAGGTAAAAACGATTGTTGAGCAATCAGGCGACCCTACAAATTTTGACGCGTACCGGTGGGTCGCCAATTGGATTAACACTCCGGTTCCCGCGCTTGGCGGCCAACTCCCAATCGGCTTAATGCAAACACCAGAGGGGCGAGAGCTCGTTGCAAGCATACTAGCCAAGATGCAAAGCGGCGCTTATGCCTGACGGACTGGTCCACATCGCTTAATGTGTTGCCGGTTGGCCATATATAGTGTTTCCACCGAAAGTGGCTCTCAATCCGACTGCATGGCGCTGATAGCAGCGCGCGTGCACTCTACAAGTTCCCTGGGCTAAGCCAGGCCCTGAGAGATAGACACCAATTTCGGAAAGAGGCATTTCGTCGGGAGGGTCTGAGGAGAGCCAGTTTTGACTGGTAGCGCTTCGCGCCCATCACACCAAAGTAAAGAGGTGTCGGGACACTTTTGCACTTTGTGCATCAGCTACAACATAGCGCTCTAGCATGAAAAAGCCGCCAGAATCTGGCGGCTTTTTTGTATCCGTCGTTCCCGCGAAGGCGGGAACACAGTGGCTTTGCATTACTGTATTAACGCTGCTGGATTCCCGCCTTCGCGGGAATGACGGCTGCAACTAGCGGCGGGCCGCACGCAGCAGGACCAGCAGCGCGCCACCGCCACCGTCATGCACGCGAGCCTGGCAGTAGCCCAGCACGTCGTCATAATTCATCAACCATCCTGCCACCAGTTTTTTCAGTACCGGCTCCTTGCCAGGTGAGCCGAGCCCCTTGCCGTGAATGACGCGCACACAACGGATGTCGCGCTTACGCCAGTCGGCAAACGCGGCGGCTAACCGGTCACGCGCTTCATCGCGATTCGCACCATGCAGATCGATCTGCGCCTGCACGACCCAGCGACCACGACGCAGGTCGCGCAGCGTCGTGCGCGGGATGCCCGGCTTGAGGTAGTACAACTCATCGCCGCCTTCGAGCACGAGTTCCAACGGCGTCGGCGCATAGATGGATTCGGCCAGCGCGGCCTGTTCATCCAGTTCATGCTGAATGGGTACGGGATGTGGTTTCGGTGTGTCGATGAAAACCTTGTCGGTACGGATGGGTACGACATCACGCAACGCGCTGGCAAGCATCTGTTCTTCTGTGGAACTGCTTGCGCTGGAGTTTTCTTCAAGCCAGCGTGCAGGTATCCAGGTGTCATGAGCCTGCTTTGTCGGCTTTTCGGTATCACCAATGGCGTTCTTGCGCAGCGGAACAGGCGGTGGTGGTGCCCGGTGAAGCTCGGCGCGATCGGACGCGGGCAGGGCGCGTACGTCTTTCACTGCCGCACGGAACAGCGACTCATCGTCGACAGGTGCGCTAATTTTCACGGGTGCTGGCCGTGATGCGAGTTGTCTTTTGAGTTCTGCCAGGGGCGGGAGTTTGCCGCGGCTCATGGTGTCGGTCGGACCGGAGTAGGCCAGGAGCGCTGCCAGGCAATGCGGCATCAGCGCCGTATTACCGGGCAGTCGCGCAGTTGTTACTTCAGGCTGTCGAGGTAACGCTCGGCATCGAGCGCAGCCATGCAGCCGGTGCCGGCACTCGTCACGGCCTGGCGATAGACGTGATCCTGCACGTCGCCCGCCGCGAATACGCCGGTGATGCTGGTCTGCGTGGCATTGCCGTTACGGCCGCATTCGGTGATCAGGTAGCCGGTCGTATCCATGTCGAGCTGGCCTTTGAAAATCTCAGTGTTCGGTGCGTGGCCGATGGCGATGAACACGCCTTTCAAAGCAATTTCCTTGGCTTCACCGCTCTTGACGTTACGGATGCGCATGCCCGTCGCGCCACTGTTATCGCCGAGAACTTCTTCGAGCGTCGAATCCAGTTCCAGCACGATGCGGCCTTCCTTTACGCGCTCCATCAACTTGTCGACCATGATGGCTTCGGCCTTGAACTTGTCTCGACGGTGTACCAGCGTCACCTTGCTGGCGATGTTGGCGAGATACAAAGCTTCTTCGACAGCGGTATTGCCGCCGCCGACCACGGCAACGTCTTGCCCCTTGTAGAAAAAACCATCGCAGGTCGCACAGGCTGACACGCCGCGCCCGGCGAACTTTTCTTCGGAAGGCAGCCCGAGATACTTGGCGGTTGCGCCCGTGGCAATGATCAACGCGTCGCAGGTGTAGGTGCCCGAATCGCCGACCAAGGTGAATGGGCGCTCGGTGAGCCGGGTTGTGTGGATGTGATCGAAGATCATTTCCGTATTGAAGCGTGTCGCATGCT
>Ga0206935_10208_pt1 | contig 19326 bp, 19 predicted proteins | sample Alteio_BWOrgHeat_13_FD_152924 | JGI IMG/M metagenome (GOLD analysis project Ga0206935, IMG submission 152924) | Enriched cells from forest soil in Barre Woods Harvard Forest LTER site, Petersham, Massachusetts, United States -... | ecosystem: Environmental > Terrestrial > Soil > Temperate forest >...
ACTATCTTTCCGCCGCAATAAGGTGCAATTCTACCATACAAAATTGCGTATTCCTCCAAAACACCGGGTCCGCAATTTACAGCAATAGCCAGTTAAACAACGGGTTTGGGCAAATGACCACGGTAATTCAAAATTGTGTATTTACCGGCAGTAACGAGTACGCTGTTTTCAATGAAGCCACTGCGGATGTCCCTACCGATATTGACCCGCATTTTGTTTACGTTTCCGTACTCGGTTGCACATTCTTTAACCAGCCGGCCATAAATAATTACAATGCAAATGCAACTTGTGTGAACTCAATTATCCAAACAAACAGTAGTCCGTTTTTAAACAGCGGCAGCGCATGGGTGCAAACCGCGGTATCATACAGCCTTGTAAAAGGAGGTTATGCCGGAACTGGTAATATAAACGCCGATCCTGTTTTTGTAAATTCCGGAAATTTAATAGGGCCTGATCAGGTTTGGGGCACAGCAGATGACGGACTGATGCTGCTGCCTTGTAACTCTCCCGCGATAAATGCGGGTTTGGGATCGGGCGGGACTGATATAAGGGGCGTGGCGCGCGTCGGTATCGTAGATATGGGCGCTTACGAGCAAACCAGCACTACCATTACACCAACAATTACTATTAATAATTCGCTTAATACAATTTGCGCTAAAACACCGGTTACATTTACAGCAAGCAGTACTTATGGCGGAACCAGTCCTGCTTATCAATGGAAAAAAAATGGTTCAAATGCCGGCACAAATTCCGCAACGTATATCGACAGCGCCTTAAATAATAATGACGTTATTAGTTGTGTGTTAACCAGTAATATTGCCTGCTCAACGGGGCCGGTTAACTCAAATAATATAACCATGGTGGTAAATCCGCAGCTTACGCCAACTGTTAGCGTAGCCGCATCTGCAAGTTCAATATGCTACGGAAATAGTGTAACTTTTACCGCAACCGCCGCAAACGGAGGCGCATCGCCGGTATACCAATGGTTGAGGAACAATAAAATAAAAGGCGGCAATACAAACACCTATACCGATACTTTTACTACGGCGGATACGGTGAAATGTATTGTTACAAGTAATGCTGCCTGCGCCCTTCCAAATAAGGCAACGTCCGCCAGTATCATTATCAACATAAAACCTAAAATTGTTCCGGTTGTAACAATCCAGTCTTCGGCGACCATTGTATACCCTAAAATGAAGGTCATATTTACAGCGGCGGTGACAAACGGCGGAACAAATCCTTTATTTAACTGGCAGAAGGATGGAATAACTGTTGGGCAAAATTTAAGTACTTACACAGATTCATTATTGGTGGGGAATGAACAGATATTGTGCATAGTAACTAATAATTTTGAATGCCCTCAATCGGATACCTCGAATGTGATAAAAGTGCAGATGGTAGCGCCACAGATTAGCTCTTTTAGCCCACAAAGTGCGTCAGACGGTAAAACGGTGGTAATTAAAGGTAAATACTTAACTGGTGCCGCCTTCGTCCAATTCGGCGGGGATCTTGCATCTTCATTTAAAGTAGATTCAGACAGCCAGATAAGCGCAGTTGTTAGTAATGGGCAAAGCGGAAGCATAACAGTTACCACCCCCGGCGGGCAGGTTTCTTTATCGGGCTTTACCTACCTTTTTGGTCAGTATATTTCTTTCAGCAATCTTGCAAGCGCCCTATACACAGCCGCTGACTACGATCCCGGGGCTACCGCATCTTCAGGCCTGGCAGTTGTGTATACCAGCAGTAATTCATCGGTAGCAACCATTGTGAATAATAAAGTGCATATAACCGGGGCAGGCATAACTACCATAACGGCTTCGCAGCCCGGCAATGCCGTTTATGATAGCGCGAACCCGGTAAATCAGACATTGACAATAGGCCGGGCCGGACAGTCAATTACTTTTGCTGCGACAGCCGCAAAAGTGTACGGAGATGCCGACTTTACGCCGGGTGCAGTTTCTTCATCGGGGTTACCGGTAACGTATACCAGCAGTGACACAACGGTAGCTACCGTAAAAAATAATTTGGTACATATTTTAAAGGCGGGCTCAACAAATATAGTCGTTGTACAGGTGGGCAGCGCTAATTATACTGCCGCAAAAAGTGTTACACAAAAGCTGACCGTATCGCGGGCGGTACAGACCATCACCTTCGCCACGCTGCCACCCGCGAATTACGGAGGGGCGGCCATTGTTCCTTCGGCTTCAGCCAGTTCGGGCCTCGTGGTAGCCTATACCAGCTCAGACACGACCATCATCAAAGTAAGCGGCGCCAACCTGCTGATAAGAGGGGTTGGTGCGGCAACGATCACGGCCAGCCAGGCTGGCAATGTGGATTACCTGGCAGCGCCATCGGTAAGCCAGTCGGTGACGGTAGGGAAGGGCAGCCAAACCATCACCTTCGCGGCCTTAGCAGCCAAAACCTATGGCGCGGCTGACTTTGCGCTGACGGCGGCCGCAAGTTCAAAACTTGTGGTAAGTTATACCAGCTCGGATACGACGGTAGCCAAAATAAGCGGAACGAAAGTACATATTGTATCCGCCGGCACGGTAACGATCACCGCTAACCAGGCGGGAAGCACGCAGTACAACCCGGCCGCGCCGGTGAGCCAAACGCTGGTAATCACCCCGGCAGCACAAACGATCACCTTTGCAGCAATAACGGCAAAAACCTACGGTGCTGCAAACTTCGCCCTAACGGCAACGACAACCTCAAAACTTGCGATAAGCTATTCCAGCTCCAACACTGCGGTGGCGATGATCGTGAACGGAAATATCCATATTGTCGGAGCAGGTACATCAGTAATCACCGCCAGCCAGGCGGGCAATATCGATTATACAGCGGCAACGGCTGTATCAGAAACACTGACGGTTGACAAAGCGCCTCTGAATATAAAAGCCAACAGTCAAAAGATCGCCTACGGTTCGACTATTCCAACACTGACGGTAACTTATACCGGTTTTGTAAATGGCGAAACCAGTGCAGTGCTGAGCACCCAGCCAACCATTACCACCACCGCTTTGACAACATCGCCGGCAGCAAACTACCCGATAACGGCCGGTGGAGCAGCTGCCGCAAACTATACAATTACTTATACTGCCGGAACATTAACCATTGGCAAGGCATCGCAAACCATTACGTTTGCAGCACTGCCATCGGCCAATTACGGGGGGGCGGCCATTGTTCCATCGGCGACATCCAGTTCCGGCCTGGCAGTGGCGTATGCCAGCTCGGACACTACGATTATCAAAGTAAGCGGTGTCAACCTGCAGATACGTGGCGTGGGGACGGCAATCATCACCGCCAGCCAGCCAGGCAACATAGACTACCTGGCTGCTTCGCCGGTAAGCCAGGCCATGGTAGTCGGCCCGGCAGCACAAACAATAACATTTGCGGCGTTACCAGCTAAAACGTATGGCGCTGTGAACTATGCTTTAACGGCGACAGCCAGCTCAAAACTTGCGGTAAGCTATGTTAGTTCAAATACTGCGGTAGCAACTATAGTTGGCGGCGACGTCCACATAGTCGGCGCAGGCACATCGGTGATCACGGCCAGCCAGGCAGGCAGTATTGATTATACCGGGGCAACAGCGGTAACCGAAACACTAACAGTTAACAAAGCGCCCCTAACGATAAAAGCCACCAGCCAAACCATCACTTATGGGTCGGCTATACCTGTACTCACGGTGACTTACACTGGTTTTGTAAATGGCGACACGAATACCAGCCTGAGCGCCCAGCCTGCGATTTCTACCACAGCCACGGCGACTTCACCGGCCGGCAGTTACCCGATAACCGCGGGCGGAGCTGCATCACCCAATTACAATATCACCTATGCGGCGGGGACGCTTACTATAAAAGCGGCCGGCAGCGCTAACGCATTCCCGGGGAACACACAAACGACGATTTCGGTAAACGCCGATCAACCGAATATTGACTTACTGCCTGAGCCTGTTGTAAAACAAGCTGTATCACCTAATGGCGACGGTGTGAATGATGTTTTGCTTGTCGATAATATTGCTAATTTTCCGGATAACCACCTGGTGTTGATGAGCCGCGACGGCGCCAAAATATTTGAGGCGCAACATTATGACAATGTGAGCCATGCTTTCGACGGACACTCAAATATCACGGGCCAAATGCAGTTGCCAGGCACTTACTTCTACCTGTTGGAGTACCATGTTAAAGGCGCATTGAAGCGCAAAACAGGGTTTTTTGTGTTGAAATATTGAGGGTAGTGATTAGAGATCAGCGATTGGAGGTTAGAAGAAAAACTAATCTCTAACCGCTGATCGTCAGTCACTCCGTGGCTGTTTAAAAATAATGTAAACCCTAAACTGAATCACAAATTATCCGTTGGTAAAAGCAAAAAAGATAAGGGAATCAGGCCAATACTGATTGCGACGAACCGTTTTTAAACAGTTTCTTAAACGAAATCTTTTGGTTTTTGCTATTCCTTACCTGTAATTCGACTTTTTAATCAGTAACCTGATATCGCGGATTAAAATTTTCCTCCCGTCTGTTTCCAGGATGCCTTCGGTTTTAAAATCTTTCAGCAACCTGATCACATTGTCCTCAGCAATGCCGGCCATATTGGCAAGGTCGGCGCGGGAGATGTTTAAAGCGGGCTCGGCGCCGTTAAAATTAACATCTTTAAATTTTTCGCGCAAAACGATCAATGCGATGGCCAGGCGTTCCTGGGCGGTCCTTTGAGCAAAAACTGAAATACCGTTAACAAATACCGTAAACTCGTGGCTGAGGGCCTTTAGCAGCCGCTGGGTAAACTGCGGAGAGCGCTGCAGCACATCCACGAAATCTTCTTTTGGGATAAAGCTGAGTTGGCTTTTTTCGAGCGCGGCTGCCGAATCAGGGTAGCGTTCCTCCGATAAAACCGCATGATAGCCGATCAATTCGCCTTCGTTGGCAACGTAAATAATTTGCTCCTTGCCGTTCCGGTCCGATTTATACTTTTTTACTTTGCCGCTTTTAACAATAAATATACCCGACGGAACGGTTCCTTCCCTAAAAATTACGTCTCCCTTTTGATACAGATGGTCGCTTTGATTACTGCACAGGCGGGCATAATCGTGTTCCGAAAGCACGTTCAGGATGGATTGCGTGGTAAAATTCCACCGCTCTATCGGAAATATTCCGGATAAGCTCATTTACAAAGATACGTATTTGAAAAACCGATAAATGTCGGTTTTTTCACCGATCTGTTAACATAGCGGTCCCCTTTAGCAGGTTGTAAATTTGATGGTGCTAAAAATATTTTCATCGGGCGATACGCAGACTAATCCAGCCGGGCGGCAATTTGCGGATAATATCAATGCAAATGAAGCATTGTTCGGGGATGACGCTGCATTCGACTCGCGCTATCCCGGGCATATCAGGGCAAAGTCGGCGAGACATTGGACACCATTGACCGTTGCCGGCAAAGCCGCCGGATTTTTAGCTGAAGCCGGCGCCCGGGTATTGGATATCGGCAGCGGTGCGGGTAAGTTTTGCCTTGCCGGTGCGCATTATTATCCGGAAACGTTTTTCTATGGCGTCGAGCAAAGGTATGAGTTGGTTATGTATGCCGAAGAAGCTAAAAGCCACCTGCGTCTGCCGAACGCTCATTTTATTTTCGCGAACATGACCCGGATCAATTTTAAAGAATTTGATCATTTTTATTTTTACAACTCGTTTTATGAGAATGTCGATTCCCAGGACCCCATTGATAATACGATAGACACATCATATAGCCTGTATAACTACTATACGCAGTATTTGCGCGCTGCATTGGAACAGAAGCCTGGCGGAACCCGGCTTGTGACTTATCACAGTTTAGAAGAAGAAATACCATCGTCCTATTCTTTAGCCGATGTATCATACGATACCTTGCTGAAAATGTGGATCAAAAGATAACCAAATGTCAATGTTCAGACCCAAAATCATAGACACACTCAAAAATTATACTAAAGCACAGTTTTATAAAGACGCTGTCGCCGGCGTAATCGTTGGCATTGTGGCGCTGCCCCTTGCTATCGCATTTGCAATAGCATCGGGCGTTTCTCCCGAAAAAGGCATTTTTACAGCCATTGTCGCTGGCTTCATTGTATCGGCGTTAGGCGGCAGCCGGGTACAGATCGGCGGGCCTACGGGGGCATTTATCGTGGTGGTATATGGTATTGTACAGCAATTTGGCATTAACGGATTGATTGTTGCTACCTTTATCGCCGGGGTATTACTTACAATAATGGGAATTACCCGTTTAGGGAGCGTTATTAAGTTTATTCCTTATCCGCTCATCGTTGGTTTTACTACGGGTATCGCGGTCATCATTTTTTCATCCCAGGTTAAAGATTTCCTGGGGCTGAAAATGGGCAGCGTTCCGGCCGATTTTACGAGTAAGTGGCTGGCTTACGGACATCATTTTAACTCGATTAATTTTTACCCGGCAGCTATCGCCGCATTTACCCTGCTGATGATACTGTGGTGGCCCCGGGTAACGCACAAAATACCCGGATCGCTGCTGGCCATCGTTATAACCACCCTGGCCGTTCGTTTCTTTCATCTGCCGGTTGAAACGATTGGCAGCCGTTTTGGTGCAATTTCATCTTCGCTGCCACATCCTGTTATTCCCCATATAAATTTCGCCGTTTTACAGCAACTCATCAGGCCCGCCTTTACTATCGCCATGCTTGGAAGTATCGAATCGCTCTTGTCTGCCGTAGTTGCAGATGGCATGACCGGCGGCAACCATCGTTCAAATACCGAACTCATCGCCCAGGGCATCGCCAATATGTGTTCGGCCATATTCGGGGGGATACCTGCAACGGGAGCGATAGCGCGCACTGCGACAAATATTAAGAACGGCGGCAGAACACCGGTCGCCGGCATCATCCATGCAATTACCCTGCTGATCATCATGTTATTTGTGGGGCAATGGGCGGCGCTCATTCCAATGGCTACGTTAGGCGGGATACTGGTTATCGTAGCCTGGAACATGAGCGAAGTAAACAGCTTCCTGTTTGTGCTCAAGGGCTCAAAAAGCGATGCGACGGTTTTGCTGGCCACTTTTTTTCTGACCGTTTTTGTAGATCTGACTGTGGCGATTGAAATTGGAATGATACTGGCCGCCTTTTTATTTATGCGGAAAATGATGCAAACAAGCTCTGTCCAGCAAGCCAGCCCTTTGCCTGAAGATACAGCCGACGACGCACCCGATGCCGATACTTTGCCCGATGGAGTCGATGTTTTTGAAATAAACGGTCCGCTTTTTTTCGGAGCGGCATATAAATTCAGGGATACGATGAAATTGATTGAGAACCCGGCGCGTGTGCTGATCATCCGTATGGATCATGTGCCTGTAATTGACGCTACCGGGATCCGCGTGCTAAAAGATGTACACGACGAGCTTAATAAAAAGGGCAGCAAAATGATCCTGTCGGAAATAAGCAGCGACCAGGTGACTGAAGAGTTACAAAAAGCGCGTTTGTTATTCCGGATAGGCAAGGGAAATGTTACGCCATCTTTTGAAACCGCGCTTAAAAGAGCAAATGAAATACTCGAAGGGAAATGATCCGATACGTTAGTGTCGTGTCAACAGGTTTTTATCGCATAATCATAACCGGAATTTCAATTTTACCTTTGTTTGAGGATGATAGTAATACTTGATTGCTCAAGTGCGGATATACCCGGTAACGCGCATTCACAATCACACAAAAGGGTTAACACAACTTAACATATTTCAATGTTAACCCTATTTTAAATACATGAAAATCAGTTATTTAAACATAAATTCGAATTAAATGCCTTAACATCTTTTTTATTCGTTTTACTGACATGAATTTGTCAGCAAATTAAATAACATTATGCCGGCCCTGCAACCTTTGTAAAACAGTCAAAAACTCATTTTTTATCCGGTTAGCTACAAGCAGTTAAAATCCGCTGTAAAGGCCAGGCGTCATTTCAATGGTGACGCAACACAAGTGTTAAGTCAACAGTCTTAAGTCGCAAGTCCAAAGTCAAACTCCGTTCATTTTGGACTTAGGGTTTTCGACTCAGGACTAAGCGTCAATTTAAGAATGACGCGACACTATTGCTCTTCTGCGGGTACCGTTTCAATCAGCGTATTGGCCCGTTTCACAATTTCGGCCAGGGAAGCGTCTTTAAGCATTCTTACCGTTTCGCGCCGGATGTCCGAAAATATATCCCTGATGCCGCAATGGGCCTCATCCTTGCATTCATTGCATTTTTGGTAGTACTTGTGGGTAACGCAGGGTAACAAAGCTATCGGGCCGTCAAAGGTTCGCATTACATCGGCCATATTGATCTCTTCAGGCGGCAGCGACAGGTAATACCCGCCGTCCTTGCCCTTTTTGCTGTTTACCATACCGGCATTCCGCAGCACCAGTAATATCGACTCGAGAAATTTCCTCGAAATATTTTCATTAGTGGCTATCGTATTGATATGAATAGGTTCGTTTACCGGTTGTTGAGCTAAATAAACCAGGGCGTTTATTCCGTATTTGGCTTTTTTGGAGAGCATAGTTTGCAAAATTGCAAATTTTATTGCATAAAAAAAATATTTCTCCTATCGGCATCGGGGAAAATGCATTTTGATTTATGGCTTTTGGTTCATAGCGGTTAACTGCAGACCGCCGGCTGCAAACTGAATTGGGGCATTCCCGCCGCTGATCCATAATGCGATCCGCCGTAATAACCGTAGTTTTTGCCTTTAAATAACAAAGCCCGCCCGCCATCAGGCGGGCAGGCGCTGTCCTCTTTTCTTATATTTCGTTACTGTAGTCATAAACTACAGGCATAGCCAATTCGTAGATAAAATCTACGAACAGCGTTCTGAACAGACTACGCACAGCTAGGGAGCATGGGCCTACCTACATTCATTCAAAGCAAATTCATATGCCGTCATAATGTCTTGATTTGATGCCGTATTAAGCACTTTGAACGCTTCATTTTTGCTTGTGTTCACAAACCCTCTACCTGGTTTATCTTGAAACTGCATAGGTTCAAAAACTATACTATCGCCATCTTCGCTAAGTAATACCAATTTTGTTTCTGAGTTATCCAATTCTTTTAGAGATTTTAATCCAACTTTTTGAAGAAAATTTTTATTGGATTCGCTCCAGTTTTTAGGATCGGGGACCCTCTTTGTATCGTCGTTGCAAAGAGATGCTTTTATAGCATTTGTAATTGTATCCGCATTGGCTTCGGTCTCCGAAATGGTAATAAATGGTTCTGACGCAATTCTAAATCCACTAATCGTTTTACTGGACCCAAACACGATATAGCCTTTTTTTAGCCTTTTATAAATAGATGCTGTTTTCATTCCTAAAAATACTATTTTACATAACTTACAATCACACTTATACCATTAGCCTTTCCATATTGCATAGCTTGTCCAATTTGATTAAATTGGGCTGTAGAAGGTTTTCCTGGTTGTATTGCGATATTCAGTACCTTGATTTTGTAATCACAACTCGTGATTTTTACGTTCCCTCTGGCCCCACTTTGAAAACTAGATAACTTCCTAATATATCCTTTCAGGGTATTTAGTAATGTGTTTCCTTCTTGGTAAGACGGTGCTGTAACATCTATACTTTTTATGCTTGTTACAACCTCGTTTTCAAATGCGTCTATCACAGGAAAACCATATGGAAGATTACCTCCAAATTCCTTCTCCGCAGCAAAACCTCTTTCATCCGCACGTAATGTCCAAATCGAGACGCCTTCCGATACTGCTTCGTCAGCTTCTTGCTCTTCTTCAATAGTAGCTTGAGATTCATCTTCATCTGGTGTTCCGACCATCGGAGATACACTACCATTACCCAATCACCGGTAACATTCAGGGTAATCAAACTCTTTCACTAAATGATTTCTAATCACGTTTATCTTTAGAGTTCCAGGGTTTTTATAAATGCTATCATTAATTGCTACATACGTCCAAACTTGGGCATTCTGTGCCGCGCAAAAGCACATATCTTGTAATGTGTCTTCGACTGAGCCATCTTTAATTACAATATTACCAAAGCACGGGCCAGTTTTGTATTTATTTATTACTAGGCCCCTAAATGATTCTCTTGTTTCACTTTTACGATCTGGGCCACAACTGTGCAATAGAAAAATAAACATCAGCGATAACCATCTTGTTTTTTTATTTATTAAGTTCATCTGCTTGCTTTTGGTCTTTTTTTATTTGATCCTTAATTGAATTTTGGAGTTTTGATAGAGCATCATTTAACCCAGGAGAATTGCTTTTGTCAGACATCACATTTGTTAGGTTATTGCTTAAATTTTCTAGTCCAGGAATGGTTATCTTTTCAATTGCCAAAGCCTCTAATCTATCCCCGAATTCAGGCGCGAGGCAGGCGACGGGTCGGCGAGTGCGCAAAGGCGACTCGTGCCCCGTTGGCAGGTCACAAACTGTGCAGGTCATGGTGCTCATAATAGTTTAAATGTACAGCACTAAACTAATAAAGCAAAACGTAAAAGCATGCCGGCGACCTGTCAACGGGGGCACGAGTCGCCTTTGCGCTTTTGGCCAGCCCGTCAGACTCACGCCTGAATCAGGCGGTTGGCCAGGCTACGTTGGTATAGCCGTTGCCGGTGGTAGTGGTTGTTTCCCACAAATTGGTGCTGATACCGTTCAGCGTGCTTTGCAGGCTGGAGCGGCTGATGGATGTTTGCATTATATTTTAAACGAAGCGGCGCGGGGGACAGAAAGGCTAAGAATAAGGCTTGATTTTGCACGGCGCGCTGCGTTAGCGACAGGAATGGATACCGGCCGTGGGCAGGTGGTGGCTAATGCCCGGTGCAGTATGAATGGATGGCGCGACCGCGCAACTACCAGCGCGGTAACGCCCTGATCTTCAGCGGTCAATTTACAGCGGGCTTTGCCAATCGGCATGACCATTACAATGTCAAATTCTGTAAACCGCTTACTACCAGCTGCAAACTGGTCCGGGTGTTCACGAAATTCCTCAAAAACGTGACAATTTTGCGAATTTTAAATTTTAACCTGCTAAAAATCAGTGTTTTTAGTTGCGGTTTATGGGGTGTATGTGTGTAAAACGTGAACACTTTAACGCGTGTTTTTGAAGCCGTTGCCGGCTGCCATAATAAGCAAAAAAGCCACCCCGCAACTGCGGGATGGCTTGAGCGTTCATCTGAAAATCACCTAACCTTAACTAACGGCAATGAACGTTGTAGGTTGCTGTAATATTTTCGGTATTGGTGGCAGCGTTATACGTTGCTACACCTGTTAAACCCGATATATTTGGCAGTGTAAAGTTTTTTGGCTGCATGGTAAACACCGACGATTCGTACCACTCGCTGCTGTTGAATGTATAAAAATAGTACTGGTGGCCGTCTACCAGCTTGATGCTGTAGGTACCGTGGCTGCCGGTTATCGGGGTACCAAATGCGTACAAAATAATGCCGTTCCTTACGTAAACGTAGGTCCAGGCGCATTGCCTTGCCTGTGCGGCAGTAACATCGTAGATAAAAAACCAGCCGGAGGGCAGCACATTAACGTTTTTATTGGAGCAATGCCCGCTGATATTCAATGTTACGTTGATGAACTGCGGTGCGGCCGGGGCGCCCCAGAAAAGGTCCACCGATCCCTGGGTACAGGGGTTAAACAGGCCGGTTTGCGCAATAATGGGCAGGTAAGGGTCCAGGTACAGGTTGAAATTGGATATTACCACCTTACATTGCGCAATAGAAGGAACGCTTGGGAAAACCACCACGTCGCCATCGTGCACATATTCGCCATGCGCGCCGGCAAGGTATTGGTTGGCCGGGGTTACAATGGTCACATCGAACACGCCGCTGTTACCTGCCCCGCAGTGAATAGTCACCCGCAATGGCACAAAACAGGTACCGTAAGGATGCCCGGCAATGGTCCAGCTCCAGTCGAGGTTAAAGCAGCAAAGATGTGTAGTCTGGAAATTTGCGAGTAAATCTCCATTATCATCGCTTGTAACCGTAACATTGCCTTCACTTTTCCATTGGCCGGTTCCTTCGGATAGGCTCCACAGCGGGATTACATCGCCCACCCGGATGCTTTCGCCTGTTATAAAATTGGTAGTTGTAGGGTCGAGTTTCATGCTTACTTCAAGCGGTTTTGAAAAATGGTGCACAGGTGTACCGTCAGCCTCCATCTTTATCGAGAGCAACCCCGCCGAAACAAAGTTGACCGGGAGGCCGCCATTTAGCTGGTTGCCGTTGACATCAACGATATTGGTAGGACTGAAGCCCCCGGGGAATGCGCCGTAAGAAGTGGACGACACAGCGCTATAATCCACTATGCTTGAAGTTAACTGGGAAGCGCTTATTGGGCTGCCAGTCACGTCTTCCATCTGATCGCCTTCGGGGATGGTAATTTGCGCCGATTCAACCATCCCTGCCGACGAGTGTACATTGAACGTGGCTCCCGAAGAAATACCGCCGTTTAAAGCGGAGTTGTTTACAAGCACGGCTGTGCCTTTTGCCGGATTGGCGTACTCGATAGCGCCGATATCCACGATGGTCGCCGTGTCCTTTGTGATCGTAATCGTTTGCGCAACCGGTGCAAAGCCGGGTATTTGCGCGGATACGTTGAAGGTGATGGGATTGGAAGGGGAGGGGTCGGCGGCACTAACCAGCGACAGCGGCAAAAAGCCGTGTGAAGCCGCGAAATTGCTTGTTCCTCCGCCATCCATTTGCACCAGCGCGGAGTCCTTACCGCTGATCTGCACGTTGAAGTTGCCGGGTTGAACCGTGGACGTGCTGTTAGCGTTTGCAAAATGAAGGATAACCGGCGATTTTGATAATGTGTTTTCATTTACGATCAGGCCGATGTGATCGTTTGGCTTCCTGCAGCTGTTAAATGCCAGGACTACCAGGAGTGCGATGACCGATACGAAGAATACGATCAGTGCACTGTCTTTTCTGTTGATCTCCAAGTGTTTCATAGGGTTTGTTGTTTTTATTTGATCCTGAAGTTGAAATTTAGCTGGACTACCGGCAGCCAGCGGTATCCCTGCATATTCTTGTTAAATTGCGGCTCCTGCGAACTGTTGTCAGCCAGCATTTTCGTCCCCGTTAGCGATGTGCCCGGGCTTGATAGATAATAGGTGCCTATATCGAGATTGGTATTAAAAAACTTATTTGGAAATGCGCGGAACAGCGCAACGCCCAGGTACGGAGCCACGCCTTTCCAGTCGACAGAGGCGTCTAAAACACCAATCTGGTTGCTATTGACCGACGTATTGCCGAACTGGTAACTTCCCTTCGGCGTTATCACCGCGTTGGCATTTCCTTTTACCAGGTACGCAGCGCCGCCGACCAGCCGGAACACCGAAGAATTAAATGGCGAATAATCGGCAAGCATATGTATGTTGGAAAATCGGGCCGACAACTGGTTATAAGTGGAAAAACTCGAAAAACCAAACACGCCGTTTACCGAAACAGGGATGATCCCAAAGCCGGCCCGCCCGGATAATTTTGGGAGGATACCGTATTTAACATCGGCGCCGATTCCCTGGGTGCCCATAAGCAGCTGAACAGAAACAGGCCGGGCAACGCCTTCACTCAAAGCTGCGTTGTTTCCCTGTACACTTTGTTGCCCGGGTCCTGTTTTCTGAAGTGGGGTAGTCCGGCCGGTTGTGGTATTGCCGGCCAAATTGTTGTTTTCTTTTTGCTGACCGAAAACCGTTCCGGTCAGCATCATAAGTAAAAAGGTAATGTTTTTCATAGGTCTAAATTATTTTGATCAGTTAAAGATTTTCAGGTAGCGATGTTAACCTCTGTGCTGTTCAATTCTCCAGTTTAATAGGTTTGCGTTTGTGTTATTTTTTCATTTAATGTTTACTAAGTTTGATTGATACAATTTTAGCCGGGGCGGGTTAGGTACACAATACAAACCACTTGGTATTTTGAAAGAACTGCGTGCGGCCTACTTTTACCGATGAATAATTTGATTGTTTTTAACCATGGCAGAAGAAAAACTAACCCTTATCATTGCGGATGATCACACCTTATTTATCGACGGCCTTTGCCTCTTGCTGCAAAGCGATCCGGGTATCGAGATTCTGAATATTGCATCAAACGGGCGCGAGCTGATGAGCCTGCTGCACACGCATCACCCCGATATTATTTTACTGGACATTAATATGCCCGGCTATAACGGCTTTGAGGCCCTGAGCCGGATAAAGTCATTTTACCCGAAGATCAAGGTGATCATGCTTTCAACCTACAACGAAGAACACCTTATTGAAAAAGCTAAAGCCGGCGGTGCAAATGGATATATGGTGAAAAATGCGGACAAAAGTGAGTTGATAAACGTGATAAAGCTGGTAGGCCAGGGGCAGTCGTGTTTTCCGTATAAACCGCCGGCAATGAGCCCGGCTTTTGATGAACAGGATCCGTTTTTAAAACAGTTTCAGCTAACTAAACGCGAACTGGAATTGCTGCAGCTAATTAAGCAGAATTACACCAACCAGCAGATGGCGGAAAGTTTGCATCTGAGCATTTATACCGTTGAGACCCATCGCAAAAACATCATGCAGAAATTGAATTTAAAGAACCCTGTAGAACTAACGAAGTTTATTTTGCAGTATAATTTGTGATGGAGGATTAAAATTGTAGAGACGCAATATTTTGCGTCTTGAAACGAAATTATTGAGAAATCACCTTAATTCCTGGCATCCGTTCCGGGACGCAAAATATTGCGTCTACAGCCAGGGAATTTTTTTAAATAAGAATGATTTTCTATTTTTAGATAGCATCCAAAATTTGCAAAGGTTTATTTTTTAACCGGGATATAAACCGAAACCAGCGTGCCATGGCCGGGATGCGAATCGATCTCGATCTTCCCTTTAACAAAATTTACCCTGTTTTGCAGGTTCTTCAATCCCATTCCACGATATTTTTGCTTGTCTGTCAGGTCAAATCCGCTGCCGTTATCCTCGATGGTCAAGCTGATGTTTTCGTCGTCCCTTATCACCGAAATGTCCAGCCGGCTGGCTTTGGCGTGCTTCAAAACGTTATTTACACATTCCTGCAATATCCGGTAAAGTATGGTTTCGATGGTGTCGTCAAAATGATCCTCAAATCCCTTGCTCAGGAAATTTACCTTGATCGCGTCGTTCTCAATATTCTCGATAAACTGTTTGATCACCAGCGCCAATCCCGATTCCAGCAAGGCCTGCGGCATCATGTTATGCGAAATTGTTCTTACCTCTTTAAAACCTTCGTCAACCAAATGAATGGCTTTTTCAAACTGTTTTTTTTGTGCATCACTTGAAAAAGGAATCTCGTTTCCAACTAAACTCAGGTTTATTTTAGCAGCCATCATTAACTGGCTTACGCTGTCGTGCAGGTCCTGGGCAATACGTTTACGCTCTTTTTCCTCGGTTTCCATTATTGCGGTAGTTGCAATATTTTGCTGTTTTAATTTATTGCTTTTAAAGTAAAAATAAGTAAGCAAAAGGCTTAGCCCCAAAACTATGCCGATTCCTGCTACCCAGTAATTACGCCGCGTTATTTCAAATTGCTGTTGCAGGATGCGGTTTTCTTTTTGCGTGTTTTCATACTTGGTTTGCAGGGCCGCAATTTTGGTCGAACTGTTTTCTTTAGCAAGCGTGGCTGCCAGTTCCTGGTGTTTTTTAAACCAGGTAATCGCTTGCCGGTAGTCGCCCGTCTGTTGGAAAAGGTTCGACAACTCTACAGTTGCGCTATTTTGCAAATCTGTGTAGGAAATAGCCCGCGCATATCGGAGGCACTGCAGTAAAGCCGCCAAAGCCTCCGCGTTATGTTTCTGATCCTCGTAAAGCAAGCCCAGGTTTAAATAGTTTATGGCCATAGCCAGTGTATCGTCCAGGGCCCGTTTGGTTTCAATAGTGTTAAGCAAGGCCTGCTCAGTTACGGCTTTTTGCCCGATTTTGCCGAACACATCGCCTAATAAGTCGATATTGTATTTTACGGATGTGCTGTCACGTGCTTTTTGCAGTGCGGTTAGCGAATCGCGTATATCCTGCGCCGCGTGATAATATAAAAGGGCGACCCGGTAATCGCTATTTTGTTCGTTTAATTTAGCAAGGACTTCATTAGCCGCCATTTTTTTTTCCGCTGGGGCTTTTCCTGAAATGAGTTTTTTCAGGCTGTCAATATTTTGGCCAAAACAAGGGTATATCAGTAAAATTAAAAAAAAGGGGATTAAGCTTTTCATACATGGTGGACTGGCCCGGTTAAAGTTAGTAATTATCTAAATGAAAAAATCATATCAATCCGGCCGGCGGTTGGGCAGTTGCAATGTCCTCTTTTCCCCCGTTTATTGTCCTATACGCCACCTTTTTTATCCCCTGTTGTACGATAGTTTTGTGCTGTTATATTTAAAATAGACAGTATGGCACATATCAACGCATACGTTGGCTTTAACGGAGATTGCCGCAAGGCTATGGAGTTTTACAGGGGCTGCATCGGCGGAGAATTATCCGCGCAAACGATGGGCGAGTCGGCAATGGCCGATCAGTGCCCCGCCGGTTTGAAAAACAGTATTGTACATAGTGCGCTGATAAAAGGCCAGGTGGTAATCATGGGCACGGATATGGCGGGCCCTGACGGATACATCAGGGGAAATAATGTCGCCTTGTGCATGAGTTGCGACACGGAGGACGAAATAAATAACTTTCATTCAAAATTGTCCGCTGGCGGGAAAATGTTGCAGCCACTGGGGCGGTCCTTTTGGGGCGATCTTTTCAGTTGTTTTACGGATAAGTTCGGCATCGTGTGGATGTTGAACTACCATCAGGAACAATAAAATCAAGCGACAATAAAAAATTTCGAAATAAATTTTGAGCAACCAAAAGGTTTCACATATATTTGTGCAACCAAAAGGTTACATGTATGAGAAGAGATGTGTTCCAGGGGATAGCCGATCCGACCAGGAGAGAAATATTGGGAATGATAGCCCGGCAGTCGTTGAATGTAAATTCGGTTGCTGAAAAGTTTGAGGTAAGCAGGACCGCCATTTATAAACACCTGAAAATACTGGAAGAGTGCGGTTTGGTAAAAATGCAGCAGGAGGGAAGGGAGCGGTATTGCGTGGCAAAGCTCGACAGGTTGAAGGATGTGTCGGAGTGGGCGGATGAATACCGGAAAATATGGGCGGAAAGGCTGGATAACCTTGAGGATTACCTTGCAGAATTACAAACCAAAAATAAAAAAGATGGCAGCATTAAATGAAACAATGAGCGAAAAAACAGATCGTGAGATCATTATTACCCGGGTGATTGATGCACCGCGCGAGCTGGTTTTTGAAGCCTGGTCCGACCCCAAACACCTGGATAAATGGTGGGGTCCAAACGGCTTTACCACAACAACGCATGCGTTTGAATTTAAAGTGGGCGGCGCCTGGCAGTTTACGATGAGCGGACCGTATGGCGATTTTCCGAATACCATCGTTTACGATGAGATCGTTGCGCCGGAACGCATTGCCTATACAAACGTTGGCGCATTTACATCGGTTGCTACATTTGTTGAGCAGGATGGGAAAACTACCGTTAAAATGCACGCTACATTTTATTCCCCCGAAGGTTTGAAGGAAGCTGTCGAACATTATAAGGCTATTGAAGGCGGCAAACAAACGCTGGAACGCCTGGATGCATATGTTTCAAAAAAAAACTAAAATTATGAGAAGGATCATCACATCAAACCTGGTTTCGCTTGATGGCTACCTGGCAGGGCCTGGCGGCGATTTGAGCTGGCACACCGTTAACGATGAATTTTTCGGGTATGCCGAAGACATGTTAAATTCAGCGGGGGTGCTTTTGTTTGGGCGTATTACCTACGACTTAATGGCGTCTTACTGGCCGACTGAAACGGTCAGAAAAAACGATCCTGTAGTTGCCGGCAAGATGAACGGCCTGCCGAAAATTGTATTCTCCAAAACGCTCGAAAAGGCGGAATGGGAAAACACCACTCTTTTTAACGGTGACGTGGAAAAAAATATCAGGCAACTGAAAGAGCAGCCCGGGAAAGATATTGTAATTTTAGGCAGTGGAACCGTTGTTTCGGCGCTTACGCAGGCAGACCTGATCGATGAGTACCGATTTATTATAAACCCTGTTATTTTAGGTAGCGGCGTTTACCAGTTTACAGGCAACGTGGGCAGAAAAAAGATGGAGCTGACCGATGTAAAACAGTTTAGTACCGGCGTAGTCATCCTTTGTTATAAACCAACAATATAAACGTTTTAAATAAAAATCACAATGAAAAAAGTTAACATCATTTACTGGATTTTCACAGGCCTCTTGTTAGCATTAATGCTATTTTCGGCAGCAGGAACGTTTTTAATTCACGATCCTGAAACCGCGGCAAAGATGGCTCCGCTTGGCTATCCTGCGTATGTTATGCAGATGCTGGCGGTGGCCAAAATATTAGGCGCAATAGCTTTACTGGTTCCCGGATTCCCGAGGTTAAAGGAATGGGCTTATGCAGGTTTTACATTTGATTTGCTCGGCGCGACAATTTCAATGATTGTGACAGGTTTCGCTGTGAAGGACTACGCGCCGATGTTCATCTTCCTTGCAATTTTAGTGGTTTCCTATATCTATTTTCATAAACGACTTAAATTAAAAGCAACGGCAACGAAAGATTCCGCGGTATAATACTATATGACAGAAGTCACGGCCCGGGGCAAATTCAAGCGCTATTTTTCTTTATTCCGCCAGGCCCTGGCCGGCAGTGAGCAGGATTATACGGTCGGCAGTATCCGCAGGGCGGTTATACTGCTGGCCATTCCCATGGTGCTGGAAATGTGCCTGGAGTCGGTTTTTGCCGTTGTCGACATATTTTTTGTCGGTAAATTAGGCAACGGGGCAGTTGCAACTGTCGCCTTTACCGAGTCGATCCTAAGTTTGGTTTATTCCATTGCCATGGGCTTAAGCATGGCCGCAACCGCTTTGGTTGCCCGTCGTGTGGGCGAAAAAAACTATAAAGAAGCCGCTCACTCAGGCATGCAGATCATTTTGTTTGCTTTTTTTGTTTCGCTGATCATCTCCATAGTTGGGATAAGTTTCGCGGGGTCAATACTCCATTTTATGGGTGCGAGCGATAAGATGATCGCCGAAAATATCCGCTACACGCAGATCATGTACGGCGGTAACCTGGTGATCATGCTGCTGTTTCTGATCAACGGGATATTCCGGGGCGCCGGAGACGCGAGCATAGCCATGCGCGCCCTTTGGATCAGCAATTTTTTTAATATCATCCTTTGCCCCGTGCTTATTTATGGCCTTGGCCCAATCCCTGCACTTGGTATTAAAGGCGCCGCTA
>Ga0206935_10209_pt1 | contig 19244 bp, 19 predicted proteins | sample Alteio_BWOrgHeat_13_FD_152924 | JGI IMG/M metagenome (GOLD analysis project Ga0206935, IMG submission 152924) | Enriched cells from forest soil in Barre Woods Harvard Forest LTER site, Petersham, Massachusetts, United States -... | ecosystem: Environmental > Terrestrial > Soil > Temperate forest >...
ATAAATAGCTATTATGGCTGTAGCCAAATGGCGCAATACGTTGCGAACATTGAATTGCACACTATATTTGGCTTTGAATCCCTAATTTGTATTTTTGAATAACAAGTTGAGTCCACAAACATGACGACGGTGACCGTAAATATACCCGATAAAGAAAAGAGCAACCTGTCTTCTTTCGTAAAAGAGCGGGGCGGTGAAATTGTCGACATAAAAGAAACTGACGATCAAATTGACAACTCCGAAACAGAAGAAGATAACGACGTAACCCACGGCGAGTTTTTCGGGGAAAATATCCGGCGGGCAATAAACACACTTAAGAGTTGCTGACCCTTGCGTGAATATTTACGTGATTGCTTGTTGGCGATGCTAATTGTTCTTACTAAAAAACCGAAACCTCACCCAGCTCCTAATCCCCATAAAAACAGGAATAGCCAGTAATACTGCTATCGCCGACAACAACCAGGTAACGCTAAAATCAGGTGTAATAACGGGAAGCAATAGGATCAGCACAGTCGCTCCTGCGAGCAGCCGGGATACCGGCGTTATATACGCCCGGTCTTCTTCCGATTCCTCCATGACGAATGGCAGTCCGGTTATGGTTAACAAAATTACGGAGATCGACCCGCAAAACATCCATTGTAGTGTAATTGGCGGCACTGTCCCCACGTCAGCCATTAGCACCCGGAGGCAGGCCCCGGCGGTTGCAAGGGCGGCAAGCAGCAGAAAATGAAGAAAAATAAGGTATTGCATATACCGGTATCCCTTCTTTGTTTCCTGCTCGCTCGTCATATCAAACTACAGGTTCCATATCAAAAATGAGATGAGGATGCCCAGGATAAATACCACCCAAACCACGGGCTGTTTATTCTTAATTTCGCCAACGCCGCCAACTGTGCTTAGTATACTTTCGGTCAATACAATGATAGTGAACAGGCCTAACCGTTCAACAATGGTTGCCGATGCTGTAAACGCGGGCTGTTTTCTTTCTTTCAAAACCCGTATTACCGTGCGGGCTGCGGTAAGGGGTGCGGTTAAATTAAATACCAGCGCGATGATCCAAAGAATGATTGCGGTTTGGTAGCCGGTAAATATGGATGCAATAAGCAATGCAAAACCAATACTGTAATGGATAGTATAAAACTTATTAAAAACCCGGTGCGAGGGATCGTACAACCCAACACTCCACCATAAATAAGTTATAAGGAATTGCAGCACGGCGAAGGTGAGGGCAAAGCCTTGCTGGTTGCCGTCGAAAACATCGGGCATGGTAATCGCCACTGCCGCCACGCCAAGCATTTGCCAAAAAGTGAGCAAACGGGTGCGTATGCCGTCGCCGCCGTGCAGGTCGTAATACTGGCTGCCATTAACCCAGGACCAGAAGATCATACAAAACAATAAAAACGAATACCCCACGGTGGCCCATGTGGGGCTTACCGCAATTCGGTGTGTAAGCTGGCCAATAGCGGCGACATAAACGAGATCGTAAAACAACTCCAGCCAACTTATCTTGCGCTCGTTTTTACGGTCTGCAAAGTTTTTGGGCGGGCCCCACCATTGGGGTGCTGGGTGTTTGTGCATGGGTTTTTTAATCTTTGGATCAGACTTACGAAGTTTTAAAAACTTCGTAAGTCTTCGGGTGAGCCCGGTTTCTGCTAATCTATTCCTTCAACCCCCTCAAATACGCCACCGTAACCGGCATTTGTGCCGCATGATTAGGGCTTTCATCCTCGATAAAATAATGCCGAATGCCTATCTTTTTAGCGGCGGCCAGCACCGCGGGGTAATCGATCTGCCCGGTACCAAGCGCAACGTTGTTGATGGTTGGCGTGCCGCCGGTAAGGTCGTTGGCCACGCCGTTTTTAATGTCCTTCAGGTGTAGAAGTTTCCAGCGCCCGGGATATTTTAGCAGCAGTTTTGCAGGGTTGCCGCCGCCGTGGAAGGTCCACATTACATCCATCTCAAAGGAAACATCATCCGGATTGGTGTTTTGCACAAGATAATCAAACAGCGTGCCGTCGCCATAAGGGCCAAACTCATAGCCATGGGTGTGGTAGCATAAAGTGATGCCATTGTCCTTTAATATTTTGCCTTCGCGGTCAAAATCCGCAACGGCCTTTTTGGCGTCGTCAATAGTAAATGTCTTGCCATGCGGTATCCATGCTACCATCACATAGGTAGCGCCAAACGTTTTAGCGAGGGTGATCACATCATAAATATTATTCTGCAGCGCATCATAACCCACACCGATTGACGGAATACTTATACCTCGTTCGTTGGATAGTTTTTTAAATTCCTCAGGGGTTACTATGCCGGGGCCGGGGCCTTCAACCTCGGTTATGCCAAGCGCTTTTAACGTATCCAGTACAGGCACAACGCCCTTTCCCCAGCTATCGCGATAGGTATAGGCCTGTACGCCAATCGGCGCGGTAAAAAGCGGACCGCCGGTTTGCGCATTCGCGCCTAAAAAGGCAGAAACAAAAAGGCAAATGGGTAAAAATATTTTTTTCATGGATGGTTTGATTGATTAGTTGAAGGTAAAATTAACAATTCTGACCAAATTTCAACTTAAACAACCTAATCCAACTTAATCAACCTAATCAACTTTTCTCGCCTGATTAATGCACAATTATGACATTGTTAATTTAAAAGTTTCAACATTAAATCGTACCTTTGCGTGCTCATTACCAATCATGAGTGATCAGATTAAGCATGAATGCGGTGTGGCATTTATCCGCCTTTTAAAGCCACTTTCATATTACCAAAAGAAGTACGGAACAGCGCTGTACGGGTTAAACAAGCTCTACCTTTTAATGGAAAAACAGCATAACCGGGGCCAGGATGGCGCCGGCGTTGCTACCATTAAACTGGATATTGAGCCCGGTAAACGTTACATCAGCCGGCACCGTTCCATGGCGCCAAACGCCGTTTCGGATATATTTGAATACGTACAAAAAAAGTTCGCCGACATTCAGAAAGCTACCCCGGAGAAAATGGAAGACGCTGAATGGCTAAAGCAAAACGTAAGCTTTATGGGCGAGGTTTTGTTAGGGCATCTGCGCTACGGGACACACGGGAAGAACAGCATCGAAAACTGCCACCCCTTTTTACGCCAGAACAACTGGATGACGCGTAACCTGGTGATCGCCGGTAACTTTAACATGACTAATGTTGATGAGTTGCTCCAACAGCTTTATGATCTTGGCCAGCACCCCAAGGAAAAAGCAGACACCGTTACCGTTCTTGAAAAAATAGGCCACTTTTTGGACACCGAAAACCAGGGTTTATTTGATCAATACAAACGCGAAGGGCTGGATGATAATATCGAAATCAGCAAACTGATAGCAAATGATATGGATGTGGCGAAGATCCTCCGTAAATCAGCCAAGAGCTGGGACGGCGGCTACACCATTGCCGGCATCCTCGGCCACGGCGATGCCTTTGTAATGCGCGACCCCGTTGGCATACGCCCGGCCTATTACTTTCAGAATGACGAAATCGTAGTGGCCGCTTCGGAAAGGCCCGCCATTCAAACCGCGTTTAATATCCCTATCGAGGAAATTAAAGAAATAAAACCGGGCCATGCCCTGATCGTGAAGAAGAATGGCAAGGTGAGCGAAGATATGTTCAGCGATCCGCTGGAAAAGAAATCGTGCTCATTTGAGCGGATCTATTTCTCGCGTGGCAGCGATGCTTCCATCTACCGCGAGCGTAAGCAACTGGGCCGCTTGCTTTGCCAGCAGATATTGGAAACCGTAGACCATGATGTCAAGAATACCGTGTTCTCCTACATTCCAAACACAGCCGAAGTGGCTTTTTACGGCATGGTTGAGGGTATGCACAAATACATTAAACAGGTGCAGCGCGAGCGCTTGCTTAACCGGGAAGACAAAATCACCGACGAAGAGCTGACCGAAGTGCTTTGCATGGCCCCCCGCGTTGAAAAAATTGCCATCAAAGACGTTAAGCTGCGCACTTTTATCACCCAGGATGCCGACCGCAGCGAAATGGTTGCCCACGTTTACGATACCACTTACGGCCTGATAAAAAAAGGCGACGACACCCTGGTAGTGCTTGACGATTCGATTGTCCGAGGTACCACGCTAAAGCAGAGCATTTTAAAAATATTAGACCGGCTGGGACCGAAGAAGATTGTAGTGGTTTCATCTGCCCCGCAGATTCGATACCCGGATTGCTACGGTATCGACATGTCGCGCATGAGTGAGTTTGTCGCCTTCGAAGCGGCCATCAGCCTGCTAAAAGAAACCGACCGGGACGATGTGATCCTGAAAGTTTACCAGCAATGTAAGGACAGCCTGGCATTGCCAAAAGAAGAGGTAGAGAACTACGTGCAGGCGATATACGAGCCTTTTGAAGACCAGGTGATTTCTGATCGCATCGCAAAGATCATCACGCCGCCGAATATTAAAGCCGAAGTAAAAGTTATTTATCAAACACTTGACAACCTCCACATTGCCTGCCCCGATCACCTGGGCGACTGGTATTTCAGCGGCAACTATCCAACCCCTGGCGGTAATAAGGTCGTCAACCGCGCCTTTGTCAACTGGATGGAAGGGAAGAACCAGCGGGGATATAATTGAGTTCATGGTTCATAGTTCATGGTTCATGGTTCATAGTTCATGGAAACTCCGTTATGGGACTATGGGCAAAAAAGCCATGAACCATGAACTATCAACTATGAACTTCCTCCGCAATTCCCTACATTTAGGCAAAAAAATGCCTGATGAAGTCGCAATTTAAATATGGGGCTTATATTACAGCCACAATCGCTATCTTTTTCACCATTATGCTTATCGGGACCTTGTCTGTTTACCTTTTTGGCATGCACGTGCCCATAGCATTTTACCTGGTCGTCAATTGCTATTTCATTTTGGTTTGGTTTTGGATGGTCGCCGGCGAATTGCGCACAAAAGTTATTTCCGTTGAAATCGGGTTCGACCATTTTATCGTGCGGCGCTATTTTGGGCTCGGCGCATCACACACCTACTATTTTAATGATATTGAAGGGTACGAAACAGCGATCCTGCCCGCAAAAGGCGCCAGCTATGAATTTTTATACATGGTTTCGGGAGGTAAAAAAATAATAAAGCTATCCCAGTTCTATCATAAAAACTATGCTGACCTGAAAGAGCATATCGCGATGCTGAAAATAAAAGACCTGGGATTTGAGCAATTCAGGTACGGGAGAGAAATAAAAGAGATTTTCGTCAAACTTTGAGCATAACGTTTAACCTAATCCGGATATCTTAAATTTGAGGCGATGGCAAAGCAAAATAATATTGCCCGTGATCGTCAGGGATGTGTTAGGATTGGATATAACACAAAGTGAGGAAATACCTGATGATATGCAACACACCAAAGAAAGAAAGCCGGATGCTTTAAAAAAGGTAACCGACGCAACCGGCCATACTTACGTATTGCAGGTTGAATTTCAGACGGCGGATGAAAAGGAAATGGTTTACCGCATGGCAGAGTATAGCGTGATGCTGATGCGCAGCAATGTTGAACAACAATTTGAAAAAGCGATGGAAACAGTCACTAAATTTTTTAAAGAAGAAAAAGATTTTCTTTATAAAAAGGGCGAAGTAAAAGGCCGCGAAGAAGGTCGGGAAGAAAAAGAGCTTAAATTTGTTACAAACCTGGTAGCTCAATCAGATTTGTCTGACCAACAAATTGCCGGCATGGCCGAAGTACCGTTAAGCTTTGTTAAAAGTGTTAGGAACAGCTTGAAGAAATAAAGGGCCTTTTTCCTGTCCGCCAAAAAAAAATATTCGATCTCCTGCGGGCTACTTCCCCGGCGGCGAAAATACAAAATTGGTGACCAGCTTATCAAAAATGACCAGCCCCGCAATGATGAGCGCGATGCCTGCGATCTCGTTTAGGCGATGGATGAATTTTACCGATATCTTAGCGCGAAGTTTATCAGCATAAAAAGCTTTTACGGTATCTGTACCAAATTGCATTACCAGGATAGTTAAAAACATGATGCCGATCTTGATGGCCCGGTTTGGCACCCCTTCGTGATAGACGGTACTTGCCGCGCCTACTACGATGGTCCAATGAAAGAGCAGCGTAGGGTTAAAAATACACATCAAAAAGCCCTTAAAAAAATAGCCTGCGTGGTTTACGCGCTGGGGTACCTTGTTATTGTAGTTTACTTCGGCCTTTTTAAAGATGTAGTAAATACCAATTGCAATAAGTACGCTGGCGCCGATAATACCTGCATAAACTTTATCGGCCGATGAGATGACGAAATACTGGGAGCCAAAAAGAATGGCACCGACAAACACCATATCACTGCTTACAACGCCCAGGGCCATGGCAACGCCCGCGTGAAAGCCCTTTTCGATGCTGGTTTTTATCAGTGCAAAAAAAACGGGGCCGGTTAAAAACGTGAGGACAAGTCCAAAACCAATACCCGAAATAACAGCTTCTATCATTAATTTTAGGCTTTTAGGCGCTCAACTCTAAAAAGGCAGCACGAATATGCAATTTTATCTGATAAACAACCAAAACTAAAATTGTGATTAATAATTCAAAAATTATACCTGAATTGCAAAAAATACTTATGTTTAGTGTTTCAATTACACCTGATTAGTAACCTAAAATAAAAATGGAACAAAACAAGACCAAAAGTTACGGCTCCGCGCTGTACACTCTGATCACAGTATTTTTTTTCTGGGGCTTTATAGCCGCATCTAACGGCATTTTCATACCCTTTTGCAAAGCTCATTTTCATCTGTCGCAGTTCGAATCGCAACTGATCGATTACACTTTTTATGGCGGATATTTTATTGGTTCACTGATACTTTATTTCGCTTCACAAATTAGTAAGGTGGACATTATGAACAAGATAGGCTACAAAAATGGCATTATCTATGGCTTATTACTGTCAGCCGGCGGCGCCTTGTTAATGATACCGGCCGTTAATGCTGATTCCTTCCCGCTTATTTTAGGTGTCCTCTTCATCATAACCTTAGGGTTTTCGTTACAGCAAACCGCAGCAAATCCTTTTGTTGTAGCAGTTGGAACACCCGAAACAGGATCTAACCGTTTAAATCTCGCAGGTGGGGTAAATAACTTCGGTACTTTATTAGGCCCGGTAATTTTAAGCATTATCATTTTCGGCAGCGCCTGCAACGCTCTTCCACCGGGATTAGTTAAAATAACATCTATCAATAACGCCTATTTAATTCTGGCTGGCTTACTGGTCGCTGTTGCAATTTTCTTCTGGATATCCAAATTACCTAAAGTAACCAGCGACGAAAAGATTGAATCGAGCAAAAAAACATATATCCCTTTATTAGTTATGTTGATTGGATTTTGCATGGTTAATCCGATAGTGAGCAAATACACGCACATAGCCCAATCCTACTTCGTTTATTCGGCACTTGGCATCATCCTGCTCTCATTTATTTTTATCTTAATAGCAGCAAATAAAAATAAGGAAGGCTGGGGTGCAATGCAATATCCTCAATTGATATACGGCATGATTGCCATATTTACTTATGTTGGCGTTGAAGTAACGATACAAAGCAACATGGGTTCTTTGCTTAAAACACCTGAGTTTGGTGGTTACACCGCTGATCAGATCGCACCATTTATATCGCTTTACTGGGGCAGTTTAATGATAGGCCGATGGACCGGAGCCATTGGTGCATTTAACCTGTCAAAAATGACCAAAAATATTTTGACCCTCGTTATGCCGTTTATTGCATTTGCTGTTGTACTCGGCGTAAATGCTGCCACTTGTAAGGATGTTAGTAGTTTTTACATTTACGCAGTTTGTGTGGCGGTATTGATGGTTGGGTTTTACGTTGGTCAGCAAAAGCCTGTACGTACCCTTACAATATTCGGTATACTCGGCGTGATAACTATTATAATCGGTTTATTCACTACCGGCAGAGTTGGTTTATTTGCATTTATTAGCGGCGGTCTTTGCTGCTCAATTATGTGGCCATCCATTTTTGCTTTAGCTATAACAGGGCTGGGAAAATACACCAGTCAGGGTTCGGCCTTTCTTATTATGATGATATTGGGCGGATCGATTATTCCACCGTTACAAGGTATATTATCAGATACAGCACAACACGCCGTTAGTGGCATGAGTGGGATTCACTTCTCCTACATCGTTCCGGTGATAGGTTTTGGTTACCTCACATTTTTCGCCTGGAAAGCTGGTTTTGAATTAAAGAAACAAGGGATTAACATTGACCACATAGAAGCGTCAGGCGCGCATTAATTTTGTTGATTGGTTCACTGGTTCATTAGTTCATTGGTTATTTCGCTTTAATACTAATAAACCAGTGAACTAATGAACCAATGAACTAACTACCCATTAATTTTGTTGATTGGTTCACTCGTTCATTAGTTCACTGGTTATATCGCTTTAATACTAATAAACCAGTGAACTGATGAACCAATGAACTAACTACCCATTAATTTTGTTGATTGGTTCACTGGTTTATTAGTTCATTGGTTATATCGCTTTAATACTAATAAACCAGTGAACTGATGAACCAATGAACTAACTACCCATTAATTTTGTTGATTGGTTCACTGGTTTATTAGTTCATTGGTTATATCGCTTTAATACTAATAAACCAGTGAACTGATGAACCAATGAACTAACTACCCATTAATTTTGTTGATTGGTTCACTGGTTTATTAGTTCATTGGTTATATCGCTTTAATACTAATAAACCAGTGGACTAATGAACCAATGAACTAACTACCCATGAGTACACTTTCTTTCGATCAAATATTTATGAACCTGGCCAATGACCTGGCCAAGCGCTCGCACTGCGTAAAACAGCATGTGGGGGCGGTTTTAACCAAAGACACGCGCATTATTTCCATTGGCTATAACGGCCCGCCCGCGCATACACACAATTGCGATGAAGAATGGCCCGGTGTGGGCTGCCCCCGGGACTCCAAAGGCAGCTGCTCGCTGGCCTTGCATGCCGAAGAGAATGCGATCCTGTATGCCGTAAAAAACGGCGCCAACCTGGAAGGCGCCACGCTGTATACCACCCTGTCGCCTTGCCTTCCCTGCGCAAGGCTCATCTATTCAGCAGGTGTTGTAAAAGTTTTTTATGACAGATCCTACGCGGCCTACAAGGGCCTTGCCAGTGACGAGGGTGTAGATTTTTTGAGGCGGTTTGGCGTTGAAGCTGTCCAGTTCAGCTCTTGATAAAAATCCGCTGCAATAATTCCGAAATCGAAAATCCGAAATCCGAAATCCGAAATCAAAGAAAAGGTTCCACCTTACTCAGCGCAAAAAGTAACTGTTCATCCGGTGTCAGGTCCGTATTGTCCAGTATAATCGCGTCTTCGGCCCTTACCAGGGGGCTTTCTTTACGGGTGGTATCCTGGTAATCGCGGTGGGCCAGGTTTTCAAAAACTTCTTGCAGGGTTATTTCGGGGTTTTTAGGTAAAAGTTCTTTGTAACGTCTTTCTGCGCGGGTGATTGGATCTGCCGTCATAAAAAACTTTACTGTTGCATCAGGGAAAACGGCGGTGCCGATATCCCGGCCATCCATAACAATATTTTTTGAGCGCCCCATTCGCTGCTGCTGCTTCACCATCTCATGGCGGACCTCGTGAATAGCCGATACCGCGCTAACGCTTTCCGACACGGGCATCTGCCTGATCTCAGCTGACACCTCTTCATCATTCAGCGTAATGTGCGTTTCATAATCGCGCGCGTGGAAGTTGAGATGAATTTTCTTTAAGGCATCGTTAACCTGGCCATGATCGTTAAGATCGATCTTATTCCTTAAAAAATAAAGCGCCACAGCGCGGTACATCGCGCCGCTGTCTACATACACAAAATGCAGGTTTTTGGCTAATGCCTTTGCCAGCGTGCTTTTTCCGCACGACGAATAGCCATCAATAGCAACCACGATGTTGTTACTCATGAGGGCTAAAGTACGGAATTAGTTGATTGGGTTGATTAAGTTGGATTAAGTTGATTGAGTTATTTAGCACCTTTCGGCGGACAGCAAACATAATCCACCATTTAACTTAATCAACTCAATCAACCATTCAACTTAATCAACTATTTTCGCCCCATGAATTTTACAAAAACCGAGCTGCAAAAGGAGATCACTTATAAAACCTCGCGCAGCGGCGGCAAAGGCGGGCAAAATGTAAACAAGGTATCCTCTAAGGTCGAATTGTTGTTTTCGATAGCAGACTCGTTGTTATTTACCGGCGAAGAAAAAGAACTGCTGAATAATAAACTGCAATCCCGGTTTAATAAGGACGGCCTGGTGCAGGTGGTTTGTGATGAGGAGCGCAGCCAGTATCTGAATAAAGAAAAAGCGGTAGAAAGGCTGATAACAATACTCATCGCCGCATTACATAAACCCAAAGCCCGCAAACCGACCAAAATAAGCAAAGCTGCCAAACAAGCCCGCCTGGAGAATAAACGGCTAAATTCGCTGAAGAAGGAGAATAGAAGGAAGGAGTTTGATTAGTTCATGGTTCATGGTTCATAGTTCATAGCAAAAAATCTCTCCTACCGTGAACCATGAACTATGAACTATGAACCATGAACTATGAACTATGAACCATGAACCATGAACCCCTCTACTTAAACCTATAAAACCCCGTCACCGCCCCCCATTGGTGCGATTGTACCATTTCTTTATCGTCGAGTGTATGCAGGATGACCGCAACATTAAAAACAAAACGATTTGCGGTGAGGCCTACGCCAAATTCGTTGCTCAGAACGAAGGGCTCTTTATCTTTTGTTATTTCAAGGCCGCTGTGGTTATCAAACAGGCCGCCTTGTATGGTGGCATCATAGGCAACATAATTGATGAGCGGTTCATAATAGAAAAAGAACTCATTTTTATGAAAAAGTTGCGCATTCTTATCCTGGGTAACCGTGCTTTGTGTGCTTACGGAATTAAACAACTGGTTGAACGACCCCAACCGCACCATTGGCCCAATGCCAGCGCCGGTAAAACCAAGCCCGAGGTTAACGTAACTGGCCAACGACAGATCGATCCATGAATTTCGTGCAAGCAGCTTGTTATACGCCGCCGAAAGGTTGATCTCGTAGTCGTTATTGATCTGGTACTCCCAGCCGCTGGGGTGATAGAAGCCAAAGTTATCGTGTACAAAATCCTGTACCTGTTTGCCGTAAGCATTCGGCCCTACAACGCCGAGCTGTGCGCTGAGTTTCAAGCTGCTTTCATCTTTATACAAAAAATTCAGTGTTGAGCCAACATAAAGGTACGCAGCAAACGGGCGGTCAATCGCCGATGGCTGATCAACGCCCTTCAAATCAGCAATGCTGCCGCTCTGCGGGTTAAATATCTTTTGGCCGAGCTCAAACCCCAAAACTTTGTTTTGCAGCTTCCGGCTCCCGCTTACGTTTAATGCATGGCGGTAATAAATAAAAATACCATCGGTGTAGTACCTGTCAGAGCCCTGGAGCAAATAAGAATCGTTGTCGGTTTCTACGCCTATTTCAGTAGTATGCGTTTGGCCAAAAATGGCCGTTGTCGCAAACAGGAAAACGATGAAAGTGAATATTTTGAATTTCATTCCGCTGGATATAAACCCCGAAAATAAGAAAAGCCTCCCGATAAACAGGAGGCTTTTTATTTTTTTAGTTGAAACCCCGGTTAACTTAATTAACCGGGTCAACTTAATCCAACTTAATCAACTTAAAAAGTATACCCAACACTCAAACCGCCGATTGGAATAAAGCCATATGCTGATACTGTTGGGACAAAGCCAATCCTAAAATTGATCCCGCCGTCTTGCTGCTCATACCGGTAACCGATGGTGGCAGTTCCAAAAAAACCTGTGTCATCGTCGAACTGAAAAGTGGTACCGTTTTGGCTGCCTTGCGAGCGCATAAACGTGGTGCCTATACCCAATTCCACGAAACTGTTTTCAGCAAATTTGCTGCTGCTATTTTTGCCGAGTGAGTACAGGTAATTTACCTGCAGCGGAACAGATGCTATCCAGTTTGCACCGGTGTTGTAATAGCCTGCGCCAACCCTAAACCCCCATTTATCCCGTTGATTGCCAAACCGGGTATCGTAGTTGGCCGTGAGTGCGAGGCCAGGTCCGCCAATTTCCAGAAATACGGTGCGGGGCTTGTTAGCCGGCACAATCGTTGAGTCCCTTTTTACCGTGTCTTCCTCCAGGTTTTGTGCTTTGGCACAAAGCTGCGAGGCGACGAGTAATACAAAAAATATACATTTTATTAATAACGCCCTTTTCATTTTCTGAATTTGCTTAGATTGAGATTTTAACTGAAACCAAAATAACTTTATAATTATGATAGTGCGTAATACGGCTTATGGTAAAAAAAGGTTTCAATGACATACGTGCGGGATAGGCTGGCGGCCTTAAAAAAGCCCATTAGCGGCTAAAAAAGAGGATTTTGCCTGTTTTAATAACTATTAAAATATTTGACCCCGTTATTACTTATAAATATTTGCAGGCCTGCAAAACCGTTGAAAAGGGTTGGATGTTTTGGGTTAGAATACGTCGCGAAAAGTATGAGCGCAAAGCACGGGGGCCTGCGAATGATAAACCGACAAAAACAGTTAACATCACATCGCAGCAATTACAGTTACTTTGCAAAAGGTTAACGCAGCTCTTAATTCAAGGCTGCGCTCACCTCTTCCTTAACGGTCAGATCGATGGGTTTGCTTACTTTTTCATTCAAAAGCGCAAGGTTGATCACTTCGCGCATATCAGTTACGTAATGAAAGTTAAGGTCTTTGATGTAATCGCCTTTGATCTCGAGGATATCTTTTTTGTTGGCGGCGCAAAGGATGATATCTTTTATATTGGCGCGTTTTGCAGCCAGTATTTTTTCCTTTATACCGCCCACAGGCAATACACGGCCGCGCAGGGTAATTTCGCCGGTCATCGCCAGGTGCGGTTTTAGCTTGCGCTGGGTGAAAGCCGATGTTAAGGCCGTAAGCATGGTAACGCCTGCCGAAGGGCCATCTTTAGGTGTAGCGCCAGCTGGTACGTGAATATGGATGTCCCACTGGTCAAAAAGTCTTGGGTCAATACCAAAATCTTCACCATGCGCCCTCAGGTAGGCTAATGCAATACTTACGGATTCCTTCATCACATCGCCCAGGCTGCCGGTGATGGAAAGTTTTCCTTTACCGCGGCTCAGGCTGGCTTCAATAAACAGGATGTCGCCGCCTACCTGTGTCCAGGCCAGGCCTGTAACCACGCCGGCAACTTCATTGCCTTCATACAGGTCCTTGTCAAATATAGGTGCGCCAAGTATCGTCTCTACATCTTTTTTGCTTACAACAGCGGTATAAGGCTCATCCATTGCGATATTCTTCGCAATACCTCTTACCAGCGACCCGATTTTCTTTTCCAGCGCGCGTACGCCCGACTCGCGGGTGTAATCAACCACCAGCTTTTCAATAATGTCATTTTTTAAGGTTACATCTTTGAGCTTTAAGCCGTGGGCCTCGCGCTGTTTTGGTATCAAATGCTGTTTGGCAATCTCCACTTTTTCTTCAATGGTGTAGCCGCTTACTTCGATGATCTCCATACGGTCAAGCAATGCGGGTTGTATATTGCTTAATGAGTTTGCTGTCGCGATAAACATGACGTTCGACAGGTCGAAGTCCATTTCGACGAAATGGTCATAAAATGTGCTGTTTTGTTCCGGGTCGAGCACTTCCAGCAAAGCCGATGAGGGGTCGCCCCTGAAATCATTGCCAACCTTATCAATCTCGTCCAAAATAAATACCGGGTTTGCGGCGCCGGCTTTTTTAACCGACTGTATAATGCGGCCCGGCATTGCGCCGATATAAGTTTTACGGTGACCGCGTATTTCGGCTTCGTCGCGGATGCCGCCCAAAGCCATCCGCACATATTTGCGCCCCAACGCCCTTGCAATAGATTTGCCCAGCGAAGTTTTGCCAACGCCCGGAGGGCCAACCAGGCAAAGGATGGGCGCCTTCATGTTGTGCTTTAGTTTTAATACCGCCAGGTATTCAATAATACGCTGCTTTACTTTATCAAGCCCAAAATGGTCCTTATCCAATATCTTTTGGGCCCGCTTTAAGTCAAAATTATCTTTGGTAAACTCATTCCACGGCAGGTCCAGCAATAATTCAAGGTAATTGATCTGCACGGAATAATCTGCCGCCATGGGGTTGGTACGGATAAGCTTATCCAGTTCCTTACTAAAATGTTCTTTTACTTCTTTTCCCCACTTCTTTTTGGCGCCACGTGTCTTCAGACTGTCTATTTCAAGATCCGGCGAATTACCGCCGAGTTCTTCCTGGATGGTTTTAAGCTGCTGGTTTAAAAAATAGTCGCGTTGCTGTTTGTCCAGGTCAACCCTCACTTTGCTTTGTATCTGGTTTTTAAGCTCCAGCATCTGCAAATCAAGCGTAAGATGCTCTAAAACCAGGTTTGCACGATTGCGCAGGCTTGGCTCTTCCAGCAAGTGCTGTTTGGCATTCATATCGGCATTCATGTTTGAAGAAATGAAATTGATCAAAAATGAGATGCTTTCGATATTGCGGATGGCGATGCCGGCTTCGCTTGGGATATTAGGCGACAGCTGGATGATGCTCATGGCCATGTCCTTAATGGATGAGACCATCGCTTTAAATTCCTTGTCGTCCTTATGCTTTATTTCTTTAAAAGGCTCAATAGTGGCCTTAATATACGGCGCACTCTGAACTTCTTCTTTAAGGATGAACCGTTTTTTACCCTGGAGGATGACGGTAGTATTCCCGTCAGGCATCTGCAGCATTTTGATGATCAGCGCTATCGTACCAACCTTATTTAACTGCGAAAAAGATGGGTCTTCAATACTCACATCCTGCTGGGCCACCACGCCAATCATCTTGTTGCCTTTATTGGCGTCGCGGATCAACCTGATCGATTTATCACGCCCAACGGTGATTGGGATTACAACCCCGGGAAATAAAACAGTATTACGCAGCGGCAGTATCGACAAGACATCGGGGAGCTGTTCATTGTTCATTTCCTCCTCATCCTCGGATGACAGTAAAGGAAAAAACTCCGACTCCTCGTTTATTACCGGTAAAGCGCTTCTAAAATCAAATGGATCAAAACTCATCAGGTGCCTTTCAAGTGGATATATAAAAACGTCATATTGTCAGCCCTTCAAAGTTAAATGACGATACAACTGGTCAAATAGCTGCCTGCTATCAGATATATTTTATGGGTCAAGACCTATGCCAAGATATGCCCCCAAGCATAAGCAGCGCATAAAAAGTTGATTATATGCCTGTTATAAAGTTAAGCCCTTTTATCGAAATACCTACGAATTATTGATAAAGATGAAAAAAAGTCATATAATCGCATGCTTTTTGATTTGATAAAGCGATAAATTATTTTGTCGAAACCAGCCCGAATGGTATAATAATTTGCGGAAATATCAGTTAATGATATACTGTTTTGATAATATTTTGATAAACAAGTTGCCCCGATGAAGTTGTCTGTCATCTTTTCCTTGCTGCTTATCACTTCGCTCGAAACGGCATCGGCACAAAATGCCTATGTAAAGTTAGGGCAGCAGGCATTGATGAACGGTGATTTTAAAGCAGCGGTTCTGCAACTCGAAAAAGCCTGCCTGATCGATTCAACCAATGCCAATGCGCTGTGGATGCTTGGCTATTCCTATTATCATAGCGAAAACTATAAAAAATCAGTTGCGGCCTATACAAAAGTACTCAGCATAAACCCGGTTGACGCCAGCGCCTATTATTACCGGGCCAGGGCAAAAAGCTACCTCGGAAAAGACAACCAGCTTTCGGCGTCAGATAAGGAAAAATATTTATTGGGTGCAATTTTCGACCTGACCAAAGCCATTTCCATCGACCCCACCGACTCCAGCAATAAGTTCTACCAAACAAGAGGCATCGCCTACCGCGAATACGGCATCTTTAAACTGACAGCCGCAGGCCATTATTTCGATAAATACCGCGGCATTAACTCGCTAAAGGCTTCTATTGCCGATTTTGAAAAAGTGCTTACCGATAACCCCTCAAGGGTTGACATAGCCGCCCTGATTGATCAGTCCCGGCAAAAATTGGACGATGCGCTGGCGAAGAGATAATCGTAGAGACGCAATATTTTGCGTCTCGGACCCCAACGACCGAGGCTTTCCGGTAAATCCCGCGACGCCGTTTCGAGACGCAAAATATTGCGTCTCTACTTGCCAATCACCCCCGTTACCCGGTAATAATTCCTCCCCATAAACCTGACATCCTGCCGCGTGGATATGTAGTATAAAGAGTCGGGATAGTAGACGAGCTTTTGCGTGGTTGTATAAAGATAATTCTTCGGGGTTTTGGTGTAGATCAGTATCCAGCGTATTTTTTGTTTAGTACGGTTAATGAGTATTTCACTCACTTTCAATGTTGAATCCTTCGCACGATACGCCAGGAGACTGTCCTCGTCTGTCACGTTGTAGTTGTTCCTCCAGGTGGGTTTGTTTATATCGGCATCGATAAAAAGGCCCAGCTCCTGTTCCCAGTTAGCAATATGAACGGTTTTGGTTTCAGTTATGCCGTTGTGATAAACTGTTTTTACAACCGGCCTGTTTGCCTTTTTAAGCCGCGCGGCCTCTTTTTTGATATAACCGCTTAAATCAAACGCGCCATTATTTTCAATGTGGGGTTTGCACGCCGGCAGGCAAACCAACAGTGCAAGACCCAGCATCAACCCGGGCAGGTTTTTTAAGGTTGACTTATACCAGGACATTGCCCGTCATTTTTTCAGGAATAGGAACGCCAATCATTTTGAGAATCGTCGGCGCTATATCACCTAATTTGCCATCTTTCACCTGTTTAACATCTTTATCGATAATAATGCAGGGCACCAAATTGGTGGAGTGCGCTGTATTTGGCGTACCATCGTCATTGATCATATAATCCGCGTTGCCATGGTCGGCAATGATGATAAAGGAGTAGCCGTTTGCTATCCCCGTTTCCACCACCTCTTTCGTACAGGCATCAACCGTTTCAGCAGCTTTAACTACCGCGCTGAATACGCCGGTATGCCCAACCATATCGGTATTGGCGAAGTTTAGGATGATCACATCCGGCCAGCCGCTTTTTAATTCCGGTAAAATGGCATCACGTATAGCCAGTGCGCTCATCTCGGGCTGCAGGTCATAAGTGGCAACTTTAGGTGACGGAACCAGCAAGCGCTTTTCATTTTCAAATGCCTTTTCGCGACCGCCTGAGAAGAAAAAGGTGACATGCGGATACTTCTCTGTCTCCGCTATCCTGATCTGGTTTTTGCCTGCTTCCTGCAAAATTTCGCCAAGTGTTTTAGTCAGGTCCTCTTTATCAAAAAGCACTTTTACGCCTTTAAAGGTTTCGTCATAAGGCGTCATCGTAATATAATGCAGGTTTAACGGGTGCATATTATATTCGGGGAATGCCCTTTGCGTTAAAGCAATCGTAATCTCGCGGCCGCGGTCGGTCCTGAAGTTAAAACAGATCACTACGTCACCTTCTTCTATAGTGGCAAGCGGTTCCCCGTTTTTATCAATCCCGACAATTGGTTTAATAAATTCATCGGTTATATCTCTTAAATACGATTCTTTGATAGATTGAACAATATCTTTCGACGGATCGCCAACGCCATTCACCATTAAATCATAAGCGAGTTTTATCCGCTCCCAGCGATTATCGCGGTCCATTGCATAGTATCTGCCGATAGCCGATGCCAATTTTACAGGCGTATCTTTTATGTGGTTTTCCAGATCGGTTATAAATCCTGCGCCCGATTTCGGGTCAGTATCGCGCCCGTCCAGGAAAGCATGAACAAATACTTTCTGCAACCCAAAGCCGTTGGCCGCATCACACAAGCCCTTAACATGCCTGATGTGGGAGTGGACACCCCCATCAGAAACAAGGCCGATCAAATGAACATTTTTGTTGTTTTGTTTAGCGTATTCAAACGCCTCAATCAATACCGGGTTGCCAGGCAGTTCATTGTCATCAACGGCTTTATGTATCCGGCCAAGCTCCTGGTAAACCACGCGCCCGGCGCCCAGGTTCATATGTCCCACTTCCGAATTGCCCATCTGCCCTTCGGGCAGACCTACCGCCGTACCCGAGGCTTCGAGTTTTGAATTAGGGTATTTTTTTAAAAGAGAATCGACAAACGGGGTATGTGCCATAAATATGGCGTTCGAACTGTCTTCGCGGCCGTATCCCCAGCCGTCAAGTATAATTAGTGCAACTTTTTTTTGATCTTCCACAATGCAAATATAAAGGGAGCGTTTTAATATGGTAATTATATTTACTAATCGACCGGGGAAATGGCGTTTAATATGGTTTTGGTTGTTAAATTGTAAATAAGTGCCTTACCCTCTTTCCCGCGAAGCGGAAGAGAGGGTCGAGCAGCGCAGTCCCGTACGTACGGGAGGGTGAGTCAACCCGGCGGACATTGACGCTAATGCATTTGCGGTAATGTCCGCCGGGTTGACTCACCCGGTCATCGCTTTGCTCGACCACCCTCTCTTCGCCTGCGGCGGAAAGAGGGAGCTGCAATTAAACTTTAAACGCGATTTCCCTGAACTAATCGACCGGTTTTAGTAACGAGAATTTCAGAACCCCGACTTGGGTTACACCCCAAACCCATTGTGCTGCACGAAACGGTTGATCAAACGCAAATTTTTGCCACGGTTTTTTACTTTTTTGCCTGCTGAATGCTATGAAGAAACGCTACCTGCCTTTTTTTATCATTTTCATAACTTTTCGGAGCTTCGCCACCGACGACCCCATTAATAAAGTGGCAGGCATCATCAGGCAGGGGAATATGCACGAGCTTTCCACACTCATGGCCGAAAGTGTGGATGTTGTTATACAGGGGAACGAAAACACTTACTCAAAAGCTCAGGCAGAGGTTGTTTTAAATAATTTTTTCAGTCAAAACCGGCCCCTTTCGGTTAAAGTACTGCATAAAATAAATTCGAACCCTCATTACCAGTTTGGGGTGCTCCTGATGGACAGCGGTAAAGGCGCGTACCGGATCGCCTTTACCTTGAAAGAGATCAGCGGAAAGCTGCAGCTCATCGAACTTAGAATTGAAACGGAAAAGGTCAGGTAGTTCATGGTTCACGATTAATGGCCGGAATGCCCTTTTTTCTCATGATGGTACCTTTTTTCTCTTTTTACAAATAATGAAACTTTACCGGAGGGCCCAAAATGCTCCATTTTTTC
>Ga0206935_10211_pt1 | contig 19148 bp, 17 predicted proteins | sample Alteio_BWOrgHeat_13_FD_152924 | JGI IMG/M metagenome (GOLD analysis project Ga0206935, IMG submission 152924) | Enriched cells from forest soil in Barre Woods Harvard Forest LTER site, Petersham, Massachusetts, United States -... | ecosystem: Environmental > Terrestrial > Soil > Temperate forest >...
ATGCTCAAAGGCACACAGGCTGAACAGATTATCACTGTACTGGAAAAGATACCGCTGCGTATCCGGAACAAGGTAACGGAGGTTACAATGGATATGGCGGCTAATATGATCAAAGCCATTCGCAGATGCTTTAGTAATGCCGAAAGAGTTATTGATCGCTTCCATGTACAAAAGCTGGCTTATGACGCGGTACAGGAACTCAGGATCAAATACCGATGGGAAGCTTTGGATGAGGAAAATAAACTTATTGAAGCGGCCAAAAGAAATAAACAGGCCTTTCAGCCGGAGGTGTTGTCTAATGGAGATACCTTAAAGCAACTACTGGCAAGAAGCCGCTATCTGCTCTTTAAGCATCAATCCAAATGGACCAACTCGCAAAAGGAAAGAGCTGATATACTATTCCCCAGGTATCCAGAGCTGTATAAAGCCTATGAACTGGCTATGCGCCTGGGTAATATATTTACCATCTGCAAGAGTAAGCAACAGGCATTTAAAAGGCTTGCTATCTGGTATAATGATGTGGAAGCGGCAGGCATTGAATCTTTTAAAACCGTTTCCAGGTCCATTGAAAACCATTACCTGTCGATCTTAAACTTCTTCAATAATCGAAGTACCAATGCCTCGGCAGAATCATTCAACGCTAAGGTAAAAGCTTTCAGGGCGACATCCAGAGGCGTCAGAGACACTGCTTTCTTCTTATTCCGCTTAGCCAAAATCTATGCTTAGAAATTCTATCCCCCAACTATTCAACTTGATCCGGTATATTGCCATTTCTTATTCCAGCTTATGGTCGGTGTTATCACCGCACCATGTAAAAAAAAAAACGCCCCTCAATTTCTTGAGAGGCGAAAAAAAATCCGGGTAAATGATGGGGCTCGAACCCACGACCCTCGGTACCACAAACCGATGCTCTAACCAACTGAGCTACATCTACCGTTTTGGAGAATGCAAAAATAGTTGTTTTTGTTGGAATGTTGCAAGGTTGCAATGTTGAAATGTTGTTTTTTTTCTTTTGTTAGTCTTATGCACCTGAAATTGTATGTTAAAGTCTTTTTGCACAAGGTTATAACCTCAGGGTATTGCAACATTCCAACTTTATAACATTTCAACTCCTAATATTACACTCCACTTACCCTTGCCGCGCACGTTTACCGTAAATTTGGTACATGGCTGAACAATTGGTTGAATTGAATGTAACCGGGATGCACTGCAACAATTGCGCCATCTCGGTTCATAGGTTGCTGGAGAAAAAAGGGCTGAAAAACATACTGGTTGATTTTGCCGGCGAAGAAGTAAAATTTTCAGGCAGCGAGCCATCAGAACTGCCCGGCATTATAAAAGACATAGAAGGGTTAGGGTACAAAGTTGTTGATGACCCGGCGCTGGAAGTAACGCCTTTTTATGAAAAGGTTGAGAATAAGTTCCTGTTCTGCGCCATACTTACTGTGCCCCTGCTGCTGCCCATGGTTTTGCCCTGGGAATTTTTGCATAACTCCATCCTGCAATTGCTGCTATGCCTGCCTGTTTTTATAGTGGGATGCCTGCACTTTGGAAAAAGCGCTATAGGCTCTCTCAAGGGCGGCGTACCAAATATGGATGTGCTGATATTTGTGGGCTCGACTGCTGCGTTTGTTTACAGCCTGATAGGGACTATTGAAGGTATGGGCATGCGCTACCAGTTTTACGAGACCTGCGCTGTTATTATTTCATTGGTTTTGCTGGGCAACGTGCTGGAGAAACGGTCGATCACGCAAACCACCTCCGCTTTAAAGGACCTGGTAAAAATTCAGCAGGTAAATGCAAACCGCATCCTGAATGGCGAGGTAGAGGTGATCAGCGCGCGCGATGTACGCCCTGGCGATACCCTTTTGGTTAACGAGGGCGATAAGGTACCTGTTGATGGTGAAGTGCTTTCGGGCGATGCCTCGGTAAATGAGTCGATGCTCACGGGCGAAAGCATCCCTGTTGAAAAAAGCAAATACGATAAACTAATTGGCGGGACAATAGTGGAACATGGCAATGTCCGGATGATCGCCACCAAAGTGGGCTCAAATACGGTGTTGTCCCAAATCATCGACCTGATGAAAAAGGCACAGGCCGCCAAGCCCCCGGTTCAAAAACTGGGCGACCAGGTTGCGGCCATATTTGTGCCCGCTGTTATTTTAATTGCAGTAATCACGTTTGGAATTGCCTTCCTGGTTGGTCACGTGGGGATGCGCGAATCGCTCATGAATGCCATCGCTGTGCTGGTGATCTCATGCCCCTGCGCAATGGGCCTGGCCACGCCTACTGCGGTGATGGTTGGCCTGGGCCGTGCGGCTAAAAATGGGATACTCATCAAAGGCGGCGATACCATTGAAGCGGTAGCCAACGCCAAATATGTGGTGTTTGATAAAACCGGGACACTAACTACCGGCAAATTCAGAATACATGATATAAAGGCAGAAGAAGATGCATCTGTCGAAAAAATAAGGGGTATAATCGTAGCGATCGAAGAGCGGTCAAACCATCCGATAGCCAAATCGCTGGTGAATGAACTCTCGGTGCTGCCAAAGGAAAGGCTGATACTGAAGTCGGCGGCGGAAGAGAAAGGCTTGGGCATGCGTGCCGAAGATGTTGACGGTAACCATTATTTCCTGGGGGCCGGCAAATCAAACGACGGCGATTTCAACATCGTACTTTTTAAAAATCAAAAATTGCTCGCCCAAATCGCCATCGACGATGATATCAAACCGGAGGCCGCCAACCTGGTGGCGCAGCTTAAAAAGATGAATATCATCCCCGTGCTGCTGAGCGGCGACAAAAAAAGCCGTTGCTTAAAAGTAGCGCAACAGATTGGGATTGACGAGGTACATGCCGAAACCCTCCCTGACGAAAAATTAACCGTGATTGACATTTACCGCCAGAAAGGTAAAACCATCATGATCGGCGACGGTATCAACGATGCCCCTGCCCTCACCAAAGCCGATGTAGGGGTATCTATGAATGATGCAAGCCAGGTAGCAATACAATCAGCCCGGGTTGTGCTGCTAAACACCGACCTGGGCTCCGTGGTCAAGTTTTTGCAAATCAGCAAACATACACTCATCACCATCAAACAAAATCTTTTCTGGGCCTTTGCCTATAATATTGTTGCCATCCCGCTGGCAGCTTTCGGCTTTTTAAGCCCGATGATCGGCGCATTTGCCATGGCATTTTCGGATGTGGTGGTGATTGGGAATTCGCTGAGGTTGAAGATGAAGAGGATTTCTTAGTCTATGGACCATAGACCATGGACCATAGACCATAGCCATTAAGGCAATAAATATCTCTATTTTAATAAAAACAAGGCATCGCCCTAAATTATTGTTTCTATTTTTGAAGCTCGACTATGGACTATCGACCATGGTCTATGGACTAAAGCAATGATCGAAATTTTTACTGATGGCGCATCAAGCGGCAACCCGGGGCCGGGCGGATATGGGGTGATCCTGCGTTCGGGGAAACATTATAAAGAGCTTTCGGAAGGGTTCCGTAAAACCACCAACAACCGCATGGAACTGCTTGCGGTAATAAAGGGTCTTGAGGCTTTGAAAAGCCCTAACCAGGACGTTACCATTTACTCGGATTCGAAATATGTGATCGACGCTATCGAAAAAAGATGGGTTTACGGCTGGCTGCAAAAAGGTTTTGCCGGAAAAAAGAACAAGGACCTTTGGCTGCGCTTCCTGGAAATCAGCAAAATACATAAATTCAAATTTGTTTGGGTACGCGGCCATGCGGGTCACCCCGAAAATGAACGATGCGACGAACTGGCTGTTGCCGCCGGCAAGCAAAAAAACCTGCTGATCGATTCGGTTTTTGAAATGGAATCTGCTAAGGCGAATTTGTTATAGCCCTGCTTGGTTTTTAAAGTCCTCTCCTTTAGGAGAGGATTTAGGTGAGGTTTCACTGCAGCACCACCTCTCCTTCAAAAGTCGTTTTAGTCATTTGGGGAGAAAAACAGGCCATCATTTCCTCGGCTTTTCTCACCATATTTTCGGAGCCGATAAATATGGCCGAGCGCTGGTGCAACTCGTTTACTCCGAGGTCCAGAATACGTTCGTAGCCGTTTGTAGCTCTCCCACCAGCCTGTTCAATAATAAAAGCCATCGGGTTACACTCGTAAACCAAACGCAGTTTGCCGTTCGGCGCGCTGGCGGTTACCGGGTAAATAAATATGCCGCCTTTTATCAGGTTGCGATGAACATCGGCCACCATCGAGCCAATATACCTTGAAGTATACGGGCGGTTGGTTTTCGCGTCCTCCACCTGGCAGTATTTAATATATTTTTTTACTCCGTCCGGGAAATGAACATAGTAACCTTCATTGATAGAATAGATCACGCCGTCATGCGGAATCTTCATTTCGGGATGGGACAGGCAGAATTCACCGATGGACGGATCGAGCGTGAAACCATTAACGCCCTTCCCGGTGGTGTAAACCAGCATGGTTGATGAGCCGTAGATCACATACCCCGCGGCTACCTGCTCCGTTCCGCGTTGCAAAACGTCATCAATACTTGCTTTTCCTTTAATTGATTTGCGGCGGTAGATAGAAAAGATCGTCCCGACAGCCACATTAACATCGATGTTTGAAGAGCCGTCCAGCGGGTCGATCGCCACAATATATTTGGCATCCACTGAAACTGCCGATTCAATGGGGATATATTCGTCGCTTTCTTCAGATGCCACTATACAGCACTCGCCGCCATGCTTCAGGGCCGATATAAATTGCTCATTAGCGTAAACGTCCAGCTTTTTTTGCCCTTCGCCCTGCACATTTGTGGTCCCGTTTTCGCCAAGAATATCAGCCAGCCCGGCTTTGTTCACCTCGCGGTTTACGATCTTGGCAGCAATGCCAATATCGCGCAGCAATCGGGATAATTCACCCTTGGCATAAGGGAAGTCGGCCTGCTTTTCAATAATGAACTGGCCTAATGTTTTGGCAATCTTCATAGGGACTTAGTGTATTTAATACGCGTTACTTTTGTAATTCAATGACGTCAAAAGTATGAATTTTTTCTTCAGAAATACAAAATCTAACTAAAGTCCTCACTTTGTGCCAGCCCTGTTTTCCAGCTGCGCCGGGGTTTATATGCAAACAATTGATGGTTTTATCGTAAATTACCTTTAAAATATGCGAGTGTCCGCAAATAAAAAGATTAGGTGGCTTAGTGTATATTTCACGCTTCACTAACGGGCTGTAACGGCCGGGATAACCGCCAATATGCGTTATCCAAACGTCAACCTTTTCACAGTTAAACCGCAGGTTTTCGGGCATAATATTCCTGATCTCCGGCCCGTCAATATTGCCGTAAACGCCCTTTAAGGGTTTAAAGGCCTGTAGCTTTTCAATTACTTCCATGCTGCCGAAATCGCCGGCATGCCAAATTTCATCGCAGTTTTCGAAATGCCTGAAAACGGCGTCATCTAAATAACTGTGGGTATCTGAAAGGAGTCCTATTTTAACCAAAGAAATAAAAATCTATCCGCGAAATTAATGATTACCCCTAAAAGGAACGATATCAATAATGTAGCGCACATAACACTGTTTACAAGGTATTTTTCCCGGGCATTTAAAACAATCGCGACTATTATTGCAATAACGTCGATAAAGACATAACTGAGCGAGTACAACACCGAATAATCCATACCGTGATGGGACGTCGGGAACCGGCTTTCCATTAATTGCAATTCATAAGCGGAAAACAATTGATATCCTATCGGTAAAATAAGTAATATCGTTAAAATAAATGATAAGGTTTTCATATTAAAGTAGTTAGGTGAAATTTGGGTGATTTAGTCGTGGTACATAACAGGTTACTCTTTCAAAAGTCTTAAAAAATTGTATTCGTTCCCTAAGTTGTATGATGCAAAAGCGGCACCAAAATATTGGCAACCGCGTCTACCAGGTAAAATAGGACATAAGCGATTATTAGCGTACCGCACATTACACTGTTCTCGATGTATTTTTGTTTCGCATTCAAAATCAGGGCAACGATCAAAAAAAGAACGTATATGAGTATTGATAATGCCAGCCGGGCCATATTTATATATAAAAACTCGTTACCGGTCGTTGTACTTTCCGCTTTATAAACTTGAATGGTAGAAACAAGAATACCGGCAATAGGTATTGTCAATAAAACTGTGGCAACAATTGATAAGTTTTTCATGTTAAAACGCGATAAAATAGGGTTTTAAAAGCTTGCTATATTCTTCTGAATAAATACCGGCTGCTTTATAGATGGTGAATTTACTTGTTTGATACGAAACTTTAGCAAAGCCAAAACACAAAATTGCCCTGTGCGGCCCTGAATGCTGGTACGAGTAAATATCTATTGTCCTCCACAAACACATGCCATTCTGTTTTATCAAAGGTTTCACCTCAGCTGCCGCATCCGTTGACAAGATCAGCCAGCAACAGCCCTTATCCGTCAGTGACCTCGCTATGCCTTTTATCAACATTTCAAAAAAGCTTGCCTCTGTATGTTTTGCCAATGTTTTCCGCTCCGCCGGCGACCCCAGCGAGTTGATATAAAACGGCGGATTGGATACGATGAGGTCGTATTTTCTTTCGAGATTTTCGTCATATTCGTTGATGTCAGCGCAATGAATATGGAGGCGTTCATGAAAAACGGAGTTTTTAAAATTGCGTCTTGCTGTCGCCGCTGCCGACTGGTCAATTTCGACAGCGTTAATTATAGCATCGGTAAAGCGTTGCGCCAGCATCAAGGCAATCACTCCCGTCCCAGTCCCTATATCTAAGATCGATTTCGGCCCATCAGCCTCCGCCAAAGCGCCCAGCAATACCCCATCGGTATTGATCTTCATGGCACAACCTGTTTGATCAACGCTGAACTGCTTAAAACGAAACACTGGATTTACGAACTATGATTTTAGATTTACGATTTATCCGATTGCAAATCACCAATGAACTAATGAACCAATGAACTAACGAACAAACTCCACCTCATAACTGACCGCATATTCCGACGGATAGTTCTTTGCAGGCGCTATCGTCAGTGCATCGTCCTTTTGCTGCCAGGTAACCTTCTGGCTGCTGCCAAGCATTTTTATGCCCGCAATTTTACCGTTACCCGCTTTTATTCCCAATGCTTTAATGTTGAGATTCTGATCAGCAAGGCCCAATGACGTCACAAACAAGGTTTCATTTTTGGTGGTAAACCGCACGTCCCGCCAGGTAAAGGGCTCTTTCTGGTCTCCAAATGAGCCGCTGGCCGATTTGGTGGGCCCTTCGCCATAAATTTTCCAGGGGCGGGTGCCATAAATGGCCGCGCCGTTTACATCAAGCCATTTGCCGGTTCCCAGTAAAACCTGTGTTTCCTGGTCGGTGATTGTACCGTCGGATTTTGGGCCGATATTTAGCAACAGGTTGCCATTTTTGCTGACAATATCGATCAGATTGGTCACCACGTAACGGGCATCTTTAAAAGTGTTGGTGGTGGTATACCCCCATGACTGGTTGCCAATAGCGTCGTCCGTTTGCCAGGGGAGCGCCCTTATTTCACCTTGTTTACCACGTTCTATATCCAATACCGCGGTATTTTCAGGGAAGGAATTATTTTTATAGTTGATCACTACATCCTTATTCCAATCCAGGCCTTTGTTGTAGTAAAATGCGGCAAATGATTTTTTATAAGGATCAAGCGCCGGCTGCTCAATCCACCAGTCGAACCAAACCAGTTGGGGCTGGTAATTGTTCACCAGTTCCATATCACGCATCAGCCAGTTGGTCATATATTCCGGCGACATGGTTTCATCTTCGTTATGCGCTGGTCCGTAATAATCATTATACTTTGGGTCGAGCACATCCGAATCAAAAGTTTTCCCGCCGTTAAAAAACCACCAATGCTCTATCCGGTGCGAGGACAGGCCGAATATCAGTCCCTGTTTTTTCACCTCGGCAGCAAGCTCGCCAACTACGTCGCGATGAGGCCCCATATCATAGGCATTCCATTTGGAAAGCGAGGTTTTGTACATAGCGAACCCATCATGATGCTCGGCTACCGGCACCACGTACTTCGCTCCTGCTTTTTTAAATAATGCAACCCAGGCGTGCGGATCAAACTTCTCCGCCTTAAACATGGGGATAAAATCCTTGTAGCCAAATTTGCTTTGGGGACCATAGGTTGCTATATGATGTTTATACTCGTCGGATCCCACCAGGTACATCTGCCGTGGATACCACTCCGACCCAAATGCCGGTACCGAATACACGCCCCAATGGATAAATATCCCGAATTTGGCATCGCGGAACCATTCGGGGGTTTTGTATTTGGAGAGTGACTCCCAGGTGGCCTGGTATTTATCCTGGGCGCAGGCGGAGTTGCTTACCAAGATATAAGCGAAAGTCAATGACGCACATAATTTAAAGGTTTTCATAATTGCATGAGGTAAAATCGGTCACTTGGTGGAACTGCACTAATATAGGGTGCGAAGCGCACAATTTCGAGAAAAAAATGATAGCGCGTTAAATCGTCAATTCATGCAGATTGCCATTTATTTTGTAAATTTGATTGAAAAAAGAATAACATTTATCATGGAGACAGTTAGTATTAATAAGATACTCCAGTTGTTTAATAGGTTGCCAAAAGCGGATCAGTTAGAGATTGCAGAACGGATAAACAAACAGACGTTCGAAGAAAGGTGGCAAAGTCTGGACAATCAAATGCCCAACTCAATGCTTTCCGAAGAAGAAATTATGACTGAAGTCCGGGCTGTCCGCTATGACAACAAAAAAGCTTAGGGTAATTCTTGACACCAACTGGTACGTAAGCGCAACCATTAACCGGAATTCGAGACGAATACTTTATCAGCTATTAACCGATGACAATCTTATTATCCTATTCAGTGATGAAATATTCCAGGAATATAAACGTGTAATTGTTCGTGATAAGTTTAAAAAACTTGTAAAACCGGATCAAGTTGCAAGGTTTATAGAGATCGTCATTTCAAAACTAAAGCGAGTTGAAATTGAGGCTAACCTGGAAGGAAGCAGAGACCCGGATGATAATTATTTGCTATCCCTGGCGTCCGATGGTGATGCCGATTACCTTGTTACCGGCGACTTGGATCTCCTTGTTCTGCAAAAAACAGGGCAAACTCAAATCCTTACATTGAGCGATTTCTTAAAAGCGATCTCTCGTAAAACTCAATAGGCAATCCATCCGGATCAGCAAAAAAAGTGAATCGTTTGCCTGTGAATTCATCGACCCGGATTGGTTCTGTTATTACGCCTGATGCATTAATTTCAGCAATCGCCCCGTCAATATCATCCACTTCAAATGCCAGGTGCCGTAAACCGGCTGCTTCCGGTCGTGACGGTCTGTCCGGAGGCTTTGGGAATGAAAAAAGCTCAATTTGATATTGGTCGCCAACTTGTAAATCGAGTTTGTAGGAATCCCGTTCCTTACGATAAACTTCGCGAATAATTTTTAAACCGAGTATTTGTGTGTAGAAATGTTTCGATTTTGCGTAGTCGGAACAGATGATGGCAATGTGGTGTACGCGGTTGATTTTAAGCATGCTGGGGGACAGCAATATAAACCTCAGTTATAAAATATTCATCGGCAATTTCACCGGGATTAAATACCCCATCAGCTATGTGCTGAGCAATGCCTTTGACCTTTGGGGCCTCTTCCCCACCACTTACCATTGATTCAAGGTGCATTTGAAGCGCTTCTTTCATTTGTTACAATGTTTCCTCTACAGTTGCACCGGTAGACACACAACCCCAAACATCGGGTGAAAATGCCGAGTAGTTGCTCTTCGCTTTTTCGATTACCACAAGATATTTTTCCATCGTTTAAATCAATAAAAATTAACCTCACATTCAAAGTTCTAAAAGTGTTTAGGTTTTTACAAAAATGCGAAATTGTTAACATCACGGCATTTTTTTAACATCCATTAATAGAAAGGAAAGTGTTTAGTATATTTGCGGCGCAAAGGCGTAAGGCCGATGGATATAAGTTTAAGTTACCAGTCTTTAGAAGCTGTACTACTGACAAGCTTGCCAGTAGTACTACAAAGATAATACTATTTGCTGAATGATACCTCAGCTGATAGCTAATAATTGTAGTTACAGTGTTAATTAAGGTTGTACTTATCATCTTATTGTTGTTTATTTCGTCTCTTCGATGTCTCCGAAAGGAGTTCCGGGGTAAGGGATGCCGCAAGGCTGAAATCCTGGATGGGTGTTATAAAAGGTTGATACCTAAAGTGCCACATTTACAAAAATGATTGGCCAAGGGCGGACTAAGGCTTGTAGAGGCGAAAACCCTCAGTAGATAGAGACGGTTCTACAGCCAAGTTCCTATTAAAAGTATGTTATTTTCAGAGGACACCTGGAAACGCTGGGCGGAACAGGAAGATATTAATTACAAGCTGACTAAAAACAAGTCGGGCGGTACTATCAAAAAATACCTCAAGAAAGGCTATACACATTTCGATCATAAATTCTGGTTCCCAGACAGGCAGGGCGAACTCAAGCAAATTCTCAATGATGGTTTAAAGGTTTTCCATAAGGTGCATGGCCGGTTGGAAACTTACGCGTTCAGCCCTTTTATCAAAGTTCTCATCAAAACTCCTCGCTATAAGTATCAGGCAACTGAAGGGGAATTTGCCCTTGAAACGAAAATCCGTCCTATTTGCTATGCAGCCCATTTAGATAGTCTAATTTTTGGTTTTTATGCTTTTGCGTTGAATGAAAAATACCAGCAATATATTACCAAAATAGGAATCGACGAGGCCGTTCTCGCCTACAGGACTGACCTTGACGGGAAATGCAATATACAATTTTCAAAGGAAGTTTTCGATGAGGTTAAACGGCGTGGTAATTGCACAGCCATAGCTTTGGACATTAAAGGATATTTTGATCATATCGATCATAAAATCTTAAAAGAAAAATGGCAGCAGGTTATCGGCGGACTATTACCAGAAGATCAGCTGAAAATCTATAAACGCCTAACACAGTATAGTTATACGAGCAAAAATAGCATATTAAAAAAATATGGCGTTAAGCTCAAGAAGCTAAAAACCCCACCCAGAACGTTGTTAGACCTTGTTCCCGGTGCGAAAGACTATTTAAAATACCAACAACTACGCAACGACCGACTGATTGTTACCAACGACAAGCCTGATAAAAAAACAGGAACGATGATAGGTATCCCTCAAGGGTCAGCCATGAGCGCCTTACTATCCAATATCTACCTTATCTGTTACGATGAAATGATGATAACTAAAGGTAAAGAAGAAGGGTTCCTATATCGGAGATACTGCGATGATATTCTGATTATCTGCGATGCGGACAAAGCTGAAAAGTTGCAACAATTTGCCATCAAAAAAATTGATGACGATTGCCATTTGGAAATTCAGCCAAGAAAAGTTGAATTGACCGAATTCCGGAAGAACTCTGCTGGCAAGGTCCGGGCATTTAACAAGAAAAAAATGCTTGAAAAGAGCTTGTTGGTAACCGATGCCAGCAACGAGAAATATTTTTACAAATCATTACAATATCTCGGTTTTGAATACAATGGTCAAGACATATTTATCCGGTCATCCAGTCTATCGCGTTACTTCATTAAATTAAGAGCCCGTATCGTAAAAACAATTTCCATGGCCTATAGCGACAAAAGTACGTCCAACCAGATATTTAAAGAGCAACTTTTTCACAAATATACGCATCTTGGTAAGAGAAATTTTTTGACATACGCCTACAATGCTTCAAAGAAATCCTATCAAAATTCCAAAGGGGTTAGCAAAGAAGGAATGAATTCACAGGCTATACGTAAACAGTTGAGTCGACATTTTGAGCATCTAATCAGGGTCCTCAACATTAAAAATGAACAACGGTTTATCTGGAAGGGAACAAAAGCGCCTACACTGAAAAAAGTATAGTTCTTTTAAACAAAACACTGGCCGTTATTCATTACGCTCCCAACAACTCATGCAACACATTATCATAAACCATTTTGATATCGGTAATATGCCCGAATGGTTCATTATCAATTGTTAAAAATCCGCCTGTTACTGCTCCCAGGAAGGTAAAATCTACTTCGCTCGTGGCCATCAGCTCAATAAAGCGTTCCTGGTCAACGGGTGAAATGCTCACCGCTACCCTACCCTGTGCTTCACCGAAAAGAAACGCATCTTTACGGATAGTTGAATCCGTCTCGATTTCAAAACCTAAGCGGTTTGGCAGTGCCGATTCAACCAGGGTAACGTATAAACCGCCATCTGACACGTCATGTGCCGATTGGATGATCTTATGTTTGATAAGTTCCTTTATTACCTGGTGCATATCATATTCCTTATCAAGGTCAAAATATGGCGCCGGGGCCGCCAGTATCTTATGCCAGGAAGCCAGGTATTGCGACGATGCGATATCATTAACAGACTCCCCTACCAGGTAAACCAGGTCGCCGGCATTTTTAAAATCTGAGGTCATGATGTTATCCAGGTCGTCCATCACGCCCAGCATACCTATTGTTGGCGTTGGGAAAACAGGCCCTTCATCGGAAGACTGGTTGTAAAAACTCACATTACCGCCGGTAACCGGGGTTTCAAATTTGGTGCAGGCCTCGGCCATGCCTTTTATCGCGCCTACAAACTGCCAGTATACCTCCGGTTTGTAAGGGTTGCCAAAGTTAAGGCAATTGGTAATGGCAACCGGTTCGCCGCCGGCGCAGGTGATGTTACGGGCCGCTTCAGCAACGGCAATGGAACAACCTTTTTGCGGATCGGCATAAACGTACCGTGAATTGCAATCAACGGTAATAACAATCGCTTTATCTGTGTCCTTCACCGCCACCACCGCCGCATCGCTTGGCCGGTTGGTGGTCATGGTTGAGGTGCCGATCATCGAATCATACTGATCGGTAACCCATCTTTTAGATGCGATGTTGGGGTGGCCAATCAAATGTTCCGCAACGGAAAGCAAATCCGCAGGTTCTTTCACATCGTCGATATTAAACTGCTGATTTTTTTTAAAGTAGGCCGGTTCGCGGTATTCCCGTTGATAAACTGGCGCGCCGCCACCTAAAACCAGGTCGTCGGCAGGTACATCGGCCACCAATTCGCCGTTCATATAATATTCCAGGCGTTGTGTATCGGTTACTTCGCCGATGATGGCACAGTTCAGGTCCCACTTATCAAATACCGCTTCAACTTCTTTTTCGCGGCCTTTGTGTACGACTATAAGCATCCTTTCCTGTGATTCGGAAAGCAATATCTCATAGGGCTTCATATTTTCCTGGCGCATGGGCACGCGGTCCAGGTATATTTTCATCCCATGCTCCCCTTTTGCCGACATTTCCGAGTTTGAGCAGATAATCCCTGCAGCGCCCATATCCTGCATCCCTACCACGGCGCCGGTTTTGATCACCTCGAGCGTAGCCTCCAATAACAGTTTCTCCTGGAACGGGTCCCCCACCTGCACCGCAGGCAAATCGTTAACTGAATCTTCGGTAATATCCTTGGATGCAAAAGCGGCGCCGTGGATACCGTCCTTACCTGTTGCCGAGCCGACAATATACACCGGGTTACCTACGCCATAAGAAGTAGCTGAGACTGTTTCACCTGCTTTTACTATCCCTGCAGAAAAAGCATTAACCAGCGGGTTTACGTTATAACAGTCATCAAAAAACAATTCGCCCCCAACGGTTGGTATGCCAAAGGCATTCCCGTAATGGCTGATGCCTTTTACCACGCCTTTTACCAGCCATTTGGTACGGTCGAGCGACAGATCGCCAAAACGCAGGGAGTTCAGCTGCGCTATTGGCCGGGCCCCCATGGTAAATATATCGCGGTTAATACCACCGACGCCGGTCGCAGCGCCCTGGTAAGGCTCGAGCGCCGAAGGGTGGTTATGTGATTCTATCTTAAAAGCGCAGCCAATGCCGCCGCCAAGGTCAACCAGGCCGGCATTTTCTTCACCGGCTTTGGCCAGCATACGCGGGCCATCCTTCGGAAGCGTTTTGAGCCAGGTGATGGAATTCTTATACGAGCAATGCTCGCTCCACATTACCGAAAAAATAGACAGCTCGGTGAAATTGGGCACACGCCCCAATATTTCTTTTATTCGTTCAAATTCTTCGGGTAGTAAACCAAGGTCTTTGGCTGTTTCAATGGTGGTTAATTCCAGGTGCTCCAATGTAATTGCTCTTATTTGAAAGGATGCGCAAAATTAGGAAAAAAGAGGTGAAAGCGGAAAGGTAAAAGGCGAAAGGTGAAAGGTGAAAGGTGAAAGGCGAAAGCGAAAGGTGAAAGGTGAAAGGTGAAAGGTGAAAGGTGAAAGGTGAAAGGTGAAAGGTTAAAGGTGAAAGGCGAAAGGCGAAAGGTAAAAGGTGAAAGGCGAAAGGTGAAAGGCGAAAGGTGAAAGGTGAAAAGGCCGGCCCCGTAGGGGTCGCAGGTCGGTAGAAAGAAAAAAACGAAAATACCACGCCGCGGGTGTGGAACCAGACAAACTGGTAAAGTCGCCGCGAAAAATGAAAGCCTCCGGAAATAGGTGTTTAAATCCCCGGTCCGGAAGCTTCACGTGCTTTGTATAAGGTAATAAGTCGGTTTTTTGATGGATTGATCAGTTGTCTCCCCCAAATTGAAAATTAATGGGGATAACAAACTTCACGCGTACCGGCCGGCCATTCTGGAGCCCTGGTTTCCAGGCTTTGGCCAGCTTTAGTACGCGTTTGGCTTCTTCATCCATACCGTATCCGGCCCCACGTTCAACGGTAAAATTTGATAAAGTGCCGTCTTTTTCAACAACAAAGCTCATGTAAACCCTGCCGCCCACGCCGGCATCCTGTGCCTCCGGCGGGTATCTCAAATTCTTGCTTAAAAACTTATTCCATGCATCTTCGCCGCCCACAGGTGTCGGGAATATTTGTATGTCACTTACCGGATAAACGGTATTGTCTTCTGTAACTGCGGCTGCGGGGCCTGCAGGCTCGTCAATGGTTAGCGGAAGTTGATCGCCCGGCCCGCCTTTAGTGGTAGTTGTGCCGATAGCAGCCGTAAGGTCAGTAAGTTGAGGCGGCGTTTCTCTAACATCAACATCCGGCACCACCACCGGCGGGACATACCTGATGGTGGCAACTGGCGGCGGCGGAGTGTGCGGTATCACCGGCGGCGGAAGTCTTTTTATTGTTTGATCGGGCGGCGGGGCAAGCGTCACCACGTGATCGACAAATTGCTGACCCGTTTTGTGATGGTGCTGCAAAATCGCCGAAGTTCCGAATAATATCCCCACGCCTAAAAAGGTAAAAGTCATTGCCATAACCATGGTGCGGTTATGATGCTGCCGCAGTTCGTAGGCGCCGTAGCCTTTGTTACGGTTTTCGAATACAAGTTCGAGCCACTCGAGCTTGTACAAATCAAATTTTGAGATAAGCATGTCGATTGAAATTAAATTTTATATTTAAACGACATGCTAATATTAAATATTGCACAGTTATTGCAACATTGTAACATTTAGTATTATTTCAACCGACTGCGAAGTTTTTAAAAAGATTTCTATTTGAGCGGGGGTATTTTTACAAAAATAGTAATTAAATGCAACAATGTGGATTTTAAATTACCAGTTATCTGTCACTACCTTCTTCACAATGTCTGCTTTTTTTGGCTCCGGGAGCTTAGACAGGTATGTTTTCAGGTGATCGCCGAATTGTTTGCAAAATGCACCGGTTTCATCCAGGTAGCCATCAACGTCTTTTTTATCCAGTTTGGCAGTGGCCTGTTCCATCGGTATATCAACGCCCTGCTGCGGAACGAAGTTTCCGTACCGGTCGCGCTGGTAAGGGGTAAACACAAAGCCGGTTAGCCAAAAACGGTATTTTTGGTCTTTAAATTCAATATTTACCTGGTAAGCTATTTCGCCCTGCTCATGTTTCAGCACCGAAATACCTCCGTAAACCAGGAATTTGCCTTCCCCTTTTATTCCGCCGGAATTATCTGTTTTAAATGTTGTTTTGGCGTAAAATGTCTTTACATACTTCAGGCCCCGTTGTGCCAGGGTGTCTGCGGCTATGCCCGGCATACTCTCAACCTGGTAATAAATATATTTATTGTGTTCATCAAACGATAGCAAATCCTGCTGCGCAGCCGAAGTTTTGGCTAACAGGATGAAAAGAAACGCAGGAATCAAATATTTCATGCCATAAATATAAAAACCGCTCCCGATAATTCGGGAACGGTTTCAAAAAGAAATTATCTTCGGGTACTAAAATGCGTAAACTGCCGCCATCAGGAATTGGGTAGCGCCTTGTGTAAGGTTGCCGCTGCCATCCAAAAACATGTCGCTCTTGGAAGAATTATCAAACCTGATCTCAGGAATGAAGGTCAGCGGGCCTGCTTTTACATTTGCAGTGAATGTTATACCTGTAACAGACTCGCCCGGAGGAGGGCCGGCATTCAAATAGGCGCCTGCTTTGGAAGAGAAGTACTCGCCCCTGATACCGAGGGTTACCACTTTGGAAACAGCCAGCTGCGGGTAAAGCGCTACACCGGAAAAGCCGCCTTTGTAGCCATAGCCGCTACCCGCTGTGAAATCAGCTGCGTTCAGGCCTAATTTGAAGGCTGGAGTGATCTGGTAAGCAGTGGTCAGGTCAAACTCGGTACCTGATTGATCACCTGCTGCCACGTTCAGGTAAGCTGTCCAGTTTTTAACCGGCGTAACGGTTAATTGTGCGCCAAAGGTATTTACCTTGCCGCCCGACTGGTAGGCGTTCCAGTAATCGTTAAAAATACCGGCCATTAAGCTTACAGCAGGCGAAAAGGTATAAGTTGCCTTAAAACCTGCGTTCTGAAACGGGCCATTGGTGAACAGGTATGATGTAGAGTAGTTAAAGTTTGCTGCAGGGCTGATCACTTCGTAACCGATAAAGGTTGACATATAACCGGCAGTCACATTTAAGGCGCTGGTAAGGTTATAAGATACATATAAGTTTTGGATGTGGTAGCTGGAATAACCTACACCGGTTGTTGAAGTACCCGGAAAAGTAACCAAACCCGGGTCAGCATTCGGGATTGACTGCTGCTGACCTCTTGGGCCGAAAGACAATTCACCAACGAATGATGCGTTGCCTACTGATTTTTTTAAGCCCAGGTCGACCATGCCGATCGATATCGAGTTGTTTTCATTGGCAAAGCTGGTGGGAATATTGGGTTTACCGGAGAAATCCGTTTTAAAGTACGTATCTACCGAGCCGCTGATGACCAGGGGTGCATCGCCGGTCGTCTTTATCGTATCCTGCGCCGTCGCGGCAAAACTAAAGGCCGATACAGATAAAACTAAAAGTAAAATTTTCTTTTTCATGATAACAGTTGTTGTTTGATTTTTTTAATTATTAATAGTTTGGTTTGATTGAAATGCCTGACCCTTTTGAAAATTTTGAATTATCAGGTGCAAGAAAATAGCCGTCTGAACTATTTTTACCTCAATAATTCAGAAAACCGCTTTAAAAAATTCAAAATGTTAGTAATAGAAACCCTTGCATGGCTGGCTGTACCGGAAGGTTAAAATTTGAATAAATTAACCAGCCGTGCAAGGGGGTTAGTCATTGGTCAGTGGTCAATAGTCATTAGTCACTGTGGCAAAACTAATGACTAATGACTAATGACCAATGACTTTATGCTGTCACTTTGCTGCCTTTTTCAAACAGGCCGTCTAAAGCAACGTCTTTGTCGTCGTAGTCGTAAGCGCTGGCGCCGTGGTCGAACATATCCAAACCGCCCGGGCCTGTCTCGCCATGTGCCTCAACACGCAGTTTCCATGGATGCGGTAACAGCATGATCAATTTCATCATGATCCAGGTTACACTGAATACTGCTATCGCAATGGTAAAGGTACCCGTTGCCTGTGCTTTTAATACACTGGCGTCGCCACCATAGAATAAGCCTTTTACAATTTGTCCTGCTGAGTTATCAGCGCCGTATGCGCCGGTAACACCAAATTGACCTGAGGCGAACAAGCCTAATGATAATGTTCCCCAGATACCGGCGAAACCGTGAACCGGTACTGCACCAATCGGGTCATCGATACGCAGGTGCTCCAGCAGTTTAACGCCACCAAATACTACGAAACCAGCTACACCGCCCAGTATGGTTGCGCCAAGCGGGCTAACCCAGTAACAAGGGCAGGTAATGGCCACCAGGCCGGCAAGGAAACCGTTTACGGTAAAGCCTAAATCGAATTTCCCTTTGGTTGAGCCCCACCACAATGCGGCGGCCATAGCGGTAAATCCGCCACCGCACGCTGCCAGCGTGGTGTTGGTTGCAATACGACCGATACCTATCAAATCCATCGCTGAAAGCGAGCTGCCGGGGTTAAAACCGTACCAGCCAAACCATAAGATAAAGCCGCCCACCGCTGCCATTGGCAAGTTGTGTCCCGCGGGCATGCCGCCTCCGTCTCGTGCAAAAATTCGACCAATGCGGGGCCCTAAGACGACTGCCCCCGCCAGTGAGGCCATACCGCCTATAGTGTGTACAACAGTTGAACCTGCAAAATCGCGGAAGCCTTGACCTAAAGAAGGCCAAAAATTGCCTTTGGTTCCCATTAAAGCCAACCAGCCATCAGGACCCCATGCCCAGTGACCGATAATCGGGTAGATAAACCCGGTAATACCGATACTATACAGGATATCGCCACGGAAACCGGTACGGCCAATCATTGCACCTGATACTACTGTTGAACAGGTATCAGCAAAAGCGTATTGGAATATCCAGTGCGCTATTACCGGAACACCCTGGCCCGGGTACAGATCGGGTGTGTTTTGCAGGAAGAACCAGTGATAGCCGATAAATCCGTTACCGCTGCTAAACATAAACGCATAACCGATGGCGTAGAAAAGGATACCGCAAAGGCAGGTATCAAAAATACACTCCATCAGGATGTTTACCGTTTCACGTTTGCGTGCGAAACCAACTTCCAGCATCACAAAACCTGCCTGCATGGCAAATACCAAAAATGCCGCCACCAATGTCCAAACGGTATCGATGGAATTCATCATTGTTGTGTCAGCAGTAAGGATAGATTTTTCAAGCGCTGATGTATCAGCTTTAGCAGTCACAGCAGCATGGGCGGCGCTGCCGAAAAATCCAGGTAAAGTAAA